>Ga0316204_10004384_pt1 | contig 25409 bp, 21 predicted proteins | sample 6monrhotite_MG_2_FD_205661 | JGI IMG/M metagenome (GOLD analysis project Ga0316204, IMG submission 205661) | Microbial mat bacterial communities from mineral coupon in-situ incubated in ocean water Damariscotta River, Maine, United States -... | ecosystem: Environmental > Aquatic > Marine >...
CGGTGGCTCAACGACTACTGGCGGGACAACCACCACCGGTGGCTCAACGACTACTGGCGGGACAACCACCACCGGTGGCTCAACGACTACTGGCGGGACAACCACCACCACTGCAATCCCTGTGAGTTCCAGTCTTTATGGAGCCGCAATTTACGGAACATCAATTTATAAAGCGCTATGAAAAACACCCTGATGATATGGATTGCCTGCCTCTTTAGTTTCAACCTGTTTGCTGCCGTCCCCCACACCTTATCAAACGGGGGCACCGTTGATGCGGCCCAACTGAATGCGAACTTCGCCGCCAACGCCAAACGGTGGGTCTATAAAAACAATGGGGTTTATTTAGGTGAGATGACTCTCAACGGACAGTTCATTTCGGACAAAGGGTTTTTTGGGGCAGTTTCAAGAAGCAATGCTGACGGTATAATTGGATCCAAGACTAGTCGCTATTTTTCTACTACGGATTGCACAGGTACCCCGTACAATTATAGCTCATATGGACCCTCTGTATTCCTTGATTATTCGGGTACCACATACTATAGCCTGAGTTCAGATACCCCCGTAGCATTTGCCTTTAAAAGCGGATCATCGTCAACTGGCTGCTTCTCGCACCCAACAAATACAAACCAAACTTACTTTTCCCCTGTTTATGTAAATGACCCGGCGATCACCGGCGTACCCAATTACCCGCTCTCGGGGCCAATCACTTTGGTCAGGGAATAGGGTCTGCTTTTGTGACCCTTTGAGGTGATTTTGTTTTTAGAAGGCTAACTCAAGAGGTCGTTGGTGCAACGAAACCAGGAACTCAAGCTATTTGGAATCCCAAAGGGCTTTAATTTCTAATAATTCAGGTAAAATCGCCTCAAACACGGTGATCAACTCAGGGTCAAAGTGTTGGCCTGAGCCTTTTTTGATTTCCTGAACCACCTGTTCCATCGGCCAAGCCTCCTTGTAAGGCCGTTTCATCGAGAGGGCATCAAAAACATCTGCAACCGCCACAATTTGGGCCGCTTGAGGGATATCTTTCCCCTTAAGTCCTTCGGGATACCCAGAGCCATCCCATTTTTCATGGTGATACAAGGCGATTTCGGCGGCCAGCTGGAAAAGCGGTGCCTTGCTTTTCGACAACACCCCATACCCGATTTCCGAATGAGACTTCATGATTTCCCATTCTTCAGGGTCCAACTTTGCAGGTTTTTTCAGCACCGCATCGGGGATACCGATTTTCCCGGTGTCGTGCATCGGGGCGGCCAGTTGCAATAAACGACATCGCTCTGCGTCCCACCCTGCGCCCTTAGCAAGGGCCTGTGAATATTGGGCCATACGCCAGATATGGACACCGGTGTCTGTATCATTAAAATGCCCTGCATCTCCCAGCATAAAAACAGCGTCTTTCTGGCTCTGTTCCAGGGCACCAACCTGAACCAACGAAAGGTGGGTTTTGACCCGAGCCTTCACCACCGCAGAGGACACCGGCTTGGTGATGTAATCCACCGCCCCCACTTCAAACCCCAGGGACTCGTCTTTGATCTCGCCCATTGCTGTGACAAAAATCACAGGGATGTCTTTGGTTTCAGGGTCCGACTTGAGGTGACGACAGGTTTCATAACCGTCCATCTGCGGCATCATGATATCCAACAACACCAAATCCGGTCTCTTTTTTGCCACGGAAGCCAAGGCTTCCTCGCCATTTTTTGCAAAGCTGAGGCTATAGGCTTCCCGTAAAATCTGCCGCAACAATTGCAGGTTGTTAGGTTCATCATCAACAATCAGGATCTTTTTTTGGGTCATGATTTTCTCCTCAGTATTGTTTCAATAATTCTTTTGTTGTTGCCTCTGCCTCTCTAAATTCAAACGAGTCAACCTGATCCATCAACTGGCCCCAATCCGAATGCTCCAAATGGGGCTTTAAGGTCTCCAGCAGCGGTTCGATTTGATCGGGGTCATCTTGATCGATTGCTTCCAGCAAAGCCTCCAGCATCGTTTTGACCGCTGAGCGGTCCAGCGGTGCTACGGTTCGACGACCGGTCGGCTCGTCTTCAGCCAAAGTCTTAATGGAGCTGAAAACGATCTGCAATGCCTTGTGGAGTTGGCTCGGTAACTCCACATCCCCCCCTGTCAAAGGGAAGGGCGCAGCCTCAAGCGCCTGAGCCACCTCGGCGATACCGGGCATACCCAAGTTCCCGGCAACCCCTTTCAAGGCATGGCAGAGCTGGTGAAGCCCTTTTTCATCTTGTTTTTTAAAGCTGTTTCTACTTGATCAGCATCCTGCTCATGATGTTGCAAAAAGGTCCGTAGACTCCGGCGGTACAACCCTGGATCTTGCCATTTTTCTAAACCTGCTACGGTATCCACCCCGGCCAACGGGGGGAACCCGGCACCGACAGCCACAGCTTGGGGCTCTGCCATTTCCTGAGCGGTCAAGGCCGAGATTTCAGCGAACAGTTCATGAAAGTCTATCGGCTTGCCTACAAACCCGTCCATCCCGGCTTCAAAGCATACCACACGGTCTTCTTCTAAAATACTCGCACTGAGCGCCACGATCGGGACCTGGGCTCTATGGTGCTCTGCTTCAAAGGCACGGATCCGGCGAGTCGCCTCGATGCCATCCAGCTTAGGCATTTGGATGTCCATCAAAATGATATCAAAAGGCCCTTCGGCACGGTACACCTGCACCGCCTCTAATCCATCAGGAGCCACAAACACCTCATGCCCGACACTGGTCAACCGAAAGCTGGCCAGCTCGACGTTTTCAGGGATATCCTCAGCAAGCAATATTTTTAAATGATGCTCTGGCTGGATCAGCCGCAATTCCTTGTCGTCTACAGCGGTGCACTCAGCAGCAGGCAAATGTGCTGTGAAGTGAAACACAGAGCCTTTGCCTTCCTCGCTCTCTGCCCAAATTTTCCCTTCCATACATTCGACCAATTGGCGACTGATCGTTGTCCCTAGCCCGGTTCCACCGTATTTGCGGGTGGTTGAGGCATCGGCCTGCGAAAAGGATTCAAAAATCGATTCCAGGCGATTTTGGGGAATACCAATCCCCGTATCAAGCACTTGAAAATGCACAAACTCAGGCTGTTCACCAAGCTCAATCTTGATCGTCACACTGCCTTCATGGGTGAACTTAATGGAGTTACCCACCAGATTGATCAACACTTGGCGCAACCGGGTCGGGTCCCCGGCGAAACAGGGGGGCAACTGGTCAGAGTAATCTAAGACCAGATCCAATTTTTTATCTCTCGCCTTAAAAACCAACGTGGAAAGGACGTCTTCCCCGACAGTTTTCAAGTTAAAGAGGACTGATTCCAAACTGAGCTTTCCTTCATCGAGCTTGGCAATATCCAAAATATCGTTGAGTAAGGTCAACAGGGATTTAGCAGAGTGGTTCACCGTATTGAGGTGTTTGCGCTGCATCTCTTCCAGTTGAGTCTCCTTGAGCACATCGGTGAAACCGATGATCGCATTCATCGGGGTGCGGATTTCGTGGCTCATGTTTGCCAAGAAAGAAGACTTCACTTGGGTGGCTTTTTCTGCATCAACCAACGCATCAATCAAGTCCCGTTCGCTTTGTTCCAATTCATGGGTTCGTTTGGCTACCTGTGCCTCTAAATCCTCAGTGGCCAAGCTTAAAATTCGGTAAGCTCGCTCCCCGAAAATCAATGTAAACACGATCCCGATAGATGCAAAGCTCAAAACAATGCCGATAATCCCGACTAGGGTGAAACGCAGTGCATGATAGGGTGTTAAGGCCTCCTTCACATCGATTTCAGTGGCCAGACCAAACTCCAACTCCGAGTTCCATAGCCACGCGCCATAAACGGGAACCCCTCGGTAATCCCGGTAACCTTCCACATTCACCCCGGCTCGCCCGTGGGTCGCTTCCATGGCCATCAAGGTCAGTGGCTGCTGGTCCGCCGTGGCGACCCCACGGCCTCCCTGGGTCAAGTCCCGGCCTGGGTCTTTGATTTTGAGGGCTAAAATAGATTTCCCCCCTTCGGCGATGATGCCAGCCTTCCTCAATTGGGCATCAAACCGGCTCTGAGAAAGCATCAATCCAGCTTGGTTAAACCCATAGGTTTCGCCACTATTGCCAATCCGCCCCAATTGAATCACCTTCGAAAACTCTTTGGCAGGGTCCATCCGTTTGGCCACAGCGGCCAATATCTTCCCTTCAAAGTCAATGATCGGTGCCAGGATAAACAAGGTGGGCGGCAGATTAAAGGCGCTGTCTTCATTGTCCAGCGGGATATCCGAGCGCATGGGTGGCACAAACACCGTCTCGCCCTGAAAAACCCGGTCCATCAACTCAGGGTGTGCTTTCGCAATCAAGTTGATGGTCCCCAAGTTAGTGTCTCGCATTGAGCCAATGCTTATATAGCTCCGGTTGATGATAAAAAAACCGACTTCCCCAAAATCAGCGTCTTGGTGCTGCTCGAAAAAGCCCCGGACTTGAGACAGCACTTTGGAATCTTTCAGGCTCCCCGGATCTTGGGGTTCCTTCAATAAGGAGGCAGTCAGGTGAATCAACGGTTCACTCTGCCCCACCTGCTCCAGGTGTTTTTTTTGGCTCCCTAGCCAAATGGTCAAGCTCTCTTCGGTGGTCGCCAAGACAGTCTGCAAGGAGTTTTTCACCAACTTGATGATCTGCTGCTGGTTGTAATCCAACGCAACTTCCCCCAACAGGACCACCAAAGCACAAAAGACACCCAAGGTTGCCAAAGCATAGTTACGGAATACCTTTGTCCCAAACTGATAGCCAGAAACTAGGCTAAAACCAGCAAGCACAATGGTTAACAGGAAGGTAACTGCAGCAAGAGCATTGTTGTCTAGGCGGATTTTTCCTTGTAGGGCCACAAGGGATTCGGGGGGCATGGGGGAAAACAGCTGCAGCCATCCCTGCGTAATGAATCCCAGCGATACTAGCGGCCATCACCATACTGATCAGCAACCGAGTCACCCAAGAACCTTGGTGTACTGGTCCTGAAAAATGAACCATCAACCAAAGAGCTAGGTAAGACGCAACAACCCCAAAAACAATCGAAAATGCAAATGCCCCAGGGTTATATTGAAGCGAGTTCCCCATGCCCATTCCTTCCATCCCAAGGTAGTGCATCGTGGCAATCCCCACCGCCAGGAGGACTGAGCTGAAGATTCGTTTAGGGGTATTGAGGGTGCCCATCGCCAAAACAGCAAAGCTAAGGTAACACCCGGAGATTGCCACCGCCAAAGAAACCAAGGTAATACCTAAGTCATAGGTCATCGGCATCGGCAGCACAAACCCCAGCATTGCAATGAAATGCATGCTCCACACTCCGCTACCGAGAATGACAGAACTGTTGATCAACCAAGGGCTTCGCCAGACACCAGAGCTGTGTTCATCATGAAGGAATTTGGCGGTGAACCGCAACGCCATGAAGGTAGCCAGCACCGCTACAACAAAGGAGGCGAGCACCAAGACAGGGTCGTAAGCGCCGGTAATTACAAACCCAGGAGGGGGATTTGGCACAAAAAACTGGCGAGACATATGGACCTCAAAACCTAAGTCAAATAAGACACCCCAAAAGCTTGGGTCTTCTGAACTAGTTTAGTTTAGAGAATGAAGCACTGAGATTCAACCCTATTCATCATCATACATTAAAAGATAAGCTTCTCTATTTAGTTCACTTTCAGATTCCAACCCAACCATTTGCACCTTGCCTTGATCGATGGTCGAGACAAGGTGAAAAACGCTGAGCCTTACAGTGGAACTCTGGCGGACGTTTTTTATAAAAAGCTATCCTTATGGGATGGGGTAGCTCTCACTGCAAAAGCCAAACTGATCACTCGATCACAGTGACTAAATCCTCTCGGCTTTTTCTCACTTTTGTTTGGTTCACCAGCCAGTCTTTTTCTGTATCTCGGTACCCAAGGGGCAACATGGCGCAGCTCCTCAGCCCTTTGGCCTTAAGCCCCAAGATCTCGTCTAAGGCCGCTGGATCAAACCCTTCTAAGGGAGTGCTATCGACGTCTTCACAAGCAGCGGCAACCATGGCGTGAGACAACGCAATGTATGCCTGCTTGGCGGCGTGGTTGAAATTTTCTTCGGCGTCACGTTGTGGGTAGGTTTTTAACAGCTGACGGCGGTAATTCTCAAACCCTTCAGGTTTTGTCCCACGGATTTCATTGGTCAGGTCGAACATTTTATTGATCCGCTCAGCGGTGTAGGTATCCCAGGCCGCAAACACCAGCAGGTGTGAACCATCAGTCACCACCGATTGATTCCAGGAAATCTTCTTGATTTCAGCTTTCAACTCGGGGTTTTTGATCACCAGCACTTCAAAGGGCTGTAGCCCGCTGGAGGTGGGGGCGAGAGATATGGCTTCAAGAATCCGGTCCACCTTTTCCTCTGGGACAACTTCACCATTCATCGCTTTTGCAGCGTATCGCCAGTTTAATTTTTCAATGAGGTCCATGAACTTTCCTTAGAGTGGTGATCGATTCTAGGCCGACTGGGCGGTGTCACCGCCTAGAAGAGTCTTTGAGTGGATAGATGGCTTTACTTTAAACCGGTAGGGAATCACTGTCTATTGTTATTTTATACCAAACGGTATAATAAGTAATGAAAATCAAATACTCTACAGGTGAAGACCCTGTACAATTTCACTGAATCGCCCGGTGCCCTACAACAAATGGGTCTCACCCTGAGTGATTCTACAAACATCCATGTAAAAAAGAGCAGCACCCTTCGAGGGGACGCCTTGATCCTAAAAAAAAATCAATCTTTCAGTGCTTGGTGGATCTCGAAAAACTGGTGCTGGGTTTTGACAAAAAGAGTGATCAAAAAGGGGTCAAAATGTTTTCCGCTGCCATCGAGTATAATTTCACAGGCTTTGTTGTGAGGCATTCCCTCCTTGTAGACTCGTTTAGACACCAAGGCATCATACACGTCTGCCACCGCCATGATCCGCCCAGACAACGGGATATCCTCACCCGCCAGCCCCAGAGGGTAACCGCTGCCGTCCCATTTTTCGTGGTGGCTGCCTGCCAGCTCTGCGGCTAAAATCAAAAAGTTATTTTCCCCAAGCATCTGTTCCGCCTCCGACAAGGAATCACAGCCTCTGGATGCATGGGTCTTCATGATATCAAATTCTTCGCTGGTCAATTTCGCCGGTTTGAGCAAGATATCGTCTGTGATCGAGACCTTGCCAATGTCGTGTAACGGAGCGGCAAGTGTCAGCCTAGCGAGCCATTTCAAGTCCAATTCTTTTTTGTATTTTTCATGCGCTAAAATCGCCTTCCCGAGCACCTCGACATACTGCTGGGTCCGCCTGATGTGGTTCCCTGTTTCGGGGTCACGGTACTCCGCTAAGGACGCCAGGACATGGATGGTTGCCTCCTGGGTGTGGAGTAGGTCCTCTCCCTGCAAATAGAATTTATGTTCTAAAATGTTTTTGCGTTCTTTCAGTTTCTTTTTGTTGGTCAAATTCTCAAAATGGATCTGCAACCTAGCCAGCAATTCTTCCCGGATAAAGGGCTTGCTGAGGTAATCGGTCGCTCCATTTTCAAAGGCCTGGAGGATATAACTCCTGACACTCACCGAGGTCAGGAAAATAATCGGGAAATCTTGTTTAGGCCGGGTTTTCCGTATCTCCACACAGAGTTCAAGCCCGTTCATGTTCGGCATTTCCAAGTCAGTCAACACCAGGTCAACCTGTGGGTTCGCTTCCATCACGGCCATGGCCTCCACACCGTCGGTGGCGGTCAGCAGGTGGACAGCGACCGAAGTCAGGCAGTGTTTCACCAACTTCATGATGGTGGGGCTGTCTTCGACCACCAGCAGCGTCAAAGCCTCCACCTCCAAGCTGGGGAACAAAACACTTTGGACCGCCTGCCGGATTTCGCTGGCGGTGAACGGTTTGGTCACAAAGTCTGTGATCCCGATTTCAAAGCCCTGTTCCCGCAATTTCAAGCTGTCTGTGGTGGTCACCATCACGATAGGCAGGCTACGAAACGCAAAGAGAGGGGACTCTGGCCCGCAGCTGTGGATACGTTCGCAGGTTTCATACCCATTGAGAACCGGCATTTCGACATCCAACGTCATCATATCAGGCTTGACATCTGGCAACATCTCTAAGGCCTGATGACCATCAACAGCCTCGAAGATTTCCACACCTAAGGGAGCCAACGCTTGTGTAATCAAAGAGCGGATGATTTTACTATCATCAACAACTAAAACACGTTTGATTCGGGATGTAGACAAGTGCGTTCTCCATGAGGTTTAGGCCTAGCCTGACAATGTACAGATTCCTGGGGATGAAGACAAGCCCGGTAAATACCCGATATACCGGTTGAATGACTAGGCAAACGACAGACTTCAATACTGCTCGAAAAACAGGGGGTTTATATTTATTCCACCTTCCCCCTTGATACCCCCGGGCCGGGGCCATGGCTCAGTTTTGCAGGACCCAAGCGGAGATCGCCAGTGTGGCACAGGGGGTATAAGCAGGATACTTAGTTTAACTATTTATAGCTGACTGGTTGCTGCGGGCGACTGTAGAGGATATATGCCTATTAAATGACAAGGATGGGGGTAGTGTTGGTTTAAAGTAGGATCCAATTTCAAAAAAAGCACCGAGGGCTGCATTTAAAGAGAGATATGCTGCCCATCAAATCAAGAGAAGTTCAAAGAGAGGAATGTTAATATTCAGCAACTAACGCTCCACTCAAAAGTCATTCATCTAAAGTCTACGAGTTTTAAATGTAGGCCAGTCCATATCCTAACCAATGAGAACCATTAAATCAGACCAGTGTAATATCCGAATCGCTCCTTATAGGATATTAATCTTGACTATCATTTGATATCCTCATAGTAGGAGTCGGCCGTTCCTCAACACTTTCAAACATAACATTCATTGTTGGAGTTGGCCTTTGTTGTAGATCGTTTTCCACTGGATCACCTTCTTGACAAATTATATCAGCTTGATTTTGCTCTGGTTTACTGATTTGCTTCTTTTGCTTATCATCATTCATGACTGTACCTACTTCACATGGTTTATTCTTCGCTGTAATCAAACGAGCCTGTTGTTGGTCTCGGTCGAACAGCCGTTTCAAGGCTTCGCTTTTCAATAGTAGTGTTGACCGAAGGCCTTTGGTTTGGGTGAGATTTTACAGAAGACGGTTTATTGTTTGAACTATTACTTTGTGGTTTTGACGAACCCTTACCCATTAGCTACCTGTTGTTAGGGTGCAAAAAAATTGATGAATGAAATTATACCAAGGACTCCTAAGCAAAATAACGATGCAAAAAGCAACTTGAAGATACTCTCCACTTGGCTCGATTTTAACTCTACTTGCTTTTTATTATGATCATAGTATTCCGAAAACGTCTGAATCCAGCTCAGATAAAAATCTGCGACCCCTTTATCTGGTCTATAAAACGTAACAACAGCCTCGAACTGTTTATCTATATCAAACTGTTGAAATGACTTAAAACTAATTACCAATACTGAACGAAAAACCGCACAAAATAAGATCACTATCGAAATAATAGTGATTATTATTACATATCGATAATAAGGTCCTTGACCGGAGTGTTCATAAAGCCAAGCCAAAAAGGCGGACAGTAAGCCCCCCAAGATTCCGTTGATCGTCAACAGAATCATTATTTTACTGTCATATCGACCACTTTGATTAGTGCAGTCTTGCAGGCGTTCTTTTGCTAACTCATACCCCTCTTTTAATTGCACCACATAATCATCAGAGACTTCTATTGCTTCTAATTCCATATACCTTTCAAAACCCCCGTGGAATTTGAATACCTATACCTGAATGTACGTTAGCCCATTATGTTAATTTTTTCAAATAGGTACTTTTGTCAACTATAGTTGACGGACTTGATATTCAGCATACCATAGGGTATAGTAAGGCAAAACTTTTTCTTTGGAGAAACATGAATGACTTAATGAAGGTCGGAATGATTGCTGGCACAGCATACGGAGTTGCTAAGCCTCATCAAGAGAATGCTTTATTGGCGTTAGGGCTCGGAGCTTTGCTAGGATACGGTTTGGTTCAGCTTGCGAAGTCTCAAAATACTCGCTTACAGATGGACTATAAAGTACATATTGAGCAGAATTCTCAGTTGGGGCGATAAATGGAAGCCTTAAAAGATAAAATGAAGCAAAAAATTTATTCAGAGGGGAATGTAGCTTTTTCTGAATTGACTGATCTGGAGGGGACGGAAGGCGAATATGACTTTATTTTACAAGATTATAACTTGATTCTCTGGCGAGGATTATCTCACGCCTGCATTCAAGCCCTTAGCGAATTACTAAATGAACGATCAATTCATTTTGAACCCTGTGAGCACATGGTTTATTTATATGCGGGGAAAGTCCTCAATATGGAACTAGCAAAAACTCCGGGACATAAGTACAAGAAGCCAAGATGGCTACCTACCGTTTTGAAACCCCATGGTTTCAGTAAAGAGGTCTCAGTTGAGTGCTTTTGGTAAAATACTCAGCTAGGCCGGCTTCGAACTTAAAAAGTTCTCTGCGATTTTCACTGGCAGTAGATGCTAATCTTCAGTTCTTTCGTAACTGATCTTCAATTCTCAAGCATGCTTTAGTTATTTCTGCTATAATAACTGCATCTTCTTTATGAAAATCAGCTAGCTGTGTGCCACCATGGCCAGCACCAGGGGTAATATTTCTTTTCCTATAAATTTCTTTCGCATAATCTAAAAGGGCAGTGGGTAGTTTAGATTTTTTTATATACGCATTAAAAAAGCTGCCAAAAGGTTGATTTTCTATTTTTGGATTACCAATAATATCTTTACTGATAGTTTCAAAAATACTCGCACTTGTGTGTAATACCCCAGAATAATCTTCTTTAAGTAGTAGCAATCCCATTCGTTCAAGCAAAATTTTCAAATTCGGATGATTGCCTTGGCTTGATAGTTCTTGTTCAGATTCCTCAAAAGTATCCAATAGCTCCACAACATAAACTTCCCCCGATTCAACATAACGGATTTTAGACCGGTCTTCTTCCAATATTTGGTTTACTACATCTAACTGAAGACTCCCATTATATAGCAAGTCAGCTATTATTTGCACGAGCTGAATAGTACTTGAACCTCTAAAAACAAGGAAGAAGCTGGATTGAAAATAGGCATGTTCCTGAGCCATATAATCTCCCATATCATCGCATTCCAACAGGTAAATCGGCTCATGTCGGTTTTGTTTTGCTGTATTTACAATTTGGGCATAGCTATATATGGGCTCGTGAGAAGCGTCTGCGATTTGACGTGCATGCCTAGTCAATAGCACTCTGGCGTCGGTAGATATGACTTCTTGCTCTAAAAGTTCTAATTGTTCATTCAAAAATGTTCGTAGCTGACAACTCACAAAATTACCTCAAGAATTAATTTTTAAGCGGGGAATCGGGTAGGGAGGGGGGTGATCCAAGGGATCGGTCAGGAAAAAAGAATGGCGGGGTTGACGAGACTCGAACTCGCGGCCTCCAGCGTGACAGGCTGGCGTTATAACCAACTTAACTACAACCCCGCAAATCATGCCCACAAAAGGTTGGATGCCAGCAGCTTTCGGAAAGTGCTTGGATTCCACGTGGGTCTTGATTTTGTAAGAAGAAACATAATGGCGGGGTTGACGAGACTCGAACTCGCGGCCTCCAGCGTGACAGGCTGGCGTTATAACCAACTTAACTACAACCCCGCACAGGCTGTTGGGTGTTGGAACCCATACTCTCTAATAATGGTGGGCGCTACAAGGCTCGAACTTGTGACCCACGGCTTGTAAGGCCGTTGCTCTACCAACTGAGCTAAGCGCCCATTAGTCTATGAAGATAGGTTCAAAACAGATGACTGTCAAGCACCGAATGTATCTTTTTTATTCATTATTCCTCAACTCACCCCTCACACCTCTTAAATCCTGTTTTTATTGAATAATAATCCAAGCTCAGACGGTCCTCTCAAGGTTAGGGCGATCATCAGTGCCATGGAAGGGGGACAAAAACAGCCTTTAACAAAGAACCTAAAGACACCGGCCTGTGTTTTATTTGCAGGACCTCATTCAAAAACCCTGCACTCGATGCAAAGCCTGCCCTCAGTTCGGCACCGAATAGACTTCCACCGGGGCAACCCTGCCTTTCACGGACTGGGCCCCTAACGAGACCATGTGTCGCTGCTGGTCGGGCTCTGCGAGGTCGTAGATCGCCTGGGAGACCACGATGGAGGTGTTCAAGCTGCGGGTTAAAGACTCCAACCGACTGGCGGTGTTGACGGCGTCGCCGATGGAGGTGTACTCCCGGCGGTCCTGGCTGCCTAGCGGGCCTTGCAGCACCTGACCAAAGTGGATGCCGATCCCGTTTTCTATCGGTGTCAGCCCCTCTTCGGCCCATCGCTCGTTCAGCTTGGCAAGCGCTGTTCGCATCGCTCGGCTTGCGTTGAGGGCGGACTGAGACGGGTTGTCTAGGGGCAACAAGCCGCCAAAGGTTGCCATCACGGCGTCACCGATGAATTTATCCACCACACCGCCAGACTCCGAAATCGCCTGCACCATGGCGTCAAAATATTGGTTCAACCGCCGCACCACCTCCTCTGGGTGTTTGCCTTCACAAAAGGCAGTGAAGCTACAGATATCGCAAAACAGCAGGGCCACTTCTTTCGATTCCCCCACCAAGCCCGCTTTTTCTTTGATGATTTTATTTTTCACTTCGGCGGATACAAACTGCCCAAAAAGCCGGTCAATTTGGTTTTTCTCGGTTTCTTCGGCGATCATTTTTTCCATCAACTCCAGGTTACGACCGCTTAAAAAGCCGACAATCCACCCGGAGCCCGCAATCATCGCCGCTTTCACCCCATAAATAGACAAGCTGTTCACATCTTGGGAAAGCAACGGGTCGGGGGAGGTGATGGTGGCTAAGACCTCCTGGTTGTACAAGCAAAACCCAAGGAACTGTAAGGCCGCAAACAGCCCCATCCCAATGGACAGCCGTCGGTCGAAATACATGCCGGAGAAAATCACAACAAAGACATACAAAAAGGGAGGTGCGCCGTTGAGGTAGGTCGCTGCGCCGGAAGGTAAGGTAAACTCGGCAAAGAGAAAAAGGTAGCTTGGTAAGGAGACGGTGGCCCCATTGACCAAGTACACCCCCACTTTCCCCCGGATGACTCCACGGCGGCTGTTTTCAAAAATAAACAGACACAACAAAGAGCAAAAAAAGCCCCAAAGGATGGGGGCCTCCAGGTTTGCCGTCAACCCGAAATAATCTGAGAGCACCAAAAAGAGGCTCAGGACAAACGCCATCACAGCGCCGAACATTGCCCCGGCAGTCAGGCTTTGGTTGGACTCCTGCTCTATCTTTCGGCTCAGTTGGGCTCGTGGGTCCATTTCTTCCTTTCAATGCATTTGATACAGTACGTCGTGGCTACTGGGGCCTTTGTATCATATACCTTGATCGGTGTCGCCACTTAAAAGCCCAAAAACCACCGGATTCAGGGCAGTGAAATCACAAATTATATCCTTTTTCCTCATGCTCGGTGATGTCGAGGCCCACGACCTCAGATTCTTCATCAACCCGAAGACCTAACCAACGACCAACCAGCTTGAGCAATACCCAAGTCCAAACAGCTGTATAAGCACCGGTCGCCAAAACGCCCAGGGCTTGCACCCCAAACTGGTGGGCCATGGTGGTGATCCCGTCTGCAAACCCCCAACCGCTGAATGGGCCTAGAGTGGTGGCAGAAAATATCCCCACTAACAATGTACCGATGATCCCACCCACTCCGTGTACCGGGAACACATCTAAAGAATCATCAATTTTCAACTTCAATTTGATCCACTGGGTGGCATTAAAACAAACAAAACCGGCCATTACACCAATCACCAACGCACCGCCAGGGCCTACGAAACCGGAAGCCGGGGTGATGGTACCCAGACCGGCGACCATGCCCGTCACAATGCCCAAAACGCTCGGCTTGCCAAACTGTCGCCATTCCAAAAACATCCAAGTCAATGCGCCTGCCGCTGCGGATAGGTGGGTAGCCAAAATCGCCATGGAGGCATGACCGTCAGCGTTCAAGGCACTACCGCCATTAAAGCCAAACCAACCAACCCACAACATACCGGCACCTGTGACCGTCATGGTCATGTTGTGTGGCGGGGTGATGGTTCGAGGGAATCCTCTTCGTTTCCCCACAACCAGGGCACTCACCAAGGCAGCGACCCCCGCTGTGACATGGACCACCGTCCCCCCTGCGTAGTCCAACAATCCCATTTGCTGTAACCAACCTCCACCCCAAACCCAATGGGCAACAGGTGCGTAGACCACACAGGTCCATAGGATACTGAACACCAGCATGGCAGAAAACTTCACTCGCTCCGCAAAGGCCCCGATGACCAACGCCGGTGTGATGATGGCGAAGGTCATCTGGAACATGATGAACGCACCTTCTGGCAAGATGCCACTGGTGGAGTCAGGGGTCACCCCAGACAAAAATACTTTTGAAAGCCCGCCAATGAAGGCGTTGCCTTCAGTGAAAGCCAAGCTATACAACCCGACCATCCACAACACACTGACCACCGCTGTGATGGCAAAACATTGCATCAATACACTCAGTACGTTTTTACTACCCACCAATCCACCATAAAACAAAGCCAGTCCAGGCAAGGTCATGAACATCACCAATGCGGTGGAGGTAAGAATCCACGCTGTTGCCCCGGAATCCACCGGTCCCGTGGCAGCTAAGCTGATGCTAGGGAGAGTCAGCAAGCCGATCAGGCCCAGGACGGTTGGCTTTAATCTAGGAATATTCATGATATAACGAAGTCGGTGTGTAAAACGGGTTCCATGATCAGGTCTTAGGGGTGAGATTTTTTCATAACTCTAGAGGTTTGTAAAACCAAGACCACAAAGCTATTGAGAGATACAGGTTACTGAGGCCGTCAGCACCTGTTGTTGCGGCGAATCAAGACGGATTATTTGGAGGGGCTTGCTGGTGTCCCATACCTAATAAGTATTGTAAGGTCTGCTGCAGCACTGGCTTACAAATCGGTTTTTGGATCACACCATCAATCGAGTCAGGTGGGTAGCTAAGTTCCGTATGGCTGTCAGAAGCAAGGGTCATGATCAAGGCAATCGCCCCTTGATACCCTGCCTGCTTGATGCGTTCGATTGCCCCGGTTTTCATGTCCCCTGCCCAGCCCTGCTCAATCAGCAATAATTGCACTTCGTCCTGTTCTAGCAACGCCTCTTCCAATTCTTCGGGGGTGCTGCAGCAATGAACATCAATCCCCCAACCTTGCATCCATCGCTCCATGGTGATGCGATTGATGTGGTCTGTTTCCGCCAAGATAACCCTGGGGATATCTATGGAGCCTGCCGTAGGCTCTGCAAGCATCATGGGCACATCTGCTGGTCTTTCGCTGACTGCGCTGAATTCCACACTCAATGTGACCCGGGTTCCTGTCCCTGGTTGGCTTTTGACCTGTAGGTGACCGGCAAGTAGGTTTGTCAGTTCCTTAGCCACTGATAAACCGAGCCCGATCCCAGAAAATATTTTGGTGCTTGAGGTGTCCCCTTGGACAAAGGGCCGGAAGATTTTTGCCAGCACCTGTTCGTCCATCCCAATACCAGAATCCTGCACCACAATTTCAACCAACCAACTGTTCGAACTGCGAGCCGTGGCTTTGGCTTGCAGCTCTACAGACCCAACCTGGGTGAATTTCACTGCATTTGAAAGTAAATTGCTGAGAACTTGAGAGAGTTTATGGCTGTCCCCATAGAGGCGTTCTGGCAGCCCATCGCCCTTGAGCTCAAGCTGTAAACCTTTTTCCAAAGCAGCTGGGGTGAATAAACTTTGCTGGTCCTGCAATACTTGGCTCAAGTCAAACTCGTGTTCTTGCAGCCGAAGCACACCTTGCTGAACCTTGGAGAGCTCCAATACGTCGCCAATGATCCGCAACAAAGCCCGGCTGCTCGAATCAATCACCCCGGTTAGCTCTTGCTGTTCTGAGGATAACGAGGTTCCCTTCAATAAATTCGCCATCCCAATCAACCCGTTGAGCGGCGTCCTGAGCTCATGACTCATGTTATGCAAAAACTCGGTTTTAACCCGATCCGAGGCCTTCAACTGTAGAATCCATTTTTTCTGTTGCCGCTCTGACTCCCTCTGGACCTCAACTTGGTCATTTTCAAGGACTTTCAGGTGGTCGGCCATGGCAAGAGAAAGCAAGGTCACTTCGATTGCCGCCCCAAAGAGCATACCGTTATCCACCCAAAAACCAGGTTCAATCAAACCGACAGCTTTGAGGCAATATAAAATGATACTGACCAGTAAAACGCTCCAGCCATACAGGAAAAATCGGGCCGGTCGGTACCCGTCTCGGAACCGGACCACCCCCAGTAAACACGCCACAACTGCCGCAGCTACCGACAGCAGGATGCCAAATCGGATGGCGAACGAGAACAAACCCATCAACGCAATCGCAGAATTCAGCCCCCCCAAAATCATCAACCCACTCAACGTTTTGTTGAGACGAGGGTGGCTTTCTTGAGGAATGAGCAACTGTTTGATGAAAAGACCGATAAAAATAATGGTCAATCCAATCAACACCGGCCGGCTTTGTTTATTCCACCATGGCCAGTCTGGCCAAAGGTACTCAAAGGAGAGGCCATACAAAGTGCCAATAAACAGGGTAAAACTTAAGGCGTAGGCCACGTAAAACAAATAGGTGGTGTCACGGCTGATCAAAAAGATACAGCAGTTGAACGCAATCATCACAAAGGCGACCCCGAAAAATATCCCAAGCCCTAGTTGGGATTGATGGCGGATAGAAAACAATTCTTGGGGCCCCAATAACCGCAAGGGTATTTCTAGGGTGTCTCTGGAGCGGATCTTCAGGTAAATTTGAGCCTCTTCTTTTGCCCCCAAGGCGAAGGGGAACAAAAAATTTCGATTTGGCAATGGCCGGCTATAAAAAGGCAGGCTGTCCCCGGTGTAATAAACCTTGCTGATGCCCCCATCTTTCACCAAATAAAAAGTCAGAGAATCCACCATTGGAAAGTCATACGTCAAGGTCCAACGCTCCGGTGCTTGCCCCTGGTTATTGACATCAATGCGCACCCAAACCGTTTGATCTGTGAACCCAAAATTGGGGACTCTTTGGGTGAAGGGGATAAAGGAGATCTCTTGGACTTTTTCTAGAGGGATGGTTTCATCATCTAAGGCAAGATAACTCGCCTGTTTCCATAAATCGCTGACCGGTTTTCCTGGAAAAAGCTCGACCGCAACCAGTCCTTGAGCTCCCCAAAGTAAAAACAGCGCAGTCAGAAACAGGACTTTCCTGTTCTGTATGATTTTTTTTGTTCTCATTTAGCCTTTATACCGAAACGACCGATTGCCCAATATATTGTTTATAGACTGATTGGAGTGCTTGTACAAGATTCCTAAGAATTTACTCCTACCCCGAGGTTTGACAAGTTGGATGGGAATGCTTTTTTTGTAACTCGCTCAAACAATGAACAAACAGCAGTGCCCCATTTTACCCTAAAAAATATTTGCGACTGCCCTTTAAATTTGCGATGATAACCCATCATTAGTTGCAGATTTCTCTGTCGGGCTGCACCTCATGATGCCGGGTTAAGGTATTGGTTGCGCCCTTACCCTATCTGGCGGGGGGCGTTAGCCCCCCCCTTTTTTTCTTCTTTAGGTCTCGTTTTTTTCAGAATCTCCTCAAGACTAGGTACGTAAAATACCTTTTAAAGTCCCTGTTGTTTAGACAAATTGCCTCGGATAAAACATCAGCAATTTGTGGTGACGTCCTGGTGCCTAGCCAAGTCTATTTAATAAAAATTCCAACTCTGCGGCATATGCGGGGTGTTGAGGTTTAAGGTGGTTGATGACATAATGAGCTGTCTCCACCACAACACCTAACCTGGGGTTTTCTGGAATCCTTCGCAGGCTGAGGTAGCGAGTGAGCGTTTTTGCCCTGACTTGACCTTGTTTATCCTGGCAAACCTTCCAAAGCCCTGAGCCCGTGGCCAATTCGATCCGTGACACCCCTAATTTAGATTCCCACAAAGCAACGCACCGAGACATCAACTGACACACAGCCTGATTCCTCGCTTGTTTCTTTTGCACCTCAAGGGTTGTTTCTGTGAGGTTGCCCAGCCAATCTGGCTGGGGGGAAAGCGGTTTTAGTTTTAAAAAGTCCGGCCATTGTTTGTCATCACGCCAAAGAGCCCGTTCCACGTGAAACCCTTTTATTTTTATGATATGCTCCCGATCCAGCACGGCCCTCACTTGGCCGTTGGCATGGCGAAGCACCACCGCACCGGTTGGTAGATAGAATGCCATCATCTCAAAGGTCACCGTCCTCCCCGCTACCTCTAAATAGATTTGCAACGCCACCGTAAACTCTGCTTGGTTAGAGTGAAACACACCTGGGCTCCAGTCCCAAGGAAACAAGGCTGAGAGTTTCACACCAGGGGCCAAAGCTCCCGGTCCCGGGTGGCTAGCCGCCCATGAGGGGCTGAAGTCGATCACCTCTCCTTGCTCGTTCGCCCACAGCAGCGTTTGAGGTTCAGCACGGATGGAGGTTCTCATCTGACTCAGTTGAGCCTGCCATAAATTGTTTTGTTGTCGCTCTGCACCCCGTTGTTCATCCAGTTTTCGCTGTTGTGTTTGCAACTGTTTGAACTGACTTTTGAGTGATAACAAAGCCCTTAGTTTGGGCTGAAGCAACCTTAAGTCGATGGGCAATGGCAAGACTTCATTCGCCCCAGACTCCAAAAAACCCAAATTGCCCTCAAGCTCCTCCTGTGTTGTCAGTAGCACAATGGGCAACTCCCAGGCTGTGTGGCCTTTTCGGAGTTTTTGGAGGATATCAACGCCATCAACTCTCGGCATATCAAGCTGGACAATCAGCAGGTCGAAGGACTGCTCGCCCATCGCCGATAAACCAGCAACTCCCCCCAAAGCACAAACAGGCTGATAATCTCTAGATAAGCAGTCGGAGAGCCAGCTCAGTCGGCTTTGGTGGTCGTCGACCAACAAGATTTTAGGCCTCGGTGTGGGGGGTGCCGGAGCCAGCCCGACCCCAGGCGACTTCGAGGGAGCCGCCTCTACAGCCAAGTCAGGAGAATTAAATTCTAAACAAAGATGTATAGACCCCTCTGCAAACAGGAGATCGCAACGAACACCATGGGCTACACAAATCTTTTTGATCACCTCAAAACCAAGCAGACTTGGCGGCAAGGGAGCTCCCGTAGACACTCTGTTTTGTTGCCTGCGGTTTAAAAGCAACCCGCTTGCTTCAAAGCTCAGCCCAACAACTCCCTGGGTCTGAAAACCCTGGATGCATACCTCTTCGTTTGTCCCTTGACACAGCACCAAATCAAACCCCAAGTACAGCGCCGACCAAAGCCAGTCCCGCCCAGCTGTTATCACTAGATCTTCTTCAATATCAAGGCAAAGAACCAAGCCCTTTTGGTCAATAATCGGTTTAAACTCCACTGATATTTCCAGGACTAACTGCTTCACCCCGATGCGCTGGGCGGGCCTGTCTAAGTCAATTTTAGGGGATTGAAAATTCAGGTAAGCTTGGTAATGGTGCGCTACTTGTTTCGCCTCGGTGCGAACCTGCTCCAAGGCCTCCATTTGCTCAGGAGGTAAACAATGCAAAACCCTTCGGTTTAGGTCTGCCCAATCAAGCCAGTTAGATGTATTTTCGTAGGCTTGATGAAGTTGCCGGTTGAGGTACAACCGCTCGGTTTCCTCAGATTGTTTTTGACGGTCCAAGGGGTCTCCTGCCAAAAATCGATGTTTCAAACTTAAATGAATAAATGATCACAAACAATTGTTGCTCGAACGGCAAGAAAGGGCAAGAACACAAACTTAAGTCAATTTTGACGACTCCTTAAATCTCGTTTTTTTTTGGGGGGGGCATTCAGGCGGGGATTCTAACGAAAGAAACACAGCCAGCTCGTTGAGCAACTGGCTGTGTTTTTAAACCGGTTTAGTTAACCGTAACCGTCCGACCGTTCAGTGACTGAACAGGACGGTGGTTACCATCCATCAGTACGGTGAACTGAGCAAGCTGTGCTGCAGAAACCGTGATTCGATTCTTCAACACATACCACTCTACACCTTCAGTACAAGGAGGTGTAGTCAACGAACCGGTGAACTGATAGTAGCTCAAGTCGGTTGGCAAAATATCAGCGGCGTTGACTTCTTTACCGACGATTGTACTGTCTGCGACTTCGATGGGCGGGAAGTTGTCAAACACGTCTTTCAAAGACGCATTTTCTGTGCCTTCATCAACCAACAAGGCCAATACAGCCAGGCTGCCACCGGTTTCGTGACCAGAGGCAGTGGAGTGAACAAAGTGGGCTTCCATTTTAGCTTCTACGCCGTCAATGGTATTTTCACTGTAGGCGTGAAAATGGAATTGCAGCAAGTTGTAAGTCACACCATTAACCGTCATGGTGCTGCCTGAAGGGTACACAACTTCTAGAGTGTGGCCATTGTTGGTTTCAGCCAGTTCGCCTTTGTTGTACGAAACAGAAATCGCACCGTGGGTCCCAGCAGTAAGTCCAGAAGTTACGATGTCGATCGGTGACTGTGAAGTACCAGATCCGCAAGTTGCATAATCAGAGTTCAACGTGCTCCAAAGTGCTGGTGCACCATCGCCGCTGTATCCCCAAGCTGCAGGAGCTGCTTTATTGCTTGGCTTACAGCCGCTGAGTGCTAAAGCCGCCAAAAAGGCGGTAATCAATAATTTTCGTGACATGGTTTCAATCCGTTAATTTTCTAATTTTTTGTCATGTGCCCAGTCAATCGGCGGGTAATCACTCTTTCAACTGAACTTTGTAAATGATCAACAAACTTCTATTACATTTCCTTACAAGTGTCAAAGACTAATAAATCATTACCCTTGGAGGTAAAGCGCCGGTCACCGTTCCAATGCTTACACCACAAGAACCATGGTAAACCAGCCGGTGTGATGGTTACTGGATTTGGCAGGCCCTTGTATCAAACGAGTCGGATCAAATAGCTTCACGAAAAACCACATAAATGCCTTTACACTCCTCGGTTGCTCATCGTATTTTAGCGCTTCCCTAGACATCAAAGGACTTCGATTCATGACCTCAGCAACAAAACGTACAGCAGAACACTCCAGCCGAACTTGGTTCATCGGTTTGTTGCCCTTGGGTTTGTTACTCACCGTTGTCCTGGTTTTCGGTAATCTATATTTTAGCCCAGTTTTTGAAGACCTAGACAACCGAATTTTCGGGGACCAAGGGGATGGGTATTTTAACCTGTGGATCTTAGAACACAACAGCAGCCAGTTTCAATCCGGTGACTTGGCCCCTATCTTAGACGGGCGAATTTTCTATCCAGATGAGAAAAAAGCCTGCTGCTTTCTGACAGTCTCTTTGTTCCCTCACTGCTTTATTGGCCGTTGAAGGCTGTTTCTGGCTCGCTGTTTGTCCGGTACAACCTGCTGGTTTTTGGGGTCTCCATCCTGGGGTTGGTTGCTTATTGGCTGTTGATATGGGAACTGTTGCCCAAGCCCTCTAGCCCCCTGCTGGTGTCGGTCTCCCTACTGTTTGGGGTAGCGGCGTTCTTTTCGACTGGTCATCTGCTCTATTACTCTCACTTCCAAAATCTATCTTCCTTATTCATCGTTTTCCAACTGACGGGGATGATGATGGTGTTACGCCGGAGGTCACGCCCCGGTTGATACCTCGCCCTCGCGAGCTTGGTTGCTGTCACCTACAGTGCCCAGTATTTTGCGGTGCTGGCGGTGATTTTAGTGCTTTTCTGAGCCTGTACGACAAACTTCTTTAGTTACCGTATCAGTGAGTTGATCGTTGCAACCTGAATCAAACGCCAACTGGAGCAACGCTATGTCTTACAACTTCCTTCCCTATGACCCGAATCAGCAGTTCCTGATGCCTCCAAGTTTGGAGGAATGGTTGTCTGATGATCATTTGGCCCGATTCGTATCTGGAGTTTTGGATCACTTGGACGACCAAGAACATTTGGCAGGGTTTTACGCCCGTTACCGAGAGGACGGCTGGAGGCGGGCTGCCTTTCTCCCCACGATCTTGGTCAAAGTGTTGGTTTATGGCTGTTGCGTGGGAATAATCAGTTCTAGGAAGCTGGCCCGAGGACTCCACGAAGACGTGGCCTTGCGGTTTCTGGCGACAAACCAACAGCCTGGGTTTCGGACGATTAGCGACTTTCGCAAAGACCATCTTGAGGCTCTGGATGGCCGCAAAGTAGCGGGCAATACGTCCTTGGAGGCCAACCGGACCAAAGATAAGATCAAGGCTGAGGTGATAAAACTGCTTTCGGAAGCGGAAGCAACCGATACCCATGAGGATGAGAAATTCGGTAAGGATTTTCGGGGCGATGAGCTCCCGGTCGGCCTCCGCTCGAAAGAGGGAAGATTGGCCCGACTCAAGGAGGCCCAGACTCGTTTAGAGCAAAAAGAACAGGACTCCAAACAAGCCCAAGAGGCGAAGCTTAAGCAGAGAGTTAAGGAGGAAGAGCAAAGCGGTAAGAAGAAACGAGGACCCAAGCCCAAACAGGCAGATGAGCTAGTTAAACCAGAAGCGAAGGCCGATATCACTGATCCCGAGAGCCGGATTTTCAAGACTAGACGGGGCTTTGTTCAGGGCTACAACGGCCAAGCCATGGCGGACTGATCATCTCAAGTGATCGTGGCCCAAGGGATTACCCAAGAGGAGAATGACCGTCGCCAGCTAGCCCCCATGTTGAAATCCTGTGAGACTCAAGCGGGGAGATTGCCCAAAGAGTTGCTTTGTGACGCAGGCTATTGGAGCCAAGCCAATGCGGGTTTGGGTGAGGACGTAGAGCTATTGATCGCTACCCAGAAGGACTGGAAAATTCGTAAGAAATTAGCTGAGAGTGAGGCCCCCAGGGGGAGAATTCCCCATGGCTTGACCGTGACTCAGCGAATGGAGCTCAAGCTGCTGACTAAAAAAGGAAAGGCTGGATATAAACAGCGAGGTTCTACCATTGAGCCAGTCTTCGGGCAAATGGTGATGCGAGGGCTGACAAGATTCATGCTCAAGGGGGTTGAGAAAGTGGGGATGGAATGGTCTCTCTGGTGCACCACCCATAATCTGCTCAAACTCTGGAGGGCAGGTTGGAGGCCAGAATCGGCCTAAAAAACTAATCCTCTGGCGAGAATCTGGGCTCGGATGCCATAAAAATCACCAAAGACAACCTGAGATTCCGCCAAGCAGTCCCGCTTGCGGGGAGCATTGGATCAACAGCGGGGGACCGCCGATGTCTGGAGTTTCGGCCATTAGTTTACCGGACAGGCTCTGAAGCAGTTCGATTAAAAATGAGATGACTTATTGAATCTTCTAATCTAGATTCATAGTTAAGAAAATCAACCTTTGCAAAACAAATCATGTTTTTTATCAATCGGCTACAAACGAGAACAAAGCGCTACCTTGCTTCTGGTTCTTTGATCTTTGTGTTTAATCTGGCTTTGGCTTGGGTGGCCATTGAAAGCGGTTATTTTTCCAGTTTAAAGTTAGGGAATAATGAAATTCATTTAATTATCGCTGAAATTACAATTTTGTTGTCTTTTTTAATTCATAATTTTTACACATGGGGAAGTAGTTCGGCCCATATTTTTCGCAAGTTCATTTATTTTCACCTCATTACTCTTGCAACACTTCTCCTGCGAATCGTCGCCTTTTCCGTGATGGATTTCATTGCGGTTCCCTGGCCCATCAGTTTTACCATTTCGGTATTTCTCATTATTCTACTCAACTTTGTTGGATTTGATGTCTTTGTATTTTCTCATGAAAATGATTCAAGAGCCGACAATCAATGTATCTATGAAGAAAATGAATTGGGAACGGTCGTTTTAGAATCCATTGAAGACGCAGAGCAGTATAACCGTTGGCTATCCTCAAAATTTGAACCCTTTTTAGGGCAGAAAAATTTAGAGTTTGGTGCTGGAAATGGAACCATTGCCAATCTTGTTAGCGAAACTGGCACCATTGAGGTTTGTGAAATTTCCGATTCCCGGCTCGCCTTTTTACAGGATCGCTTTAAAGATCGTGAAAATGTGACCGCCTACCATCAAGATTTTTTTGGCATAGAAGCAACCAATAGTTATGATTTAATTTATAGCTCCAATGTCTTAGAACATTGCGAGAATGACTTAGAATTCATTGAACATAGTTATAACCTCTTAAAACCCGGTGGCCGTTTTGTGGCTATTTTGCCAGCAGGTGCTTGGCTTTATTCAAATCTTGATAAAAACTTGGGTCATTTCCGCCGGTACCACCTAGTCGACAACATTAGAATAAGACAATTCATTAAAGACAAAAACTTAGCATTGGATATGAAAAGTTTCCGTTTTTTGAATCCATTGGGTGCATTTGGTTGGTACTTAAAATATAAACTATTGGGCTCTACAAAAATCACACCGGAAGATGCCATGGTAATGAATGCACTCATCCCTTGGATCAGCTGGTTGGACTGGCTACATCTACCTTTTGGGCAAAATTTGCTCATGGTTTTAGAAAAAAAATAACCCATGCAACAAAATAAAAAATCAGTTCTGATTTTAGGGTTGCTATTGCTGCTTTCCCTTTGCCTTTCCCTCCCCCTGTTTTTTAGTGAGCTTTTAAGCCATTGGCATAGCACAATTTTAGGTGATCACGGTGACGGTTTTTTTGTCATGTGGGTGATGCGGCATAATATTTTTCACCTGCTAAATGGCGAATTAAGTAGCATTTTAAATGGTCGGATATTCTTCCCTGATGCCGGCCCCACAATGCTGTTTTCAGAAACTCTATTTGTTCCCACAGTTATTTTTCTATTCTCCAGTTTCTTTGATGCACATATTTTCGGCGCATTTAATTTAACCGTTCTTATTTCAACCTTTCTAACCTTGGCCGCTCACGCCTTTCTATTGGCCCAAATGCTGCCCACGGCTGAACAGCCAAAAGACAAAAGGATACGTTATTTACTAATTTTTCTTTTTGCCACCATAGGTACATTCAATTTGGGGCGGCAAATTTACTACGTTCATTTTCAAAATCTATTTTCTTTTTTCCTGATTTTGCAAGTTGGCGGTGCATACCAACACCTTAAAAATGACGATACCAAGGGCCTACATTTGATGATGATTGGCTTTGTGGCGGTAACCTATTCAGCCTTATATTTTGCAGTATTGGGTTCTGCTTTACTTTTCTTTTGGGGTTGGATTTTTCTTTTTGCAAAGGGGGTCAAAGAAACCCTACGATTTGCCAAATCAAAGGGCTGGGTTATTGCTCTATACTTAGCACCCGTGGCTGCCTTGTCTGTCTTATACGGCAAGCAGCATAAAGAGTCTGCTTTGATATGGCCTATA
>Ga0316204_10004385_pt1 | contig 25408 bp, 21 predicted proteins | sample 6monrhotite_MG_2_FD_205661 | JGI IMG/M metagenome (GOLD analysis project Ga0316204, IMG submission 205661) | Microbial mat bacterial communities from mineral coupon in-situ incubated in ocean water Damariscotta River, Maine, United States -... | ecosystem: Environmental > Aquatic > Marine >...
GATTTATTGCATAATCAGGAAATAAGGAAAATAACTCTCCTGCTATATCTAACGCTTTATCTGGATCCAGTGTTTCTGCATTCACATTACGAAAAAGACTTTCAACCTGATCTTTTAGAGTACTTTCGACCTGTTGACCACTACATTTCAATGCCCTCGCTGTTACAGATAATAAATGCAATCTATCTTCAATTAATACAGCACTGTTTGCCAATTCAATCGCTTCTTCATACCTTGAAGTAGTTACATACGCTTCTATTTCATACTTTTTTTCTTCAGATATACCTAATTCTGACACCACTGACCTTATATATGATAATCTAAATAAATCTCCATCACGTCTTATTTTTAGCGCCGCTTCTACACCGATGTCTGATTGTTTCCTTAAACTCCCAAGCGTACATGTTACCTTAAGTAATTTTTTCAAATGAACAGTTGACAAAAGCTCTAGTAGATCCGTGTGTCTACCTGCATTGTCTAGATACTCTGGCAAAGCAGATAATGATCTAGGTTCATCTTTTTTCTGGTACATGTTTTCAATAATTATTTCTACAACTTCTGACTTATATTTACTTAATCTATTTGCTGCAAACTTCTTGTATTCTTCTGAAATATAATTTACATACCCTGAATCCTCATCAATATTGATAAAAGACAACTGTCTTAATGCATCATGCATTTTATCAATATCACTTTTTATTAATAACCCTATGTCTTTAGCTGTATGATTGCATTCATCGAACGCTAAGATTGCTAATGGCATATTTAAATCAAACTCTATTTTATTCAATCCAGACCATTCTATTTCAAATATATCTTTAAGGTGTTCAGGCATATCATTTTTTAAATTCTCAATGGATATGCCGGATGCAATTAATCTTCTAATTGCATCGAGATGTGAAGGAACTCCATTTGTGATTTTATATACATCTTCAAGAAATTCTCTATCCTCCAGTAAAGCCCCAAAAAACACCTCTGCCTCATGCAAGGAGAACATTGGAACTGGAAAAGGCTTAACCTTCAACTCCGAAAACTTAGTACCGAATACACGGCTTGCATCACCTGAAATAAGAAATTTTATATTTGTTTGACCCAATGGAAGACTATCTAACAATGAAGCTCTAATCTCTGCGCTATCATTTGGTATGTCAGCTAATCCATCAATCACAAAGTAAAATATTTCTTTTCTACGTTTTGCAATTCTCATTACTTTAAACATATATTGCCGCAGAAAACCATCATCTATATCTACGTCAATACTCAATTGCACACTATTAATCATCCAATGAATTTGATTACATATGTCAAACCTCATATTCGCTGGATCATAAGAAAGTGAATTTGTATTCCCTACAAATAAGGAAATAGTATTATTAGGATATTTCTCACAAAACTGACGTAATGTAACCGTTTTACCACATCCTTCATCTCCTTCAAGTGCTACTACATCAATCCCTTTATTGAATAACATATCAATCGTTTGAATTAAATTGTTCCGTGGAATCGGATCTTCTATTAGCTTTGGTATAGTTTGTGAAATATCGATAACATTAGAAATCATTTTTTATTTACCTATATATTCCAAGTAATTTCTGTGATTCATCTTCATATGTGCCTACCCTAAAAAAACGGTTAATTGCTGTTTCCCAGACAATATAATTACTATTAACTGACTACATACATACCTTATAAACTCTAACAACAAAGTCCATACACCACTCATTAATCGACTTTACGATAACTGAGTCTTTGAACCATATACGAGAATACCTAGCTATGGCCCGCCCAACCCCACAAACCACATGAAAATAGTGTACACCTTTTAGTATGATTATTGCTCGTACTAAAACTATCACTGAAAAACCTACATATCGACCATCTTTTTGACAACACCGATGCTTGATCCTTGCGGGTGGCTTTTAAAAACAAAAGTGGGGTCAGAGCACAGTTTCCGCTAATATTAGGAATAACTGTGCTCTGACCCCACTTTCTTCTCTGGAGAATTTAAGGAAGACGATTAAAAAGACATTTCACCCTGATTGCTCGACCTGCCCTTGTTGGCGGATTTTCATTAAATATTGCACAGTGGCTGGCAATTATGTATAAATAATAGGTGTCCGGGACGCTATAGCAGAACGTGACCAGAAATGAGTGGGATATTCCACTATAACGTCGTATCAATCCCGCTATTATGCGGTTGGCTCGCAACCATATTGATATGTTCCGGACTGAAACGACCCTGCATTGTTGCGGGGTTTTTTCGTTTCAGGAGTACTATAACGTGTGAAAAAGCGACCTGACAAGAGTTTTTTGTAACACTTCTATACGAATGATTCTATAGGTTATTTTTATGCAAAAAACCGGGTCAGAGAACAATTGTTTCTAATATACTAAATAACCCGTAAGAAACAGTTATTCTCTAACCCGGTTTCTTTCATTCGAATTCACTATAACAAATTCGCAATTTCGCTCAGAAAAGTACTTGCTGTATGACCCCACAATTTCGGATCTACATCAAAACCATATTTGTCTGAAAAAGTTTGCTCGATATCCTTTTCAGCTAAAAATCTATTTATATCTTTTTTAAGCTCATCGATTACTTCTTGTGAATTAGTAGATTGATAATCCCTGATGATGACATCTATCGTCTCACCAATAAGATCATAGTCCTGATTGAAATAACTATAAATCAGGTTATCAAGATGTTTATATATGTTCATGCTAATTATGGTATTGGAAATGCTGTCAGTTGCAACCATATTGTATAGTCTTTTTAGGCTTATTTATTACACAAAAAAACCAACAGTGAAAAACACCAATGCTAAACCAAGCAACCACCTTGAGATTCGCATATGGTGTTTTGGTTTAAACGTTAAAATAGTCAGCATTATTGAAAATGATATTACTGAAGAAGCAATAAACACATAACCCGGGTAATCGATTGAATATATCCTATTTGTATATCTACCCGGAAAGGTAATATTTTCTTTATATAAAATAAAACAGCCAAGTAAAAAAATAGCACTCGCTAAAACAAGTTGAAAAATATCTCCTATTGTAATTTTTTTCACTGTATTGCTAGATCACATTGGATAAGGGATTTTATATAAGCTTTTCCAGGTTAATTTTTCGATCGTACTCAGATCTTTCTCATACCCTTTGAGAATTTTTAAACATAACTGCCGATCTACACCACCACCTAATGCGCGAAAAACAAGTTGCAAGTGCTCTTTTTTTATTTTCTTCTCCTTAACAGTGTTTTCCAGCATACTTAAACATAACTTGGAGGTTTTACTCCACAATAGCTTATGCTCAGCGATTACCTTAGGGGTCCTCACTGGAGCAGTTGTTCTCATATTGGTTAGTATTCTATTCGAACCTGAAGGGATAGGCTGATTAAAGCTCCAGGCTGTTACCGTATAAGCAATACACCGATAAGAGTAAAGCTTATGCCCGGTATTATACGCATTAATGACATTAATCATTTGTGCAACAGGAAACAAAATTATGCCTGCCACGGATGCGCCTGACATAATAGTTGTAAACGTTGAACTGCCAGCCATAAGCGCGCTAATTGATGGTAATAGTTCAGCAATTGTCACAGCATCATCAACATAACCAACATAGTCTATTATTGCGCTAATGACGGCATAGTCACTACCCGCTGTACTGTAATTAGCACCTAATATGTCTGTAATAATTTGTTTTTTATCGATCTCGGATATTTTTATAGCATTCATGATTTGACTTTAAAATCCCTTATTGTTATTTATGTCATCCAGACTTGATATTAACTAAAAGGGAGAGATTAATGCAAGCAGGTATATCCAAACTCATTCTTATTTATCTTGCACTACTAGCAGCATTTATTGGCTACCCCCCTTCGCTCCTTGCAAATTCACATCAGGACTTCAATACAATATGTGAGATTTTTACTGAATCAGAAAATAGCAGCTTTACCAATGAGCAAAAAAGCGACTATATAGATGACAACGTAAAAAAAAGAATAACAAGTAAGGATGCTTTACAAGCCTACTCGGCAATGTTTCAACTCGATTCAGGCTCTCGATATGACATTTTCAAAAAATCTGCTGAATATTCAACAAAACATAAATGGGAATGTGCCGTTATGAAAAAAGTAATGAGTAAAGCAGTCTCAGCCAGATAACAACTTGAAGTCTATATACACCCGCTTTAAATGCAAAAGGCCACCTGTTATAGGTAGCCTTTTTAATATGGCGGAGAGGCAAGGATTCACTCCGGCCTTCCTGGCCTACGCCCTACGGGCAGCACTTCGTGCTGTGCAAATCGCCTTCGTGGCGATTTGTCGAACCGGCTTAATATACCCAGGGTTCTCATCACATGCCCATAATGCAAAAGGCCACCTGAATAAGGTGGCCTTTTTAAAATGGCGGAGAGGCAGGGATTCGAACCCTGGGAGGGCTACAAACCCTCGCTGGTTTTCAAGACCAGTGCTTTCGACCACTCAGCCACCTCTCCAGGTAGTTATTTTACTCTACATATTCTTTAATAATCAATAAGTTAACAATATTAGTGCAACTTTACCGGTATCAGGTGGTCTGAATATAGAGCTTTCATTGAATTGGGGAGTTATCCCCAAAAAACGAAGCGATTAGGATACCAGAATATTTCTGAAATACTAGTGTAAAAAACTAAATTAAAGGGTTGATATATGTCGATTTAACCCTTATTTTAGTTATATCCGATTTGGAGCTATTTAAATAAATATTAAGAGGGTTAACAATGGATAATTACGGACAGGTCGCATCGAGTCGAGATTCGGCACTTGCTACTAATAAAGTCTTACGTAATACCTATACGCTGCTTTCCATGTCACTGATTTTCAGTGCTGTTATGGCTGCGGTTTCTATTTCTATAGGCGTTTCACAGGGTATGGCGCTGGGTGCCATGATCGCTGCGATTGTGCTTGTATGGTTTGTTTTACCTAAATTTGAAAATTCATCTATGGGTATTGCAGTTGTGTTTGCATTCACAGGCCTGATGGGACTGAGTCTTGGCCCTATGCTTGGCTATTACCTGGCCGTTCCTGGTGGTGGTGAAATTGTTATGACTGCTCTCGGCGGAACAGGTGTTATCTTCCTGGGTCTGTCTGGTTATGCCCTGACAACACGCAAAGACTTCAGCTTTATGGGTGGTTTTCTGTTTGTTGGCCTGTTAGTTGTATTTGGTTTCTCGATAGTGAATATCTTCACTCAGATTCCTGCCATGTCTCTGGCTATTTCTGCCGGTGTCATTTTGATCATGAGTGGTCTGATCCTGTTTGATACTAGCCGTATTATCCATGGTGGTGAAACCAACTATATTCGTGCAACGGTTAGTTTGTATCTGAATATCCACAACATATTCGTTCACCTGCTGCACTTGTTGGGTGCCTTTTCTGGCGACGATTAATATTAAGTGGTAAATATAAAGCAAGTCATGGAGTCCATGGCTTGCTTTTTTAATGCCTGAACGAAAATACAACTTATTTGCTATAACGGAGAACCCTATGGATACATGGATGAAAATCGCATCAGCTGCCATTATGGGCTTTATGGTCTGGCGTTTGTGGCCGGTAGCCAATCATTGGATGAAGAATGGTCCCAAGGGTAGTAAGAAAGACTGGCAAGGTGCTATTTTGCCGTTATTAGCCATGGTTGGTTTTGTTATTTTACTTATTCTAATGGTTCGCAAATAGTTTCACGTCTTGCACGGTTACATGATTTTTGCATGTAACTAAAGTTTGGCCACTTTTGTAAGCATAATATGGACGCTCACAACCCATAGCTGACATTCATACTTCTTATCAATTAATCATTTCATAATCTTAAAGCAGACATCCTAACCACATTGTTAGTTTCATGCATTCTGAAATCAGTGGCCCCGATTTGCTTTTATTGATAATAGGACCCCTTTACGGTAAGTTGTTGATAGCATGACACAAGATAAAATAAAAACAGTGAGTCAGCAGGGATGGATGTTGATATTCATCTGCTGGCTAATTGCTATGGCTGCTTTATTTGGTAGCTTGTTCTTTAGTGAGGTTATGGGTTTAAAACCTTGTGTTCTTTGCTGGTGGCAACGTATTTTTATCTATCCGTTAGCGGTGTTGTTTCTGGTGGGACTATTTCCCCAGGGTCACAAAGTTGATCGTTCTGTGGTGCGTTATACTCTGCCGCTGGCTGTTATTGGTTTGGGGTTTGCTATCTATCACTATCTAGTGTATTCGGGTTTTATTCCAGAATCTCTACAACCGTGTAGTGAAGATTTGTCCTGTGCAGAAATTAATCTGGAACTTATGGGTTTTGTCACCATTCCAATGCTCTCTATTTTTGCTTATAGTGCCATTATTATGCTTTTGCTTATTTACCGAAAAAGGTTTTATCAATGAAAAAAAATATGATTGTTGTCGCTACTGCGATTTTGTTTGTCGTGCTTTTTATAGTGGCTGCTACCCTCTATAACAATCAGAAAGATAAAGAGCTAAGCAGTGCTTCACTGGAAAAAATTGAGCATGTGCAGCGCGATTACTCTCCGAGAATGGGGCCGATTGATGCGAAGGTCACTATTGTTGAGTTCTTTGATCCGGCTTGTGGCACATGCAGTGCTTTCTATCCCTTTGTAAAAAAATTGATGAATGATAATCCGGGTAAAGTTAATTTGGTCTTGCGGTATTTGCCGCTACACCAAAATTCAGATGTCATCGTCAGCATCTTTGAAGCTGCACGCTTGCAGAATCGTTTTCGGGAAACCCTTGAACGTGCCTACCAGACTAGAGAGGCATGGATCGATCACCATGTCGCCAGACCAGAAAAGTTCTTGGAACAACTTGGTGGGCTCGGTCTGGATATGGAGAAATTAAACGAGGATATCCGGAGCGCTGAGATTGCAAGGCGAATTAAGCTGGATATGCTAGATGCACAACAGCTTAAAGTTAGCAGGACGCCTGGTTTTTTTGTTAATGGAAAGCCGCTGGTGCATTTTGGCTATCAGCAACTTCAGCAGTTAGTCGAGTCTGAGATTTCAGCTAATTACTAGTCTATTAACAAAAGTGGGGGCAGAACACAGATTTCTCTAATATTAGAAACAATTGCTCTCTGACCCTATTTACTTACCCTATTTAATTTTTCAGGTGCTATTATTGTCGATCGGTATATTCTGCATTCACCACTTATAAGGAGATTTTACTATGAAGAATTTAAGCTTAATTTCACTATGCATCTTGGCCACTAGTATTGTTGGATGTGAGCAACCAGGCGAGCCTGCAGCAGCAAAGAAAGTTGATACGGCAGTCACAACCACATCACCAAAAGTCGATGTAAAAGAGACCAGTAGCACCGAAATGGAAAAAACAGCTACAGATACAACGGAGGGATATGTTGACAAAGGAAAAGAAGTCGTTGTTGAGAAAACTAAGGAAGTGGTAGAGACAGTTAAAACCAAGGCAGTTGAGCTCAAGGATGATGCTAAAGATAAGGCGGCTGATTTAATGAAATAAGATACTTTACCCGAGTAGATTCCAGGGTTTAGAAAAAAGGGGGCGCAGAATAAGTATTCTGCGCCCCCTTTTTATTATGATCATTGCTGTAGTATTTTCTTAAGCTCCGGCACACAAGAACCACAGTTTGTTCCTGCCTTCAGACATTCACCAATTGCTTCAGCACTTGTTAGTTGATTCTCCTTAATCGCTTTTGTTATCTGATTCAGACCAACATTAAAACAGGCACACACTATCGGGCCTCGATCTTCTTCATCAAGCGGTGATTTACCCGTTAACAGATTCATGCGGTCCTGATCTGTCAGTTTTTCTTTGTTAAATATTTCTGCAAGGTATTCTCGCTCAGGTAAGTTAATATCTGGTCCAATGAATACACAACTTTCCAGATGGTCATTAACGATACGTGCAGCGCGATAACGCTTCACAGCTGAATCAAAATATTCTATCCAGCCAACATCCTGTTCCTTCGAACACAGCAGATTTCTGGCACAGCTGGCCCAGTCTTGTGGCAATTCATTTCCGGCTATTTCATATTTCCAGAATCCCCGTCCCTTTGAACAGGCCCAGTAACTTGCGTTACTTAAACTCAAACGTCGACGTGACATTAAAAAGCCGTGCCACTGTGGCTGATAGGCTTCTATCTTTACCGGCGTATACTTGAATTCAGGTTGGCCGGAAACCGGGTCAGTGGCATCAGTAGTTAAGGCATCAACATTTGCCTTACTGGCAAATTGATCGTTCCAGTGCATGGGTATAAACACTGAACCCGGTCGTTGCTGGCTGGATATCTTAACCCTGACGATAACCTCGCCGTTACAGCTTTCAACACGTGCCAGTGTTTTATCTTCCAGTTTACAGGCCCTGGCGTCATCTTCATGAATCTCGACATAGGGTTCGGTAATATGCCCGGATAAGCGTGCCGATCGCCCGGTACGGGTTAAGGTATGCCAATGATCACGAACACGCCCGGTATTCAGCACTAACGGATATGTTTGATTGACAAGATTAGCTGCGGCTCTGGGTGTAACTGCAATAAAACGGGCCTTTTTGTCTGGTGTGAAAAAAACACCATCGGCAAACATGCGCTGTTGTCCTTCTGTTGTGTCAGCCGTAATTGGCCACTGCCTGGGTTTGAGGTCATCATATTCCTGATAGCTGATATCAGCATAGGCACTGATATCAAAATCACGCTGGCCATTATTTTTGTGACCTGACAATGCCGCAAATTCAAAAAAGATATCGGCGGCCTCGTTATAAGGAAAAGCCTTTTCAAACCCCATGCGTTTGGCTACTTCTGTCACAATCCACCAGTCTGCCCTGGCCTCTCCTGGTATTGGCAATAACGACCGCTGTCTTGAAATACGTCTCTCAGAATTAGTAACGGTGCCGTCTTTCTCGCTCCAGGTTTGCGCCGGCAGCATGATAGTGGCATACGCATTCGTATCAGTCTCGCGAACGCAATCCGATGTTATAACCAGTTCACATTGTGAGAGTGCCTCACGGACCTTGTTTGAATCGGGCATGCTCACAGCCGGGTTCGTACCCATAATCCAGACAGCCTTGATCTTACCTTGATGGATTGCCTCAAATAGATCGACCGCTTTCAGACCCGGCGAATCCGGAATATGTGGTGATTGCCAAAAGTCCTGCACCAGTGCGCGATGATCTGCGTTTTCAATTTCCATGTGTGCTGCCAGCTGATTTGCCAGGCCACCGACTTCGCGCCCACCCATGGCATTGGGTTGGCCCGTTAATGAGAATGGCCCCATACCCGGGCGGCCCAGACGCCCGGTGAACAGGTGACAATTAATAATGGCATTAACTTTATCGGTGCCGCTGCTGGTCTGATTGATACCCTGGGAGAAAACACTAACGACACGTTCTGTTCTGGAGAATAATTTATAAAAACGTTCTACATCACCCGCACCCAGTTCACATTCGTTTGCAACGGTTTCGACATCGGGTGCGGATAAACGCGCCTGTTCCAATGTTTCATCAAGGTCATTTGTGCAATGTGTAACGAACTGGGTATTTTTTTCACCTGCATCATCCAGGTAACGAAGCAGACCGTTAAATAAAATACTATCAGCACCGGGTTTTATTGACAGGTAAATATCTGCAATATCAACCGTAACGGTTTTTCTGGGGTCGATAACCACGACCATTAAATCAGGATTATCTTTTTTGGCCTTAACAATTCGTTGGTAGATTACCGGGTGACACCAGGCTGCATTGGAACCTGTCATGACAATCAGTTTGGCCCGCTCCAGGTCTTCATAACAACCCGGCACAGTATCGGAACCAAATGCACGCTTTTGTGCGGCAACCACTGATGACATACACAGACGGGAATTGGTATCAATATTGGCTGAACCAATAAACCCCTTCATGAGTTTATTGGCGACATAATAATCTTCGGTTAGTAATTGACCCGATACGTAAAACGCGACACTGTCCGGACCGTGTTCGGTTATGATTGATTTTAGCTGATCACTGACGAAATTCAGCGCATCATCCCAGTTAATGGTACTGCCGTTTAACTCGGGGTATAACAGACGGCCTTCCATTCCAAGGGTATCAGCGAGTGCCGCGCCTTTTGAGCATAGCCTGCCGTAATTTGAGGGGTGTTCAGGGTCTCCCTGAACACGAATGCTGCCCTGCTCATCCAGATTAACCAGCACGCCGCAACCAACACCACAATAGGGACACGTCGTTCTGATTTCTTTTTGATGATTCATGAAATTGGCTTGGTTGTTAATTCAGTCATATTAAGCATTATTATATAACAACCTGCTCCGGAATCACGTTTGCAGGGTAAAATAGTCTTACTCTAAGCCGGTTTAAATAAAAATGAGTTAATGCTCACCTTTGGTGCGACGAATGCCCGCAAGTCGATTGCCCTGTTTTTGTGGACCACCGCCGGGAAATATATCGTGCAGGTAACGGTTGTTGCCTCGCTCAGGGCCCCACTTCTCACGGAAATATTTAATCATACTTCTGACATTTGGTTGAACATTGTTCTTTTCATGATAATCACGGATATAACGAATAACTTGCCAATGTTCATCGGTTAATTCCAGCCCTTCCTTTGCTGCCAATGCAAAGACGAAATCTTCAGACCACTGATCAAGGTCAACAATATACCCTTCACTACAAGTTAGCACTTCTTTGCCATTGACCATTATTGTTCTGGTCTGCATATTAGGATACATAAGTCATCTCCTGTGAAAATATTTACATGCATCCAGTTAAAGAATGCGATGTAATTTATTTAATTTCAAAATTCTATTCTGTAAAAATCGTTGATTATCATCTCTTACCGAGCCAAATACAAACCTGAGCCAGGCAGCACCCGCCAACACCAGTAAAATAATTTTCAACCAAACCCAATTCCCGGGTAATTCAATAATTATCAGCAAGGCCAGTGGCCAGACATATAATAACCCACGTAAGCCATGTTTAGCTGCGATCATGGCAATGCCCAGTAAGCGCAACAAACGCTGTTTCCGTGAACCATAAATTGACATGAATATGGCTCTTTCCAAATCATGCTCGATCACTTCAGCGTTATTTTTTTCCATCAAACCGGTTAGTGTGTTTCTACCTGCACACCTAACTGCTGCATGTCAGCCAAGCCTGTTTCACGTGCATGATCCTGAAAAAATGGATTCTTCCAGAAAAATGCACCCGGCATGGTGGTGGGTATCACCATGACATAAAACATGGCACGTCCGATCAGATTGGCTGCAACAATAATCAAGGACCCTAGCACCCATAACCAGACAGATGATAACCAACCCATAACAAAGAAAATCAGCATAACTGACCCAGCAAACAAAATAGCATTCCTTAACCAATAGGTTTTTCCAAAACTGGTTTTCTGCTCAAGGTGTGCTGCCTGCCCTTCACCTGATCCATTACTTAGAGACTGTGCATGTCGATACAGACCAAAAGCTTCTATCATCACACCTGCGCACATGACTAATGACAACGTTTGCAAGAAAGCAGTCACTGCAATGCCATCAGATAACATTAACGGCAATATAATTAACCCGGACAGAATCGACCCTAATGTCAGCATGCTGCCATAAAAACTGGTTAATACCTGCCAATGGTTCCAGTAAGGACGGGCCTTGATACGATAGATGGCATGCATGAAATACAACGATACAGGCCCGGCAATCAATGTCAGCCAACCTGTCGTTTGCTGTAAAAATGTCAATACGTTGCCAGGTAACCAGGTGAACAACTGTGGTAAGCCGGTGAATACGGCATAGGCGCCAATCAAATTATAAAAAACAGCGACCGCTGCAACTTCACGACTGACTGGCGAATATTTCAGATTATTAAACGCACGGTAAAAACGATGCGGCCTGCCCAGGTGCAATGTTGATATAACCAGCGCAAACGTTTCCAGTGCGATCAGGGTAAATAGTGTCACCGGATAGGCCACTGGAAAGTTCCCGGCAGTAAACGCCGCAAAGCCAAATAATGGTGCCAGGAATATAACCAGAAAAGCACCAACCACAGCCTGTGTGATTAAGGTGAAAATCACCAGGGGATTTTCGCGAGAACTGAGCTTACTCAGGCCCCACTCCATTTTTTTACCTTTAGTGGATAACGGTGCGCTGTGATATTGACCCTGCCCACCTTTTACATTTGGATCTGGCTTTGCATTCTGGTCCTCACGCACGTATTTTATTGGTGTACTGTCGGGTCGGTTCAATTCCCGGGGTAAACTTCGTGTTTGCTCGAAACGAATATTCGGTTGTGTAATTGATGGGTCAGGAAATCCGGGGATCTGCGTATCCAACTGCTCACGATTTTCAGGGGTTGTTTCAATAACACCAAAATCCAGCGCGCCCCCTAAACAAGCCGAAACACAGGCTGGTTTCAAACCCACTTCAAGACGATCAACACACATATTACATTTAGTTACATGTCCTGCAACAGGATCCAGTTGTGGCGCATTATAGGGACACACCCAGGTGCAATAACCACAGCCAAAACAAATGTCCGGATCTTGCAGCACTGCACCGTACTCTGCAAATTTTGTATAGGCGCGTGTAGGGCAGCCCTTAAGGCATACCGGGTCATCACAATGGTTACATGCCATGGAGATATTCAGACGTTGTGTTGCCGGATAACTGCCGCCTTCCAGGTAACCCACTGAGCGGAAAGCAAGATGTGCCGGCGTATCATTTTTTTCCGCGCAAGCTGATTCACAGGCGTGACAGGCAATGCAGTTGTCTGCGTTAAAGTAAAATCCATGCTGCTTATAGCGATTTGGATTATTACCAATACCACTATCACCATTGATATTCAGGCTTTCGCCTGCAAGCGTATCATCTTTCGATACTAATTCTATCGCCTTGCCATACTGATTTTTCTCAGGCGTTTCGACATCAGGGATAAACGAATAACCGGGTTCATTTTCTGAAACTTTATACATTGAAAATCATACCTTCGTATTAATAAGACCGCGAGGCCAGATTCATATTCGCAGCAGCCTTTTGATCAGCGATGGACTCAATACGAATAGCGCATTGTTTATATGCAGGTTGTCTCGAATGAGGATCAAGTAACCCGAGTGCTACACGATTAACACATTCATGAAAATGAAACGGAACAAAGACACTATCCTTGGCAACTCGCTGGGTACATTGTGCCAGTAAGATTGCATCACCACGTCGGGAGATCATTCGCACATAGCTACCATGTTCAATACCCAGTTCTTTTGCAGCATCCGGGTTTATTTCCATGTACGGCGTTGGGCTAAATTTATTCTGGTTGCCGATCTTACCTGTACGAGTTCTGGTATGAAAATGCTCTACCACACGTCCTGTATTCAACCAGAACGGGTATTCGCCATTCGGACGTTCATTATTGTCGATGAACGGCAAGGCGATGAGTTTTGCCTTACCACCAGGATGTTTAAACCCGCCGTTGGTATAGAGACGCTGTTCACCCTTTTCTTCTCCATCCTTACAGGGCCATTGCAGTCCACGACTCTGTTCTATCTTGTCGTAGCTCATACCCGAGATATCCAACATGCGACCCCTGGATAATTGTTTCATTTCCTCAAACGCACCTTCTGTGGTTTCAGGGAAGTTCATTTTTCCATCAGGTGACAGACGTTTGGCCATTTCATTAAAGATCCAGAAATCTGCTTTTGACTCACCAAATGGAGGCATGACATTTCGGATCAGATTTACCCTGCGCTCGGTATTAGTGAACACACCTTCTTTTTCTGCCCAAAGGGCTGCTGGCAGATAAACATGACTGTATTCATTGGTTTCAACATCGGCATAGGCATCCTGAACAACCAGGAAATCCAGTTTCTCGAGCGTTTTGCGAATGCGTGCCGTATTCGGCATAGACGTCATCGGGTTTGTTGCAATTAACCACAACCCTTTTATCTGCCCTGTTTCAATTGCAGGCAATATATCAGTCATAAACATGCCACGTTTCTTGGGTAGGAATTCTGAATCAATACCCCAGAAATCAGCGACGTCCTTTCTATCTTGTTCGTTTTCGAGTGCGCGGTACCCCGGCAAACCCGAACAGGATGACCACTCACGTGTTCCCATGGCATTACACTGTCCGGTGATTGATAAACTGGTGCTACCGGGTTTACCGATATTGCCTGTAATTAAATTCAGATTATTGATCGCAACCACACCATCTGAGCCGTGTGTACTTTGATTAATGCCCATGGTCCAGATCGTCATCGCTGCAGGTGACTTGGCGTATAAACGTGCAACATGTCTGATCGTGTCTTCGTCTATACCCGTAATACCGGATGCCGTAACTGGATCATATTCTTCGACCAATGCTTTAAATTCATCAAAACCATCTGTGTGCGTCTTGATATAGTCTTCGTCTTGCAAACCTTCTTTGAGAATAACGTGAGCAAAACTGTTCAGCAGTACCAGGTCGGTTCCGGGGTTAATAGCCAGATGCATATCGGCATTTTGCGCCAACATGGTGACACGTGGATCTACAACAATTAATGGGAAATGATGTTTCTCACGGGCTTCGCGCATGCGCCAGTAAATAATCGGATGTTGTTCTGGTAAATTCGAACCCATCGCCAGCAAGCAGTGCGTGTGTTCAAAGTCTTCATAACAACCCGGTGGGCCATCCGAACCAAATGAACGTTTGTAACCGGATACTGCCGATGACATACACAAAGTGGTATTACCGTCGTAATTATTCGTGCCAATAATGCCGCGCGCCAGTTTGCCCAGCGTGTAAAACTCTTCGGTCATAATTTGACCGGTTGAAATCACGGCGAATGAATCACGGCCATGTTTTTCCTGTATGGTTTTAATTTCTTCACTGACTTTACCCAGCGCATCATCCCAACTGGCCTGCTTGAATGGTTCTTGTATACGATCACGCATGAGGGGCATGTTACCGCGCCCACCACTTTCAAATAATTCGTATTCCAGGATACCCTTGATACAAAGTTTGCCTTGATTGACATCGGCATCACCTACACCACGCGCAGACACGGCCTTACCTTCATTATTCAAACCAACTTCAATTGAACAGCCTGTTGAACAGTAACCACAGGTGGTGTACTTCCATTCAACAATACCCTTATCTGTTAGTTTGATTGGGTTCTTTTTATCACGACCAAATAACATAAACTTTCCTGGTTACACGATTTACTTTATTACTTGTTAGGACAACCTTCAGCAGGCGTCAGTGATAACATAATCTTGTCGCCTTCCATTTTTACCGGGTAACTTGCGGCACAACCTTCATCAGGTGCAACCGCTTCACCGGAATCCAGGTTTATTTTCCAGTCATGTAATGGACAGGCCACTTTAGTACCAGTAACGATACCCTGTGATAATGGGCCACCCTTGTGTGGGCAATGATCTCTTAACGCAAAGACTTCATCGTCTTTGGTGCGGAATACAGCAATGTCACCTTCTGGTCTTTCAACAACGCGTGCACCCAGTTGCGGGATGTCATTCAGACTGCCTACTTCAATCCAGTTTTCACTCATGTTTTTTACCTTTAATCTGTTATCAGTCTGTTAACCAAGTTTCTTGATCGGTGTAAATTCATTTGCATCAACACCCTTCGCACGTTCTCCCCATGGATCATCCTGGGAAAATTTCTGTGAGAAGGCAAAACGTTCAGCAGCAGCCTTACGTCCTTCCGGATCATCAATGACACGCTCTTTGACATAAGTCAGACCGACGCGTTCTATCCACGGTGCAGTTCGTTCAAGATAATGAGCTTCTTCACGGTAAATCTGCATAAAGGCTGCGCAGTATTCCATTACCTCTTCCTCAGTCGTCACCGAACATAACAAATCAGTTGCGCGAACCTTGATACCGCCATTACCGGCTACATGTAGTTCATAACCGGAATCAACACACACGACACCAAAGTCTTTAATAGTTGCTTCTGCGCAGTTACGAGGGCAACCGGAAACAGCCAGTTTGTATTTATGTGGTGTCCACGAACCCCAGGTTAATTTCTCAAGTTTGATACCTAGGCCAGTAGAGTCCTGCGTACCAAAACGACACCACTCCTTACCTACGCAAGTTTTACAAGTTCGTAGTGCCTTACCGTATGCGTGACCTGAAACCAATCCAGCTTTACCCAGATCTTCCCAGATAACCGGTAGTTCTTCTTTCTTCAAACCATATAAACCAATACGCTGTCCACCCGTGACATGTACCGTTTTAACGTTAAATTTCTTCGCCGCATTTGCAATGGCGATTAATTCTTCAGGTGTTGTGTCTCCACCCCAGATACGAGGAATAACAGAATAAGTACCATCTTTCTGGATGTTAGCGTGCGCACGTTCGTTGATAAAACGTGACTGCGATTCATCCTGGTATTCATCAGGCCACTGGCAAAGCAAATAATAATTAATAGCAGGACGACATTTGGTACAACCGCCTGTCTTCCAGTCCATGCTATCCATCACCGACTGTACTGTCTTTAATGACTGAGACTTGATGCCGGCGCGAACTTCATCATGTGTATGTTCGGTGCAAGGGCAAATTGGTTTAAGGTGTGGTGCAACTGAATAGTCACCACCCACGGTATGTGCAAGCAGGCTTTCAACCAGCGCGGTACAGGAGCCACATGAACTCGATGCTTTCGTATAAGATCTGACATCATCCAGTGTGAACAGGTTATGTTCGGAAATCGCATTAACGATGTCACCTTTACAAACACCATTACATCCACAGATCTCGGCGCTATCAGACATCATGGCAACACGGTTATCTTCACCGTGGCCTGAGTCACCAAGATGCGCCTGACCAAATAAAATATTTTCACGGAAATCAGAAATGTCAGTTCCATCTCGCATGAGGTCGAAGTACCAGGTGCCGTCGATGGTATCGCCATACATGACGGTACCTTTGATCTTGTTATCCTGAACAACCAGTTTGCGATACACACCACGTGCTGCATCCTGAAACACCAGCTCTTCACAATTTTCATCACCCTGGAAATCACCTGCGGAGAACAAATCAATACCGGTTACTTTAAGCTTGGTTGATGTAACAGAACCTTCGTATCGACTAATACCCATTTTTGCAAAATGATTCGCACAAACCTTGGCCATTTCAAATAAAGGCGCGACCAGTCCATACGTCAAACCGCGATGTTGTACGCATTCACCAACTGCATAAACGCGTGGATCGAAAGTTTGCATCGTGTCATTAACGACAATACCGCGCTCACAATGAATACCGAACTGTTGGGCCAGCTCAAAGTTAGGACGGATACCAACGGCCATGACAACCAGATCAGCATAAATTTCTGAGCCATCCTTAAAACGAACTTTTTCTACTTTATCTTTACCAACAATCGCTTCAGTCTGTGCTTCCATAAGGAAATGCAGACCTTTATCTTCCAGCGATTTCTTCAGCATCTTCGCGGCAGGTTCATCTAACTGACGTTCCATAAGCGTATCCATCAAATGTACAACGGTGACACTCATGCCCTGTAACATCAGACCATTGGCTGCTTCCAGACCTAACAATCCACCACCGATAACGACAGCATGTTTATTTTTCTTTGAGGAATCCAGCATTGAATCAACATCTTTGATATCGCGGAAACCGATCACACCCTCAAGATCATTACCCGGTACCGGGATCATAAAAGGGGTTGATCCCGTTGCTAATAGCAGGCGATCATAGGGTTCTTCTGTTCCGTCTTCAGCTACAACCTTTCGGTTCACACGATCAATTTCGGTAATCTTCTTACCTTTATGCAGTTTGATGTCGTTGTCGATATACCATTGCTCATCATTCAACATGATTTCATCAATCGTTTTATCGCCGGCCAATACCGGGGAAAGCATGATGCGGTTATAGTTACCATATGGTTCTTCACCAAAGACGGTAATGTCATAATCTTCAGGCGCAAGCTTTAGCAATTCTTCGATTACGCGCACCCCTGCCATACCATTACCTACTAATACCAACTTTTCTTTCATGCCGAACTCCTGATTATCACGCTGTGGCAGTAATATAAATATAATTGACTGCTTATATTGCAAACTGCATGCCAGTTCATTCAATTTTTATAACTTAATGTATTTATTAGGTATTTAATCACGAACTATAAAAGTGCAACGAAATGCACTAAAAGAACGCACTAAAATAGTGCGAAACCACACTGCAACGCATCCTTTTAATACAATAATGCAGTGCACCTGGGTTTACTGATATTCCTGTATATATAAGCTTGCTACTGCCTATAACAATGCTTATTAATTGTGCGTCGATTGTAGTCTATTGCATAAATATCTCCCTAAACTTGCACTTTTGCTGTGCGTAATTTTTTGGGAATAGTCGATTGGAAATTGTTTATTCCTAAAAATCAGTTAGTTAAAAATGTGGCATAGTAAATGCTTTGGAACACAGCCAATAATCTGAATATTGAACCAAAAGGATGCAACACATGAGTACAGACAGAATCAACCTTCTATCGTTTTCCGGGAAAATGCGTATTCTGCATTTAAGCTGGTTTGCATTCTTCTTAACCTTTGTCGTCTGGTTCAACCATGCCCCGCTTCTGGCTGCGATGCGTGAGTCCATGGGTTTATCCGATGACCAGATCAAAACCCTGCTGATACTCAACGTAGCCCTGACCATACCTGCGCGTATTATTATCGGCATGTTGGTAGATGCCTTTGGGCCACGACGTATATTCTCGATGCTGTTATTCGTATCAAGCTTTCTTTGTTTTGGTTTCGCCATGGCAGATAAATACGAAACGCTCGCCCTGATGCGTTTCCTGATGGGATTTGTGGGTGCAGGATTTGTTATCGGTATTCGCATGATCGGTGAATGGTTCCCTGCAAAACAAACCGGACTGGCGCAAGGCATTTACGGCGGCTGGGGTAATTTTGGCTCGGCAGGAGCTGCCGTTGCATTACCAACCATCGCATTATATTTTGGTGGTGATGATGGCTGGCGTTATGCGGTTGGTAGCACCGGTGTCTTGACTCTGGTTTATTCGGCCGTCTATTTTTTCTCTGTTACTGACACGCCGAAAGGATCTACTTATTTTAAACCTAAAAAAAGTGGCGCTTTGGAAATAACCAGCCCGGGTGATTTTTTTCTTTATCTCATTATGAATATTCCACTCTACGCAGCACTGGCTGTATTGACCTGGAAACTCAACCCTGCACACCTGGGCATGTTAAGCGAGAATGTCGTCAATATGATTTATGCCATTTTGGCAGGTTTATATGTATTTCAGACAATCCGTATTTATCAAATCAATAAACACGTGTTTAAAGAAACCGTTCCCGAAATTGATCGTTACAAGTTTAGCCAGGTTGCCGTACTCGATTTGGCATACATGGTCACTTTTGGTTCAGAGTTAGCTGTGGTGTCGATGTTACCTCTGTTTTTCTTTGATATATTCAACCTCTCTGCCGTTGAAGCAGGTCTGATTGCATCAATCTTTGCCGGGCTTAACCTGGTTATGCGTCCTGCTGGTGGATGGCTTAGCGATAAGTATGGTAGAAAACTGACACTCGGAATTATCATGGCCGGACTGGCCCTGGGTTATTATTTTATGAGCCTGATCACCGCTGAATGGACAGTGATCGCTGCCGTTATGGTTACCATATTTTGTTCATTATTTGTTAATGCGGGTAACGGTGCTGTGTTTGCAGTTGTGCCACTCGTAAAAAGACGATTGACTGGCCAAATTGCAGGTATGGCAGGCGCATTTGGTAATGTCGGTGCGGTTACATTTCTGACAGTATTGTCATTTGTCTCACCTACCATTTTCTTCCTCGTGATCGCCGGCGCTGCCGTCGTTGTTTTCCTGGCAGTAATATTATTTTTGGAAGAGCCAAAGGGAAAAATGGCTGAAATCATGCCTGATGGTACTGTACAAATGATTGATGTGACCTGATAGATCATCTTAACAAGTATTGCGAAGCATGCGGTGTCGTGGCAATCTATTGATATGAGTACTCAAATCAAAATTGTCCTTCACTGCATGTTTCGTTTTGAGCATATACAATTGCCACAACAAAAATTATTACAACAGTCGATTTGATTATGTCAGGAAAATTATCAGTACAAACGGGACAATTTAGCGACGCGGGCATTAAAGAAGTCAACGACGATGCTTGCGGTGTTTTTATCCCCGAAGAACCAACCATTACCAACAAAGGTATCGCTGCCTTGATTGCCGATGGTGTGAGTAGCGCCGAAGGTGGAAAAGAGGCATCCGAGGCATGCCTGAAAGGCTTTCTCAGTGATTATTTCAGCACACCTGACTCATGGACTGTGAAGACCTCAGGTGGAAAAGTGTTAGGGTCACTGAACCGCTGGCTGCATAGTCATGCAACGCAACGATATGGTTATGCACAAGCTATGCTCACCACGCTGAGCGCTCTGGTCATCAAGTCAGGGACTGCTCATATATTTCATGTCGGTGACACACGCATCTACCGTCTGCGTGACAATGATCTGGAATGCCTGACGACTGATCACCGAACCTGGGGATCTGGTGAAAAAACATACCTGGGCCGTGCTATGGGAGCTGAGATTCACCTTGAAATCGATTACGCAAGTCACCCGGTCGAACTGAATGATATCTTTATCCTGTTAACAGACGGGGTGCACGAATTTGTTAGCTCATCTGATCTGAAAAAAATCATTAAGGAACATTCTGACAGCCCTGAATTTACTGCCAAAACAATTGTTACCCGCTCACTGGAACAAGGCAGCCAGGATAACGCAAGTTGCCTTGTCGTCAAAGTTGATCACCTCCCCCAGATTGATGTTAATGAGTTTTACCAACAACTAACAGAATTACCATTCCCTCCGCCTCTGGAGGCAGGCATGATATTGGACGGTTATCGCGTGATACGTGAAATACATGCCAGCAACCGCACACAAATCTATGTCGCACAAGATATCAATAGCGGTGAAAATGTTATTCTCAAAACACCCTCAGTCAACTATGAAGACAACCCGGCTTACATCGATCAGTTTTTACATGAGGAATGGGTTGGACGACGAATTAATAATCCGCACGTACTTAAAATAATTGAACCCTCTGGCCGAAGACGTTTTTTGTACTATGTTACTGAATACGTAGAAGGTAAAACATTACGCCAATGGATGTCGGACAATCCTCACATTCATTACACAAAAGCGCGTGAAATTGTTGAACAGATAGCTTCAGGGTTACGTGCATTTCATCGACTCGAAATGGTTCACCGGGACCTGAAACCGGAAAATATCATTATCGATAATAATAATTGTGTCATTATCATCGATTTCGGATCAACAAAAATTTCAGGTATTGAAGAAATACAGACGCCCTACGAACGTGACAACCTGCTCGGAACAATGGATTATGCCGCATCAGAATATTTCAGAGGTGAAAACGGTAATAATCGCTCAGACATTTTTGCACTGGGTGTAATCACCTACGAGTTACTGTGTGGAAAACTACCCTATGATCAGGCATTATCTGAAAGCCGTCTTAAACGCGCACGTTATACATCATTAAAACACTATCGCCCGGAAACACCAGCGTGGTTTGATTTTGCAGTACAAAAAGCGGTTCATCTCGATCTCGATAAACGCTACAGCATGTTATCTGAATTCATTCATGATATTTCACAACCCAACCCTGAATTCCAAAAACGTGACTTTCAGCCTTTAATACAGCGTAATCCTACGTTGTTCTGGAAATTATTATCAACGTTTGAATTATTGATTATATTAGTTTTGATTTATAAGATTATGATGTAGGAGCGAATAACTTTATTCAACCTTGCAAGGTTTTAATTAGTGATATAACAGGCAAGCTGACCGGCTCTATCCTTTTACGCATGACACTACCCACAGCATCCGTTACAGCAAAAATCGGGTTTATTACCGGCACACCGACATGTGACAAAACTAACATGGCACGAATTTCTTCTTTTAATTCAGGTACACATTTAATGATTTCATCCAGTGATTGAGGCGATTTCATTTCACCTGAATTCCCATCCGATAAAACATGTTCCACTTCTTCATGTATTTGATCTATGGATCTGTAGTGAAAATCACAGAGCCTTGCTGGCGCAAAATAGGATTCAACAGCTTCGAGAAAAGAAACCACCACATCCTGATTGGCGGGTCGTTTAAGCACTTTCTGACAAACAGATAAAAACGACTGCCCTTCAATTGAGAGTAATCGCTTGAGTAATGAGGCAAAGACATTCCCTTCCTGTATCAACTGTTCCAGCTTTGGAATCACTTGCTCGTAATCAGCCCGACAAGCCATCTTGTCAGGTAAATCATCCGGCATAGCATGCAAAAAACCGATCAGAAAAACATTCTTCTGTTTGCCTCTTGCCCAGATCCCTAATTTCTCTTCTTCACTAATGAGTCCGGGCTGCAGCACCAGTTTAACGCTGTCTATAATATCTTTAGGTGACTCTTCAAAAGGCAGGAATTCTAACAGAAATTCAGTTAGTACCCGGCCCATAACATCTTGTGCAACGCATTCACGCTGCAGCATGCGTCGGGCATTGTCTGAATCAGGCATAACCCACCAGGCTCGTCTGGCCAATTCATTGGTCAGACCCGGCGCACCTGTCACGGCGACAACTGCTTCGGTTTCACCTAACATCAGCAGCCCGTCCAGGCGTGCATCATTTGCCTGCCCCATACGTGTCCAGCGCTTCAAATACACCGGATAACCGCCGGGCGAACCCATGACATGACTTGATAACAGCTCACGTACATTTTTGACGTATTGGTCTGCGCGACAATTAGGATTTAACTGGATCTTGGCCTCATTACCGGTATCAGACAAACATGAGACCACGTTGATACCTTCGTCAATACGCACGGCAATTGCATTCGCCAACATGACATTCAGGCGTAAAGAATCTTCGGGGCTTAACTCCATAACTTAAAACATTAACTTTGATTGGTTGTGCGGATCAGGCTTCCAGCAGCGGTACCAATTCTCCGTCCATGTCGAGGTCAACCATATCGTCATAGCCACCCACATGTGTATCACCTATAAAAATCTGCGGCACTGTACGGCGGCCGTTACTACGCTCCATCATTTCAGCAAAACGATCCTGATCAATATCAATACGTACTTTTTCAATGTCCACTACACCCTTTTTGAGTAATAGTTGCTCAGCTCTTACACAGTATGGGCACACCGCTGTGCTGTACATCAAAACCTTTGCCATAAAACCTTCCTCATAAATTTCGTCATAATTGGTTAATATTATAACTTAAGAATTCACTACATTGCTTGCTGAATTATCTTTGAATAACTAATTTTATATTAATCCCTATAAACACATTAAAAAATCGTGTTTTGGCTGAATGTAAAAAAAAAGCTATGAAAAGTTTCAAGAAAAGACTAGAATCTCGCACCAGTTGAGTCGATCATACGTTACCTTCTGTAATATACTTAAGCTATCTTTATGATAATTAAAGTATTTTGCGTTTTTCAGGACTAATGACCGGTTCAATCAACAAATTAATCCGTTTATAAGCAAATGTTGATAGACGAATTAAAAATATGCGATAATACGCTTTTTACAGAATTCAAACTTCGCATGATCTTTATGATCAGGCTGATAGATAAACTGACATGCAGGAGAAGACCATGGATCCCATGTACTACGAAACCATCACTAAATTAGAAGACGCGGGTACTAGCCCAGAATACGTAAACGGTTGGGCAGGCGGCTTCCTTCACAACCCAGAACGTGAAGAACAACGAGTATCTGAAGCATATACTGCTGGATATGAAGATGGTTCTAACAAGAACACTGACAACGCTGATAAATTCAAAGCATAAGTCTGGTCTTCTAAATTGCAATAAAAAAGCGGGTTATTTACCCGCTTTTTTATTGCATGCTTTATTTAAAAAACAAAGTAATACCCGATTACTCGAATAACTGGATCAAGGCTTTCTCAGCCTTTTTGACTGCATCCGGCCCATCAATTTCCATGATCTGATCGATAACCCATTTGTTATCATGATGTTCATCGCCCATCACATCTTGAACTTTCCTGCCAAAACATTGCATAAAGCTGTAACTGGGCCCATCTTCCAGTGAATATTCATATTCTGCATACTCAGCGGAACGCCTGTTTAACATATCAATAAACGAACTACGGTAATCACCTTCACCAAACATATCCGTCGCATTATCCTGCATATGATCTGATAAACGCATGGCTAGATAAGTGATAAACTCCTGGCGACTTTTATCATCGATCTTGCCATGAGCCAAACGGTCAGACAATTGCAAGAACATCGCAAGGTACTCTGCCAATACCTTAATCCGCTGCTCATCATCGTCATAGATGAATTTTTCACCATGCAGGTTTTTTGTATTATCCAGAGCTACACGCCAATAAATAAACGCGAGCGCCTGTGCGTTTTCCTTGATGATATCTTCAGACAGATTTGCCTTCGACTTCTCTGTCCATTTACTTTTAATTCTTACTGCCAAACGACTACCCTCAGATTAATCACAGCTATTATAAGGCTATTTACAAGTTAAGTTAAAAACTAACTTGGTAGTATACTATTTTACTCGGATTATGAGTATAGTTAATAGACAGTATCTTAAATACTATTCTTGAATATGCAAAAACAAAACATCATAAACACCGTTCAGTATAACTGTAACATTGCAGACTCATACGCTGCCAACGACTATACGTTATGCGTTTACCTACTAAAGATGAGGGAATATTACCGTTGGGAAAACAAACTGGGATTTAACCAGGCGCTTGAGAAAGATGCTATCGGTGACTGGATTAGTTCCCGCGAAGAGCATTGGCAAGATCTGGAAAATGTAGACTATGCTGATGTTAAAATTAATAATGTTTCCTATTCGCCATTTGATACAGAACAAATAAACCAGCAATTAAAATCCATCGATCTGGTCTATAGCGGCGGACTGAGTCAGAACCATCGGCCACACTTTTTCCTGGCAGAATTGAAAAAATATCAAGCGGTTGATGACTATCATATCTATGTTACCAACACGGAATTTGCCAGAGAACTGTCCGCCCCACCCGCCATGTCGCATAATAAAACCATATTCATACGCCGTGAGTCATTAAAACGTATGATTTGGGAAAGGCTCGAGGAATGGCGCTGGCGAAAAGGCCAGGGAGCGATGTCACGCGCATTGTCTTATTATGATTTTGATACTGACCTGGACAATGCACTTGAACAAATGACAGAACACGAGGCGGATGTATTACTTCATCATGAAATCGGGGAGATCAATGCCGGTAAACATCTCGGTAAAGCATGGCATGACATGTTAGCAAGTTTACCGCGTTCAAAAGCCAACTTTATGGCCAGAGCAGTTCGAGATCATAT
>Ga0316204_10004386_pt1 | contig 25403 bp, 20 predicted proteins | sample 6monrhotite_MG_2_FD_205661 | JGI IMG/M metagenome (GOLD analysis project Ga0316204, IMG submission 205661) | Microbial mat bacterial communities from mineral coupon in-situ incubated in ocean water Damariscotta River, Maine, United States -... | ecosystem: Environmental > Aquatic > Marine >...
TGGTTACTTCATTTGGTATTTTTATAGAATTAAACGATATATATGTGGAAGGCCTGGTTCATATTACCAATCTGCCTAAAGACTATTATCAGTTTGAACCGGTAACGCATCGCTTAATTGGTGAACGTGCGGGTGAAATATTCCAGTTAGGTGACGCTGTTTCTATTAATGTAGCCGGCGTGAATATGGATGAGCGAAAGATTGACTTTGAGTTATTAAGTCATGAACAGCAGAAACCATCAGCAACGGTAGTATCAATTGACTCGGCTAAGAAAGATAAGAAAAAATCTAAGAAGAAACCAAAAGATAAAAAAGCGAATGAGAAGAAAAAGTTAGCAGCTAAGAAAAAGCCTGCTACCAAGAAGCCGGTAGCTAAGAAACCAGTCTCTAAGAAAAAGCCCAAAAAAGAAGAAACAGATAAGAAAACAACTAAAAAGAAAGTTGCTTCTAAGAAGGCTGCCCCTAAGAAAAAGGTAGCTAAGAAAACAACACCTAAGAAGGCGGTTGCCAAGAAGAAGGTAGCTAAGAAAGCAGCGCCAAAGAAAGCCGTAGCTAAGAAAAAGGTAGCTAAGAAAGCAGCGCCAAAGAAAGCCGTAGCTAAGAAAAAGGTAGTCAAGAAAGCAGCGCCTAAGAAGGCTGTACCTAAGAAAAAGGTAGTTAAGAAGAAAGCAGCGCCTAAGAAGGCAGTACCTAAGAAAAAGGTAGTTAAGAAGAAAGCAGCGCCTAAGAAGGCAGTACCTAAGAAAAAGGTAGTGAAGAAGAAAGTAGCCCCTAAGAAGGCTGTACCAAAGAAAAAGGTAGTGAAGAAGAAAGTAGCCACTAAGAAGGCGGTGCCTAAGAAAAAGGTAGTGAAGAAGAAAGTAGCTCCTAAGAAGGCCGTACCTAAGAAAAAGGTAGTGAAGAAGAAAGTAGCTCCTAAGAAGGCCGTACCTAAGAAAAAGGTAGTGAAAAAGAAAGTAGCCCCTAAGAAGGCCGTACCTAAGAAAAAGGTGGTGAAGAAGAAAGCAGCGCCTAAGAAGGCCGTACCTAAGAAAAAGGTAGTGAAAAAGAAAGTAGCCCCTAAGAAGGCCGTACCTAAGAAAAAAGTAGTGAAGAAGAAAGTAGCGCCTAAGAAGGCGGTACCTAAGAAAAAGGTAGTGAAGAAGAAAGTAGCACCTAAAAAAGCTGTACCGAAGAAAAAGGTAGCGAAGAAGAAAGCTAAAAAGAAATAATGTTTAAGGGATAATATTAATGCACTGAATTCTGCCTTGCACAATTCGGTGTCATTACTGTTTTAACTTGATAGAAAGTACCGTTATGTTTTTAGAATTGAAGATAGTTAGGTTTATATTGTTTCTATGGTTATCGATGCTTTCGTTTTCGGCAATATCAGAAACACATATAGAAACAGTAAAGGACTTACGGGTATTAAAGCAACAAAGCGAACCTGAAAACTTACCTGTTTTATTATTGATGACGACAGAAGACTGCAGTTACTGCGTAGCTATTCGAAATAATTACTTAATACCTATGGTTGAATCAGGTGAATATGCTTCGACTATACTCTTTCGACAGCTTTATATAGAAGACTTTAGTTTTTTACGAAACATGGAAGGAAAGTTGATAGCGGGTGATTCTATTGCACTTAAATACGATGTAGAGGTTACGCCTACCATACTGTTTATAAATTCAGACGGGGAAGAGTTGGGTGAGCGCATCGTCGGTATTAATAGTATTGATTTTTTTGATGAGTTGCTCAAAACTCATATTTCTAAAGCCCGTGCTCACATGTTAAATAAATCTAAGCATTAGTTAATTATGCAATCTACTAAATCAGAAATCGTGTTTGGTTTCCATTCTGTTGAATCGGTTATTCGTAATGATCCGATTAATATTCTGCAATTAATGGTTGAAAAAAACCGTCATGATAAACGCATAAAACAGTTAATCGATTATGCTGAATCTCAGGGCATTTCTGTTGAGTATTTAAAAAAGACTGATCTTCAAAAGCAGGCGGGCAGTAATAAAACACAGGGTGTTGCTATTCGTTATAAAGCATCCGCTAAAATTGAAGGTAAATCCCTTGAAGATATTATGCAAAAGGAAAATGTATTTTTGCTGATTCTTGATGGGGTAACAGACCCACATAATCTAGGTGCCTGTTTACGAACAGCTGATGCCGCAGGTGTTGACGCGGTGATAGTGCCCAAAGATAGAGCTGCTGGGATTACATCTACAGCTCGTAAAGTTGCCTGCGGTGCAGCAGAAACCATGCCGTTTTTCCAGGTGACAAATCTAGCTAGAACATTAAAACAGTTAAATGAAAATGAAGTATGGATTGTAGGTACAGCAGGAGAGGCTGAAAATACTTTATATGACATCAAGCTTACTGGTAAATTAGCGTTGATAATGGGTGCAGAAGAAAAAGGTATGAGACGTCTTACCCGTGAAAATTGTGACCAGTTAGTAAAAATGCCTATGGCGGGTCAGGTTGAAAGTTTGAATGTTTCTGTTGCGACAGGGGTGTGTTTATTTGAAGCAGTCAGGCAGCGAACACTAGTGCAATGAAACAGTTGAACCTTGTTGTTCCTGGCTTGTTAGGTCCTTTTGCGGATGACCTGCCTGCTCATATTAAACAACAACTTAACCAGCCGGAATTTAACATTGTTAATAAGTTTCTTGCTAGAGCGGATATCTTTGAAACTGGAATTGATAATTATTATGAAACACTGGTTCAATTAATAAACCCTCAAAATGCTATATCAGTCTGTCAGCTAACTTCAGCCATTGATGGTATTGATACGTCTAATGCAAATTTTTATCGAGCTGATCCTGTACATTTTAAAGCCGAATCAGATCACGCAATATTAATTGGTCCCGAGCTAGTGCAACCAGAGATGCATGAAGTTGATCAATTAATAGCTAGTTTTAACAAACATTTCGCTGAAGATAATATAAGTTTATATGCTACGAATGAGCACCGCTGGTATTTAAAAAGTAACAGACCGCTTTCATTGGAATTTAATGCTTTAGATTATTCTTTAGGCAGAGATATAAAGCATTTTATGCCACAGGGTGATGATGAGTTATGGTGGCGAAAAATTGTAAATGAGGCGCAGATGCTGTTCTTTCAGCATGAGGTTAATCAGCAACGTGAAAATCAGGGGCAGTTAAGTATTAATGGGCTGTGGTTATGGGATAAAGCGTTTAGAGCGGCACCTGACGTTGATGTGTTATCAGAAAAATTATTTAGTGATGATGCACTTGCTATTTCACTCGGAAATAACAGTGACTTAGAAATCTGTTTAATTGATGATATGGATGAGATCAATTCTAATTCTGTTTTAGTTATTGATAAACTGTATGAAACTGTTTGTTATGGTGACGTGGATGCCTGGTTAGAAGATCTGAAAATATTTTGTACGTCTGAGTTACCAAGAGTTGAGAAATTACTGGCTACAAAAAAAATAGATGAGATTAACCTGTACCCATGTAATGGTCAGGTTTATAAAATAAACAGGTTTAATTTATTTAAAATATGGAAACATAATAAAACCTTGCTGAATACGTAAGATTATTTATTTTAATATATGATTTACTTTTATAAGAGTAATAAGAAACGTATTTAGAACTGAGCTTTTAAAAAATGCAAACAAAAACGATAAAAAGAGTAAACAGTGAAGTATCAGACTTGCTAAGGCAGTCTGACTTGCATCCAGTTTTACAGAAAGTTTTAAGCCACCGAGAAATATCTTCCCCAGATGAAGTTCAATACAGCTTAGCTAAATTGTTGGGCTTTGATCAGTTAATGGGCATTGAATCAGCCGTTGAGCTGATTGTTAATGCAATACAAAACAAACAAAAAATATTAATTGTTGGTGATTTTGATGCTGATGGCGCAACCAGTACGGCGGTATGTTTACGAGCTTTAAACATGCTCGGGCATAAGGATGTTGCATATCTGGTGCCCAACCGATTTGATTTTGGTTATGGCCTAAGCCCTGAACTAGTGGCTGTAGCTTGTCAGAATAAACCTGATTTATTGATCACGGTTGATAATGGTATTTCAAGTATTCAGGGTGTTCAGGCTGCAAGAGATGCGGGGATTCAGGTATTAGTAACCGATCACCATCTTGCCGGTTCAGAGTTGCCAAATGCGAATGCCATTGTTAACCCGAATCAGCCTGGCTGTGGTTTTCCTAGCAAAAACCTGGCAGGTGTCGGTGTTATATTTTATGTCATGCTTGCTGTTAGATCTAAGCTTCGTGAAATAGGTTATTTTTCTGAAACCCTAAAAGAGCCCAATATGGGGCAGCTTTTAGATTTAGTCGCGCTAGGAACAGTTGCGGATGTCGTTCCACTGGATGTAAATAATAGAATCCTGGTTTCACAGGGTTTAAAGAGAATGTTATCAGGCAATGCTTGTGCGGGTATTGAGGCTATATTGAAGGTGGCAGGTCGGGATATAAACCGCATTGTTGCAAGTGATCTGGGCTTTGCTGTTGGCCCCCGGTTAAATGCTGCGGGTCGATTAGAAGATATGTCACTGGGTATAGAATGTTTAATTACTGATGATGCTAATCAGGCCGCTTCAATAGCTGAGCAGCTTGATCAATTAAATAAAAGTCGACGTGAAATTGAAGAAAAGATGCAGCAGGAAGCAATGAGAAGCTTGCAGCACTTAGAAACCTCAATGAAACAAACTGAATTACCCTATGGGATTAGTATTTATGACGCTGACTGGCATCAGGGCGTAATTGGTATTTTAGCCTCTCGAATTAAAGAAAAATTTAATCGCCCTGTTATTGTGTTTGCTAATGATACTGACTCTGTAATCAAAGGATCTGCACGTTCTATAAAAGGCCTGCATATACGTGATGTGCTTGAGTCAATATCATCTCAAAACCCCGGAATGCTGATTAAATTTGGTGGTCATGCGATGGCAGCGGGCATGAGTATAAATAAAGTCGATTTCGAAGATTTCAAAGTTAAGTTTAATGAAGAAGTTAATAAACAGTTAGATGATGATGCGCTGCAGGGTGTAATTGAATCTGATGGGGAGTTGCAGGGAGATGATTTTAGTTTAACCCTTGCAGAAGAGCTTAGAAATTCAGGGCCCTGGGGACAGGGATTTGTCGAGCCCACATTCGATGGTGATTTTGAAATTATAGACTGGAGAGTTGTCGGCGAGAAACATCTTAAAATGGAGCTTCAGTCGGCTGAAGCGGAGCAGCCTATATCTGCCATTGCTTTTAATATGCCAGCCTCTTTGTTGCAGGAAAGTGATGGTTATATACACGCGGCCTATCGGTTGGATGTGAATGAGTTCAGAAATAAAAAAACGGCGCAGTTAATTGTAGAATATATTGAAGCTATATAGATTTTATTAGCCAGGTATTTATACGTTTTCTGAATTGTAATAGTTTTTGTAATAGATAAATAAGTTTATATAAAGGTAATATTATGGCGTTAATGCCGTACGGATTGGTAAAGAAATTTTTGTTCATGTTTGATACTGAGGTGGCTCATGATTTGTCGCTCAGATCATTAAATTTCTTATATAAGTTAAAGTTAATTAATTTCTTATTTGGAAAGAGTAAATTAAAGCCGGTTAATGTTATGGGGATTAATTTTCCTAATCGCGTTGGTCTGGCTGCAGGACTTGATAAAGATGGAGAATATTTTCAGGCCTTGTCTAAGTGTGGCTTTGGATTTGTAGAAATAGGTACGGTTACGCCATTGGCACAGAGTGGAAATGAGCAACCGCGTCTGTTCAGGCTGATTTCTGCTGAGGCTATTATTAATCGTATGGGCTTTAATAATAAAGGCGTTGATAATTTAATTAAAAATGTTAAACAGTCAGGTTTCAAAGGTGTGTTAGGCATAAATATAGGTAAAAATAAAAACACCTCTGAAGAAAATGCTGTAGATGACTATATAATTTGTTTTGAAAAAGTTTATAGTCATGCAGATTATGTGACCATTAATATTTCTTCACCCAATACACCTGGGTTGCGTGACTTGCAGTTTGGTGAAACATTACAAAATTTATTACGAGATTTAAAGTTTAAACAACGCGAATTAACTCAGCAACAGGACAGGTATGTACCTATCGTTGTGAAAGTTGCTCCAGATATGGATGATGATGCTATTGAGTCATTAGCGGCTACATTTATTGAGTTTGCAATTGATGGTGTGATTGTGAGTAACACAACTATATCTCGAGATGGTGTAGAAGATGTTGTTGATGGTAATCAGCAGGGTGGCTTAAGTGGAAAACCTCTCAAGGATAAAGCGGACCATTCTTTGCAGGTAATGGCTGCGCATTTAGATAAAAAAATACCCATTATTGCAGTAGGCGGTATTAGTTGTGCCGATGATGCTGAAAAGAAAATTAAGTTAGGCGCTAGTCTGGTACAAATTTATACAGGCTTTATTTATCAGGGGCCAAAACTAGTGCATGAGTGTGTTGAGCGTATTTAGTGCGATTGTATGTTTATAAAAGATGTTCTACTTATGTTGATCTCGTTCCCACAGTCCTCCGTGGGAATGCATACTAACGTTAGTATCTCATTTGTTTCAAAAACAAATAATAAATACTAAACAGACATAGAGGAAACTTCTATATAAGTTTGTTCAGTAAATTTGCTTGCTCAACATCATTAAGTATTTCTTTAAGCACGGGGTGCAAATCAGTTTTAAATTCATTTAAACAATGAATAGTAAAAGTCGGTAGTGAACGTCTATTGGCGTTACCATGTTGATCATGCTGTATCTTCTTACTGGACTGACACTGAAAAACCAGCAATGGGCCGTCATCGATTACTTCAATTAACATACATAATTTATTATCATGAGTAATTTGTTGGCCGATTAAATTATGTAGTTGATTATGCATAACTTTGAATACTATCATTTTTTAACCGAATGAGTGAAAAATCATGAAATGGAAACTACTTAAGTCTGAATCAAAATATAAGGGATTCTTTAAGATCGACTTATGCCACATACAGCATGAGACTTATCAGGGGGAAGTCATTGAGGTTAAAAGAGAGCTGTTTCATAGGGGGGATGCAGTTGCCGTATTAATGTATGACCCTGCTAAAGATAAAGTCGTGTTACTTGAGCAGTTTCGTGTTGGGGCTATTTCAGATGAAAATGGACCCTGGTTGCTTGAAATTGTTGCGGGCATGATTGAGCAAGGAGAGTCTATTACGGATGTTGCTCGCCGAGAGTGTATGGAAGAGTCAGGCATAGACGTGCATAGCTTTGAAAATATCCATAGTTTTTATTCAAGCCCAGGTGGCTGCTCTGAGAAAATTCACGTTCTGTGTGCTTTGGTTAATAGTGATAATGCTGAGGGTATTTATGGTGTTGAGCACGAGGGCGAAGATATTAAAGTGATGGTGGTAGATTATGCGCAGATACATGATTTGATGTTATCAGGTAAAATTTGTGCCGCCATTCCACTAATTGCTCTGCAGTGGTTACAGATAAATAGAGAGCGTTTGAGAATAGAAAGTTTCGTTATGTGAACCATTTACAGGCTTGGCTTTAACAAGCAAGGCTATTCATAAATTGGGGTTTAATTTTCATCTTCAGGTTTCTTTTTGGATTCAGCTGCTAAAATTAGTATTTAAAGACAGATAAGTTGTGTAATAAATGTTATTGAGTGAGTTTTTATGCAAAGTTATAAGTGGCTTAAGTTGAATAATTTAAAAGATTATAACTAATTGAATTTATTAGACTAAAGATAAGATAAGGTGTTTCAGCTGATCAAATAAGAGTTTTAGTCTGGAGGTATAAATGACGGATAGAACTTATAGGACAATAATGGGCTTTGCGTTGCTTGTTGTGCTGTATTTTGAGTACCAATTGGCTATGTACGGCATTATTGGTCTTCTATTTTTTGAAGGCCTAACCAATATTCGCATCCCGATGTTAGTGGGAGTAATCCGTAAAACGCTATTAAAACAAGATTATGCCTATGCAGATAGCGGCCTTGTTGAGAATTCCAGGTTTAATATCGAGTCAGAACGGCTATGGCGCGTCGTGGTCGGTACTTTTCTGTTTATTGGTTATTTTCTGGTTGAAGCGCTTTGGTTTTTCCCCTGGTTTATGGGATTTGCCATTTTTGGAGCGGGTCTAAGTGGTGTGTGCCCTGTATTGTTAGCAATACGTTGGCTTGGGTTTAAATGAATCAGGATTTAGATAAAAACGAACAAAATCAAAATGTTAGTATGTCGTTGTCGACGAAAGTAACAGGTATTGTGTTCTGGGGAATGGTTTTAGTAGGTTTGCTCGTAGCTACCTATATGCTTAATCAGCGTGAATCCCGCCTTATTAATGAGTATAAAAATAATATATTCTATGTCGAGCATGAGTTAGAAAACCTCTATATTTTTCATCACCTGCATATATATGATCATGAATATATGTCTAATAAAATCAAAGACCTTTTTCAGCTTCTTATAGACGAATACCCTATTGAGTCTATTCGTTATGAGTTTGCCGGCCATCAATATAATTACGGTCAGTTATTAGATCACCAGGTTCAGATAAAAGGTCAATTACATCTGCGCGGGCAAAATGCGAGTGATCTTGAAATTGTCTATCTAGATGTCTATATGCGCAGTTTCGAGCAGACAATAAACGATCTGAGAAAGAAGATGTTGCTTGCAATTGGTGCTCTGGTGTTTACATTTGGCATGATATTGCAACTGATATTGCAAAAAGTATTATCTCAACCGTTATTGGGAATGGTTTCATCGGCTCAAAAATTTGCCAAAGAAGATCAGACCACGCGTTTTAATGAGAGTCGCAATGATGAGTTTGGTTATCTGGCTAAGTTTATTAATCAGGCGCTAGACTCCGTTATTTCCCATCAAAAAGAGCTTGAAAGCTCTAAAAAAGCATTGTTTGAAGAAAAGGCACGAGCCGATGTAACGCTTTATTCCATTATGGATGGTGTGATTACAACAGACTCAGACAATGCTATTCAGTATTTAAACCCGGTTGCTGAGAAATTAATGGGGCTGAATTTAAAGCAGGCTAAAGACACCAGCTTGAGTGATGCCATTCATTTAATACATGAAGATACGGGTTTTCATATACCTAGCCCAACAGTTGCCTGCTTAAAAAATCATCAAGTTGAATTATTAGAAAGCCATTCTGCATTAATCAGAAATGATGGCATGGCTATTCCCATAGAGGCGACAGCAGCACCTATGCGCAATGATAGTGGTGAGATTATTGGTTCAGTAATGGTCTTTCAGGATGTAAGCCAGGAGCGTAAGTTAAGTCGCCAGTTATCCTATCAAGCTAGCCACGATATGCTTACTGGCCTGTTTAACAGGCGTATGTTTGAAGAGCAGTTAGAAGCAGCGCTGTTGAACGTAGGTGTTGAAGACCGAAATCATGCGCTGTGTTATGTAGATCTTGATCAATTTAAGATAGTTAATGATACCTGTGGTCATGTCGCGGGGGATGAGCTATTACGTCAATTGGGTGATTTATTGAAATCATGTATACGTGAAGGCGACACATTAGCCCGTCTTGGTGGAGATGAATTTGGGTTATTGTTGGAAAATTGCGCTTTGAAAAAAGCCTCTGAAGTCGCTGAAACTGTAAGGCAAGAAGTTAAAGATTTTCGTTTTGTTTGGCAAGAGAGAAGCTTTGAAATTGGGGCTAGTATAGGTGTGGTAGGTATTAATGCTGAAAATATGGACTTAGCAACCATAATGGCATCTGCAGATATGGCCTGTTACGCAGCGAAAGATATGGGGCGTAACCGGGTACATGTGTATGAACCGTCTGATGCCGTATTATCTGAGCGCCATGGCCAAATGCATTGGGCAGGGCGTATAACGAAGGCTCTGGAAGAGCGTAGGTTGGTTTTATATGAGCAGCCAGTGGTTGCTATTAAAGGTGATGAAGAAGTACCAAAACATTGTGAAATACTGATTCGAATGCGAGATGAAGAAAATGCCATTATTCGACCAGATGCATTTATACCCGCTGCTGAACGCTATAATTTAATGCCAACAGTCGATCGTTGGGTTATTGGGCAGGTATTTGAATTTATGGGCTCGACGGGGTGTGACGGAATGAACAATGTCATTGCTATCAACCTTTCGGGTACTTCACTAGCTGATGAAGGTTTATTAAAGTATATATTAGAGATGGCTGACAAGCACAAAACAGATCTAAAGCGTATTTGCTTTGAAGTTACTGAAACAGCCGCAATTAGTAACCTGGCAAAAGCAACACAGTTAATAAAGTCATTAAAATCAAAGGGTTGCCGTTTTTCTCTGGATGATTTCGGTAGTGGCCTTAGTTCATTTAGTTATCTTAAAAACCTGCCAGTTGATTACATAAAAATAGATGGTTCATTTGTTGTCGACATGATTAATGAACCCGTCGACAGGGCAATGGTTGATGCTATTGTGCGAGTAGGGCATGTCATGCAGGTAAAAGTTGTCGCCGAGTGGGTTGAGAATCAGGAGACACTTGAACTGTTAAAAGAGATGGGGGTTGACTATGTTCAGGGTTACCATCTTGGTGTGCCCAAAGAGGTTATGCTGCGAGGATAAGCACCTTAAGGGGATAGCCTGTTTTTTGACTTTAACGATGTATTGATATTATGTATTAATATATAGGCTTGGTAGTAAACTTAAGCAAATAGAAATGAATCCGTAGGACGTTTTGATCTGCCTCGTGCCCGACCTTTTTAACGCATTTTCGATATGTATGAATATCTATGTAGCTTACCTTATTATCTAGTAGAATTTGCTAATATTGTAATGGATTTCATGTAGATAAATGTACCTAAGTTCTTGAATGACTTAATAGTTTAAAGTCTTTGCATCGATGACCCAGATTGCCTATTATGTGCAGGTATTTTAACGGAACTATATTAGCGATTATTAATGAATAAAGTAATTATAAATAAATTACAGATAGTGTTTAAGAATTTTTGTCAGGGTCTCATTTTAGTGTTTCTATCTAGCTCGGTAGTGCTTGCTGCACCTCCCAAGCCTGCTAAGTCAATTCCTGCGTATAAAATTGGCCCAGGTGATGTTTTAAATATATCTGTATGGAAAGAAGAAGGTTTGCAACAAGAAATCTTAATTCGTCCTGATGGAGGTATGAGTTTTCCTCTTGCGGGGAATATTCAAGCAGGTGGTAAAAGTGTAAGCCAGTTACAAGACATGCTTGCTAGTAAAATAAAACAATATATCCCTGACCCTGTGGTTACCGTATCTGTTAGAAAAATTCAAAATAATAAAGTATTCGTTGTCGGGAAAGTTAATCGTCCTGGTGAATATATTGGCACATCTTATATTGATGTAATGCAGGCCTTAGCAATGGCGGGCGGGTTAAATGCTTATGCTAGTTCTAATAATATTAAAATTTTACGCCGTGTTAATGGCAATATTAAGAGTATGCCATTTGAATATGATGAGGTTGCTGGTGGGTATAAATTAAAACAGAACATCATATTGGAAAGTGGTGATGTTGTTGTTGTACCTTAAAACTTACTGAGTTTTTGTTATGAGTTTTAAGCTTAAAAAAAATCAATTATTTGTATTGTGTGTAGGTGTTTTTTTCACAACTGCTATGAATGCTGCAGAGTGGAAATCAGAACCAAGTTTGTACATTAAAACTCAATATAATGACAATGTTAGAATGCGTGCTGATAATGATAATCCAGAAAGTTCAACAGGCTTTACTCTTGAGCCCAGAATTAAATTCGCAGGTGAGGAGCTAGATCTCTGGGATATGTCAATTGATGCAAGAGGAAAAGTCACCCGTTTTCAAGATGTAGAAGATTCGGATAGTGATAATGCTTTTTTTGTATTTGATGGCGGAAAACAGACAGAGAGATCTAATTGGCGATTAAATACAAGTTTTGAACGTAATTCAAATTTTGATACAGATTTCGATACTGAAAATCCAGATGCAGGTTTACTAGATGACCATACTGAGCGTAAAACAGCGTCAGTATCCCCTTCAGTTAAATGGAATATGAGTGAAACATCACAAATTCTTTTTAGCCTAAATAGCACTGATGTTTCTTTTGACGAAGTTGTGAATAGTAACTTACAGAATTATGATTATGATAGTGCTAGTTTTAACTCGTTCTGGCTGGTTCAGCAGAATCACAAGCTTGGATTTACAGGTACATATTCTGAGTATGAAAGCCCTGAGGCTGATTTTTCCTACAACCAAAGCGTATTACAGCTGGATTATACCTACACCATCAATCAAATATCCAATGTGAGTTTATCGCTAGGCCAGCGAAGGCTAGATTCTACTTTAACCGATTTAACAGTAGCATGTGAGGTAACTGGAATCGAATTTCCAGTAGAAAATTTTTCTAATAATGGTGTATGTCCATCAACCGTGGGTAATGTATCTGTGGGTTTTTTTCCTGTAACACCCATATTGGAAGATTTTTCAAATAAGGATGATGGACTAGTTGTTAATGTCTCGTATTCCAGTAAATCTGAAACAACTTCTCATAATGTTTTTGGTGGTAGAAAGATCATACCATCAAGTTTTGGCTCAGCTCAGGAACAACGTAGTGCAACCTACCAGGTTAGTATTAGGAATACTGAAAGATTAACAACCAGTTTAATAATGAGTGGTGCAAAAACTGAGACAGTTAGTGGGGTTGATTCCTCTAACGATAGAACTCGTTATCGTTTTGAACCCTCAGTAACGTATCAATTAAATAGAAACTGGAACTTGAATTTAAGATACAGGTATATTGATCAAAATATATCAAATAGCGACGAAGACAGCGCATCAAATGCTGTGTTTGTTAATTTGTTTTTACACTGGCCAAAACTGGTCACAACTTATTAGTAAATTAAAGTAATGGAAGAACAAGAAAAGAGTATACAAGACTATCTTGCAATTGTTAGTCGCAGAAAATCTGCGATTGTTTCAACCGGTCTTATTGTGTTTTTAATGGGGTTGATTGCTGCGCTTCTCTGGCCTCCAACATACCGATCGACTGCTACAATTCTTATAAAAGAACAGGAGATTCCCACAGAGTTAGTGCGCTCTACTGTTACTTCATTTGCGGCTCAACGAATACAAACAATTAGTCAGAGTGTAATGACTCGTCCAAATTTAATGGAGATCATCGAGAAATATAATCTTTATGTGAAGGATAGGAAGCGGAAAACTACGGGAGAGTTATTAGAGAAAATGCGAGGGGATATTGGATTGAATATGATTAGTGCAGAGGTTGTAGATCCTCGTACAGGTCGTCCCGGTGTTGCTACCATCGCATTTACTTTGTCGTATGAAGGTAGTAGCCCTGCTTCTACTCAAAAAGTAACAGGGGAATTAACAAGCTTGTTTCTTGCGGAGAATTTAAAAACTCGTAAAGATAAAGCTGCAGAAACATATACATTTTTAACGGATGAGACAGAAAAGTTAGAACAAAAAATAACCGATTCTGGTATTAAACTAGCCGAGTTTAAAGAGCGTAATTCACATTCATTACCTGATATGTCTGCAATTAATTTATCTATGATAAATAGAACAGAGAGTGAGTTGAATTCGGTAGATTCCCAATTGAGAGCTTTGAGTGAGCGTCAATTTTATTTACAGAGTCAGCTAGATCAAATAAACCCTTTAACAAATATGCGATCTGCAACTGGCGAATCAATACTCGATCCTTCATCAAGATTAAAGGCGCTTGAATCTGAATATGCGAGTCTTTCTGCGAAATATTCAGATAAGCATCCGGATATAGTTAAAATAAAAAGAGAAATTTCTGGGTTGCGTGATCAAACTGGGCAAGGTGTAGATACACAGGAGCAAGCAAAAACTTTATCAAAGAAACGTAGCGAGTATGCATCAATTGAAAAGAAATACTCAGTAAGTCACCCAACTGTTATTCAGCTTAAGTCGGAAATAAATAACCTGGAGAAGAGTATTGCCTTAAATTCTCAGCAAACAGAAAGCCATGTTTTAAAATTAAATCCGGATAATCCTGCATATATTTCAGTTCAAACACAGCTTAAAACGGTCGAGACTGAAATTAAGTCGAATACATCTAAAAAAATTAGACTCGATAATAAGTTAATAGAACTTGAGGAGAGGATTTCTAAAAGTCCTCAAGTAGAAAAAGAGTATATGATTTTAGCGAGAGAACAACAAAATGCATTGGAGCGTTTTCAAGATATAAAAGCAAGGCAGATGGAAGCTGAAATTGGTCAAGAACTAGAAAAGGAGAGTAAGGGTGAGTCTTTCGTACTCATTGACCCTGCTCAATTTCCAGAAAAGCCAATTAAACCAAATAGAATAGCTATAGTGTTTTTGTCTCTTATCTTTTCGCTAGCTGCGGGATTAGGTGTTGCGATTTTAAAAGAAGCAATGGATAGTTCTGTCAGAGGTGTAGCTAGTGTAAATAAAATGTTAACTGCTGCGCCTTTAGCTGTAATTCCAGTAATATACAATACATATGATCTGAGAAGAAAACAGCGTATAAATCGTGTAGTGTTTGGAGCGGTGGTCGGTAGTATTGTTTTTGTTTTGTTCACTATTCATTTTTTCTGGACACCACTTGATGTGCTCTGGTTTAGAGGTTTGCGTAAAGCCGAAAATGTAATGGGTGTTTAGAGGGGTATATAATGGAACGTATTAAACAGGCGTTAGAGCTTGCTCGCCAGGAGCGAATTAAGAACGGTGGTCGAGTAACTGGCTCAATAGCAAAACCGGAAAATAGCCAGCAACGCGTTGAAGACCAAGATATTAAATATACAAATACCCGCACTATACCGATGCCAGTTGGTGAATTACGAGAAAAACGTATTATTACTGAGCAGCAAAATAGTATCTCTGATGCTTATCGTGTTTTACGTACTCAGGTATTGCAAAGGCTTAATGAAAAAAACTGGAATACTTTAGCTATTACTAGCCCAGGAAGTGGTGCAGGTAAGTCATTAACTGCAATAAATTTGGCAATGAGTTTAGCGCGAGAAATTGATAATACCGTACTGTTAATTGATGCTAATTTGAGGTCGCCAAAGCTAGATAAATATTTTGATTTTCATACTGAGTATGGGCTTAGTGATTATCTATTACAAGATAAGCCTTTGGGTGAGATGTTGGTTAATCCTGAAGGAATATCACGTTTTGTTGTTTTACCTGCTGGAAGAGCAATTGCAAACTCATCTGAAATGTTGAGCTCACCAAAAATGCAGAGATTGGTTGAAGAGGTAAAGCATAGGTATCCATCACGTATAGTGATTTTTGATTTGCCTCCATTATTGGAAAGCTCTGATGCCTTGGCTTTTATACCTAATGCAGATGCTACCTTAGTTGTAATTGAAGAAGGTAAAACTCAAGCTGCCGAGTTAAAACAAGCGTTTGAGTTGTTGCAGGGTAATGAGGTGATTGGAACTGTTCTTAATAAAGCATATTCGACTGATAAAGACCATGCAGGCCTGGATATAAAACCTGGTTTTGTATCAAAGATTTTATCAAAGCTTGTCAATAAGTCTTCGCGCATTAAATTAGATGTTTAGAGTATTAGTTTTCAAGTTAATGTTAGGGTGATTTGTTTATGTTGGTTGCTGTCAAATAAGAAGTAGCTGATTACGTGAATTTGTTTACTAAAATTTTAGTGTCAATAATTACACTTTTTGTAATAAGAGGCGAGGTTGTAAAGGCAGATGTAAATAATAAGACTCTAGCTATATTGGTTAATGAAAATGATCCCGAAAGTCTTGAGATTGCTAGATATTACCAAAAAGCCAGGGGTATACCTGCTGAAAATATAATATCTTTGAATTTTAAACATAATATTGATGAATTATCAATATCTGAATTTAATGAAATCGAAATGCAACTTAAAGAGAGAGTTGATGATGAGGTTCAGGCTTATGTTTTAGCCTGGAGGAAACCCTGGCGTGTTAATTGTATGTCAATTACTTCAGCTTTTACGTTAGGGTTTAATGAAAGTTATTGTGCAAAAGGCTGTAAGTTAACCAAGCCCGTGAAATATTATAATAGTCCTAGTGGCTTTCCTTATCGGGATCATAAAATTAGACCTTCTATGATGTTGTCAGGCGGAAGTTTACAGAGCGTTTTTAAGTTAATCGATAATGGTGTAGCAGCTGATTATACAAGGCCAAAAGGAACGGCTTACTTAATGAGTACGAGCGATAAACAACGCAATGTGCGTATGACTTATTATCCGTTAATACAAAATACTTTAAGCAACTTATTTAAGATTAAAACTATTGAAGCCGACGCAGTAAAGAATGCTAATGATGTTATGTTTTATTTTACTGGACAAGAAAAAGTAAAATGGATTAGTGGGAATAACTTTTTGCCAGGAGCAATTGCGGACCATCTGACTTCTACTGGAGGACATTTATTTGATGGAAGCCAAATGAGTATTATTGATTGGATTGACTCTGGTGTTACAGGCTCATATGGGACAGTAACTGAGCCTTGTAATTTTGTGCAAAAATTTCCTAATCCAGCGATAGTAATGCAAAAGTATTTCTCTGGTGATACATTAATTGAGTCATATTGGAAAAGTGTAAAAATGCCAGGGCAAGGTGTTTTTGTTGGTGAACCTTTAGCCGCGCCATATAAGGGGTGTGAGTTAAAAGTAGATAAAAATAAGCGATTTTTTTATGCAAATATGTCGGTTATGAACCTGGTTATGAAAAGTTCAAAAAAATGCCATTAATTTGATAAATATTTAGTTTGTTAATGGGAAATTACCTAAATAGTTACAAAATGATACATAAATAATAGGATCAACATGAAAATTTTAGTGACAGGTGCAGCTGGATTTATAGGTATGCATTTATCCAAACGGCTTCTGGAAAGAGGTGATGAAGTTGTTGGTATTGATAACTTAAACGACTACTACGAAGTACAGTTGAAGCGTGATAGATTAAAACAGTTGGAAAAGTTCGAAAACTTTACTTTTATCAAAATGGACATGGCTGATAGAGAGGCTATGGCTGCGCTTTTTAAAGATCAGCAGTTTAATCGCGTTATGAATCTAGCGGCTCAAGCTGGAGTACGTTATTCACTTGAAAACCCTTTGGCATATGTAGACAGTAACCTAGTGGGCTTTGCAAATATATTAGAAGGTTGTAGGCATAATAATGTTGAACATCTAGTGTATGCGAGTAGTTCAAGTGTTTATGGCTCAAATACCGATATGCCATTTAGTGTTCATGATAATGTCGATCATCCCGTAAGTTTATATGCCGCTACTAAAAAATCAGGTGAGCTGATGGCGCATACCTATAGTCATCTTTATGGCTTACCAACAACAGGGTTACGTTTCTTTACTGTTTATGGTCCATGGGGGCGACCTGATATGTCACCATCTTTATTTGCTGGTGCGATACTTCGCAATGAGGCAATAAATGTTTTTAATGAAGGTAAAATGCAGCGAGATTTCACCTATATTGATGATATCGTAGAAGGCGTTATTCGCGTAATTGACAAAGTAGCTGAACCGAATGATAAGTACGATAAATCATCGCCAGACCCAGCAACCAGTTATGCGCCATATCGGGTATATAATATTGGCAATAATGAGCCTGTAGAGTTAATGGAGTTTATTGAAACTATTGAAAATGCAGTAGGTAAAAAAGCAGAAAAGAATATGATGGGTATGCAAGATGGCGATGTTGTGGCCACTTTTGCCAATATTGATGCATTGGTAGATGCTGTGGGTTTTAAGCCGGCAACACCGTTAAAAGATGGAATAACTAAGTTTGTTAATTGGTATAAGGAATATCATAAGTAGTTAGCTTTGGCGACATTTAAGGCACCAACTAGATAAAGTTGTTTTTCAGCTGTGTAACCTACAATGTTATTGTGTATAAGATTAGGATATATATTAAGAAATTATGAATTATTTCGGTAATAGAACAATAATTAACATGCTTTCATTAGAAGAGAGTGAGCAGTTAAAAAAGGATATACCAGTTAATTGCACTATTGCTCTAACTCAAAGGCAATTGTGTGATTTAGAAATGATTTTAAATGGAGCCTTGAACCCACTAAATGGTTTCATGAAAGAAGATGACTATTATTCTGTTTTAAAAAATATGTCACTGGCCAATAATCTGCTCTGGGCTTTGCCTGTTACACTTGATGTATCAAAAAGTCAGTTAGATGCATTTAGTAAGGCTACTAAAATAGGCTTGTGTGATCAGGAAGGCTTCATGCTAGCTGTAATGGATATAGAAAGTGTCTGGAAGGTTGATAAAAATTTAGAGGCTAAAAGCATATACACTACTGATAATTTAGATCACCCAGGTGTAAATTATTTATTAAATGACGTTAAAGAATATTATATCGGTGGTGCCGTATCAGGTATGCAGTTACCAACTCATTATGACTTTGAGTCAATTAGATATACTCCTGAAGACTTACGTGATGAATTTAAAAAATCAGGCTGGGATAAAATTGTAGCGTTTCATACCAGTAAACCTATGCATAGGGTACATTATGAAATTACTATAAATGCTGCAAAATCGATTGGTGCAAACCTTTTGATTCAGCCTCTGTCAGGTGTAGGCAAGCCAGGCGACCTGGCCTATTACAGTCGTGTGCATTGTTATCAAGCTATTATGAAGTATTATCCGAAGTATTTAGCTATGTTATCTCTCATACCACAGGCGATGAGAATGGCAGGGCCTCGTGAAGCACTTCATAATATGATTTTAAGACAGAATTATGGGTGTTCTCATTTTATAATCGGCCCTGAACACGCATCTCCACCTGGAGTTAGATCGGGTAGTCAAAGATTTTATGAGCGTTATTCTGCGCAGAAACTAGTAGATCAATTTCAAGATAAATTGGGTATAAGCATGGTTCCAGTTGAAGAAATGGGGTACTCAATTGAAAAATCTAATTATATAAAGTGTAAAAGCGCGAAGAGTGAAAAATTAGAAACTCACAAATTTAATGAGAAAGATTTTAATAATGCTCTAGAACATGATCAAGATGTACCTGATTGGTATTCGTTTCCTGAGGTTATAACAGAATTGAGAGGTATTAAACTTTCTCGAAAACATAAAGGTTTGACATTGCTTTTTACCGGCCTATCGGGATCAGGAAAATCGACTCTAGCTAAATTGATATATGCAAAATTCATAGAACAGGGCGATAGACCCGTTACGCTACTTGATGGAGATGTAGTAAGAGCTAATCTTTCAAGTGAATTAACCTTTTCTAAAGAACATCGTGATATAAACGTTAGGCGTATAGGATATGTAGCAAGTGAGATTACTAAAAATAGAGGTGTTGCAATATGTGCTCCCATTGCACCATATGAGTTAACTCGTGAATCAGTACGAGGTATGATTGAGCAATATGGCGCATTTATTGAAATCCATGTGGATACACCGTTAGAGACGTGTGAAGCCCGAGATAGAAAAGGAATGTATGCTAAAGCACGTAAGGGTATTATTAAAAATTTTACGGGTATAAGTGATCCTTACGAAGTGCCTGCCAACCCAGAGATAAAAATTGATACATCATCCTTCACTCCAGTTGAGTGTGCGCAAAAAATCATGCTCTATTTATTTAAAGAAGGGTATATAAAATGATTATTCCAGTAATATTATCAGGTGGCTCAGGTACAAGGCTTTGGCCTTTATCACGTGCGATGCGTCCGAAACAATTACTTAGTATGGTCTCTGATCACACAATGATTCAGGATACCGTTACTCGACTTGCGGGGATAACAGACATTGCAGACCCTATAATCGTATGCAATGAAGAGCATAGATTTACTATCGCTGAACAAATGCGAGAAATGAATATAAATCCATCGGCTATTATCTTAGAACCGTTTGGTAAAAACACTGCTCCTGCTGTAGCTATAGCCGCTCTACAAGCTCAAAAGATTGAAAAAGATCCTGTATTATTGATTTTGCCTGCGGATCATATAATTGCTAATAAATCAGCATTTCACTCAGCTGTTAAAACAGGATATGAGGCTGCGTTGGGAGATAAGTTAGTTACTTTTGGTATTATTCCTAAAGCACCAGAAACAGGGTATGGGTATATTAAAGCTGGTTCTAAACAAGAAACCGGTGATGTTTATAGTGTAGAAAAGTTTGTTGAAAAACCAGATGAAAAGACAGCTCAAGTATACTTAGATCAAGGAGGTTACTACTGGAACAGTGGGATGTTTATGTTTAAATCTTCTATCTATTTGCAGGAACTTAAGTCGCATAACACTGAGATATATAATGGTTCAGAGAAATCATTATCATTAGCTTCTGTTGATATGGATTTTATTCGCCTTAATAGAGAGGAGTTTAATAAGTGTCCATCTGATTCTATTGATTATGCAGTTATGGAAAGAACGGCTTCGGCTACTGTTATACCCGTAGATATGGAATGGAATGACATTGGTTCTTGGGCTGCTTTATGGGAAGTTGGTGAGCCAGATGATAAAGGAAATGTCACACACGGGGATACGCTTTTAGAGGATACAAATAACTCGTATATTCATGCTGATAGCAGGCTTGTAACAACCGTAGGATTAAATGATCACATAGTTGTTGAAACTTCAGATGCTGTGTTGGTTGCTCACCGAGATAAGGCTCAAAATGTAAAGGAAATTGTAGAGAAGCTTAAATCTGCTAATAGAGATGAAGCTATCATACATAACAAAGCCTACAGGCCTTGGGGTGCCTATGAATGTATTGATTTTGATTCTCGTTTTCAAGTAAAACGAATTACAGTTAATGTGGGTGCTAGGCTATCTTTACAGCTTCATCATCACAGAGCCGAGCATTGGATAATTGTGCAAGGCACAGCTAGAGTGACGTGTGGTGATAAGGTATTTTTAATGTCAGAAAATGAATCTACGTATATACCACTTGGTGAAAAGCATCGGCTTGAAAATACAGGTAAAATACCGCTTGAGTTAATTGAAGTGCAAACAGGAAGTTACTTAGGTGAAGATGATATTGTAAGGTTTGACGATGTATACGGTAGAGAAGATAAGTAAGATGCTTTTTCGGGTTAAATTTTAAGGCATTAGAATAGTATGAATAAAAAAATAACAATTGCTGGAACAGGTTATGTAGGAATATCAAATGCACTTTTACTTGCGCAGCATAATGAAGTAGTAGCTCTTGATATAATTTCAGAAAAAGTTGATATGTTAAATGCTAAACTGTCTCCTATCGAAGATGCTGATGTCGAGAAATTTCTGAAGGATAAAAATCTTAATTTCAGAGCAACTCTTGATAAGGAAGAGGCGTATGATAATGCAGATTTCATTATTATTGCAACTCCAACTGACTACGATGTAGATAATAATTGTTTTAATACCAGTTCGATTGAGACTGTTATTAAAGATGTAAAGAAAATTAATCCCACTGCAGTTATGGTAATAAAGTCGACAGTCCCCGTGGGATATACTAAACAGATAAAGCAACAATATAGTTCACTGAATATTATGTTTTCACCTGAATTCTTACGTGAGGGTAAAGCACTACATGATAATTTGTATCCATCAAGAATTATTGTTGGCGAGCAATCTAAGCGAGCTATGGAGTTTGCAAAGTTATTAGTTGAAGGAGCTATAAAAGATGATATCAACATTTTATATACAGACTCAACTGAAGCAGAAGCTGTAAAACTTTTCTCAAATACATATTTGGCGATGCGCGTAGCCTTTTTTAATGAGCTGGATACATATGCTCAAGTGCATGATTTAAATACCAGGCAAATAATAGATGGCGTAAGTTTAGACCCTAGGATTGGTGACCATTATAATAATCCATCTTTTGGTTTTGGAGGCTACTGTTTACCTAAAGATACAAAGCAGTTAAAAGCAAACTACCAAGATGTGCCAAGTGACCTGATTCAGGCAATTGTCGACTCAAATACAACACGTAAAGATTTTATCGCTCAATCTATTATTGATAAAAAACCTAAAACTGTTGGTATATATCGATTAATTATGAAAAGTGGCTCTGATAATTTTAGGGCATCCTCAATACAGGGCATAATGAAGCGAGTAAAAGCTAAAGGAATAGAGGTCGTTATATATGAGCCTGTACTACAGGAAAGTGAGTTTTTTAGGTCTCGTGTAATTACAAGTCTTGATGAGTTTAAAAACATATCAGATGTTATAGTAGCAAACCGTATGTCAGAAAATATTTTAGATATGAAAGAAAAAGTTGTTACTAGTGACCTATTTGGGCGTGATTCATAGTTAAACGTTATTCAGTGGAAGGATTCTCTAAGAAAGGTGATATAGTAAAGAAAACGCTTCAATATATGCGGCTATAAAAATAAGCAAAGACTTATATTTATGGTTGTAGCAGTAAAGTTTATAGCAAGATGATTTTTATTGGGTCAAATAATATATTAAAAGTAAGACGGATAATTTTCATGCCTGTTCTATCATGGTTATTATAAATTGAACTATCTAAAGAAGGTTCAAATTTGCCTCATGAAAGAAATGTTTTTCGTGCGATATTGGTAAGTGTTCTGTCATTGCTTTAAATCGGGATGCTATATTAGAATTATATAATTAATTTAACAGTTAATAATAGTAAAGTATAAATTTAAAAAATTAAATATAGAGGTGCGTGGTGTGTCAGTAATTAATAAAAAAATATGTGTAATTGGGCTTGGGTATGTGGGGTTACCTTTAGCCGTTGAGTTTGGTAAAAAAATGAGCGTAATGGGTTACGATATAAATGAACCTAGAATTAAAGAGTTAAAGTCTGGAATTGATAGTACGTTAGAGGTTAGTGATGTTGAGCTTAAAGCCGCAGATAATCTTTCATATAGTTCAAAGACTGAAGATATTAAAGATAGTAATGTTTATATCGTAACAGTCCCAACACCGATTGATAAAAATAAAAATCCTGATCTTACTCCATTAGAAAAAGCAAGTTTTATGCTAGGTAGTGTGATTTCTAAGGGTGACATCGTGATATACGAGTCAACGGTGTATCCTGGCGCGACTGAAGAGGTATGTATCCCCATTATAGAAAAACAGTCTGGTTTGAAATTTAACGAAGATTTTTATGCAGGATATAGTCCTGAACGTATTAATCCAGGTGATAAAGAGCATCGTGTATCAAGTATTTTAAAAGTCACATCAGGCTCAACTCCTGAAGTGGCAGATACAGTTGATGATATATATAAAGAAATAATTACAGCTGGAACACATAAGGCTAGTTCAATTCGTGTAGCTGAAGCTGCAAAGGTAATAGAAAATACGCAGCGTGATGTAAATATTGCGTTAATAAACGAGTTGGCATTAATTTTCAACCGCTTAAATATTGATACGGAAGAGGTATTAATCGCTGCTGGCACGAAATGGAATTTTCTGCCATTCAGACCAGGGTTAGTTGGAGGCCATTGTATAGGTGTTGACCCATATTACCTTACGCATAAAGCACAGGAAATTGGGTATAACCCAGAAATGATTCTTGCTGGAAGACGACTTAACGATAATATGGGGTGCTATGTTGTATCTGAAGTTGTGAAGCTGATGTTACAAAAGCGAATACATGTAAATAACTCTAAAGTATTAATGATGGGATTAACATTTAAAGAGAATTGTCCTGATCTTCGTAATACCAGAGTTACTGATATGATAGAAGAGTTAGAAAACTATGGTGCAATAGTAGATGTTTATGATCCTTGGGTAGATGCAAAAGAGGCGCAGCATGAATATAATATTGCGCCTATTGAGCAACCTGTCATAGGCACATATGATGCAGTTATAGTTGCTGTGGGGCATGATCAGTTTAAAGAAATGAGCGCTTCTGATATTCATGCATTTGGAAAAGAAAATCACGTACTTTATGATATAAAATATATTCTAAGTACTGATGTTGTTGATGGTAGATTGTAAGGAATTAATATGTCTAAGTATGATGAAGTGTTGAAGAAACTCAATACAAATCCAAAAAAATGGTTAATTACAGGTGTTGCGGGCTTTATTGGCTCAAATTTATTGGAAACATTATTAAAGAATAATCAAAAAGTTGTTGGGCTAGATAATTTCTCTACAGGTCATCAACATAATTTGGATCAAGTACAAGATTTAGTTACTGCTGAGCAATGGAGTAATTTTACTTTTATTGATGGGGATATGCGTAATATAGAGATTTGTAATGAAGCCTGTACTGCAGTGAATTATGTTTTACACGAGGCAGCTCTTGGTTCAGTACCGCGATCTCTTGAAGATCCTATTACTACAAACGAGAACAATATTACTGGTTTTTTGAATATGTTAGTAGCAGCTCGTGATGCAAAAGTAGATAGATTTGTATATGCTGCTTCTAGTTCTACATATGGCGATCATCCTGGATTACCAAAAGTAGAAGATAAGATAGGAAATCCATTATCACCCTATGCCGTTACTAAAGTGGTAAATGAATTGTATGCAAATGTCTTTGCACGGACTTACAATTTTAAAACGATAGGGCTTCGTTATTTTAATATTTTTGGTCAGAGACAAGACCCTGAAGGTGCATATGCTGCAGTTATTCCTAAATGGGTTGCAAGTATGATTGCTGATGAATCAGTTTATATAAATGGTGATGGTGATACGAGTAGAGATTTTTGTTATATAGATAATACAGTTCAGGCTAATATACTATCAGCCACTACGGAGAATGAAGAAGCCTTAGATCAGGTTTATAATGTGGCAGTTGGTGATCGTACGACTTTGAATGATTTATGTGAGTCTATAAGAATAGGCTTGGTTGAAAAGTTTCCGCACTTAAGTGATTTTAAACCAGTGTATAGAGACTTTCGTGCGGGCGATGTACGTCATTCTCTTGCTGATGTGAGTAAAGCGGAAAAATTATTGGGGTATCAACCTACTCATCGTATAAATGAAGGAATGAAAGTGGCGCTTGACTGGTACGTTAAAGATATAACTGGCTCGTAATTTTAGCGTGGTAAGGCTAGTCTATTTTAATGTTCCAATCAAATATTGATTATGTTTACTCAATTATTTAATTCATTAAGAATAGATAAAGAACAATTGTGTATAGGATCTAATGAAGTATGTAATAAAAGTAGATCAATTAAATTTGATATATGATATTTATGAAAAATAGATTCTTATTCACAGTTGTTTTTTTATGCCTGTTTGGAGTGCTATATGAAGTAGGGGCGCAAGAAATAGATTTAAAGTCAACTATTGTTGAAGAAAATAAATCTAAATATTGTATTTTTTATTCTAAGAATGCAGCTGATTCTGTAAAGCTTGCGGCTAAAGAGCTAAAGGAGTATTTCAATAAAACAAGCGGTGTAAATTTGCCTGTTATAGTCGATAGTAAAATTCCAGGATGTAATGTTATAAGTCTAGGCAATAATTCTGCTTCTAGAAAATATTTGAATTCTATTGATGATATTCCTTTAGA
>Ga0316204_10004387_pt1 | contig 25403 bp, 35 predicted proteins | sample 6monrhotite_MG_2_FD_205661 | JGI IMG/M metagenome (GOLD analysis project Ga0316204, IMG submission 205661) | Microbial mat bacterial communities from mineral coupon in-situ incubated in ocean water Damariscotta River, Maine, United States -... | ecosystem: Environmental > Aquatic > Marine >...
GTGAGCACATCCTTCTTTCACGTCAGGTTGGTGTACCATACATCGTTGTTTTCCTAAACAAAGCTGACATGGTTGACGATGAAGAGCTAATGGAATTAGTAGAAATGGAAGTTCGTGAACTTCTAGACATGTACGAATTCCCTGGTGACGATACTCCAGTAATCATGGGTTCTGCACTAAAAGCAATCGAAGGTGACGAGTCAGAAATTGGCGCACCATCTATCGGTCGTCTAGTAGAAGCGCTAGATACATACATTCCTGATCCAGTTCGTGAAACAGAAAAAGACTTCCTAATGCCTGTAGAAGATATCTTCTCAATCCAGGGTCGTGGTACTGTTGCAACAGGACGTGTTGAGACTGGTGTAGTTAAAGTTGGTGAAGAGATCGAAATCGTTGGAATTCGCCCTACAACTACAACAACAGTAACAGGTGTTGAAATGTTCCGTAAGCTTCTAGATCAAGGTGAAGCTGGTGATAACGTTGGTATCCTATTACGTGGTACTAAGCGTGAAGACATCGAGCGTGGTCAAGTATTGGCGCACAAAGGAACAATCACTCCGCATACTAAATTTGAAGCTGAAGTATATGTACTTTCAAAAGATGAAGGTGGACGTCACACTCCATTCTTCCAAGGTTACCGTCCACAGTTCTACTTCCGTACAACGGATGTGACTGGTGCATGTACATTACCAGAAGGAACTGAAATGGTTATGCCTGGTGATAACGTACAAATGACAGTAGAGTTAATCAACCCAATCGCGATGGATGACGGTTTACGTTTTGCTATCCGTGAAGGTGGGCGTACTGTTGGAGCGGGTGTTGTTGCTAAAATCTTAGATTAATTAGTAATAGTACATCGTTACGTAAAAAGGGAGGCTATATGCCTCCTTTTTTTGTACCTGTAATAAGGGGTTGTTTTCATTGGATTATGTTGGTATAATCCGCAGCCTTGGTTTGTAAGCTTTAAGTATTGCAAGCTTTTTATTTGAAATAAATGAGACAGAGATTATGGCAACTCAGAATATTCGTATTCGTTTAAAAGCATTTGATCATCGTTTAATCGATCAGTCTGCTCGTGAAATTACTGAAACAGCAAAAAGAACTGGAGCGCAAGTACGTGGTCCAATTCCAATGCCGACACGTAAAGAACGTTTCACAATCTTAATCTCACCACACGTCAATAAAGACGCTCGTGATCAGTACGAAATTCGTACTCATAAGCGTCTATTAGATATCGTTGATCCAACAGAAAAGACTGTTGATGCATTGATGAAGCTTGATTTGGCAGCTGGTGTAGATGTTCAATTAGAATTGCGTTAATCGTAGTTTGGTTAGTCATCAATCGTTATGGCTAATAGTAAATAATAATGAGGAAATGATATGAGTATTGGTATCATTGGTAAGAAAATCGGCATGACTCGTGTTTTTGATGCAGATGGTGTATCTACTCCGGTAACGGTGGTAGAGGTTGAAGCAAACCGCATCACTCAAATCAAAACACTTGAAACAGATGGTTATTCTGCTATTCAAGTTACAACTGGTTCTGTTCACGCTGGTCGTGTTTCAAAGCCTAAAGCAGGACAGTTTGCGAAAGCAGGTGTTGATGCTGGTAGAGGTCTATGGGAATTTCGTGTTGATTCAGCTTCTGAAGCAGAAGGTTTAGAAGTAGGTGGTGAACTTACTGTTGAACGTTTTAACGATATTTCTGTTGTAGATGTAACAGGGACGACAAAAGGTAAAGGTTTCCAAGGTGGTATTAAGCGTCATAACTTTACGATGCAAGATGCAACACACGGTAACTCAATCTCTCACCGTTCTAACGGTTCAATCGGGCAAAACCAAACTCCAGGTCGCGTTTTCAAAGGTAAGAAAATGTCTGGACACATGGGTGATGTTCGTCAAACAACGCAGAACTTGAATTTAGTTAAAGTTGATACAGAGAATGGTCTGTTATTGATTAAGGGTGCAATCCCTGGCGCTAAAAACAGTACTGTCATTGTTCGTAAAGCTGTTAAGTAAGGTGGGCATGATGGATTTAAAATTAATTGAATTAGAAACAGGTAAAGAGAGTGGAACAGTTTCTGTTTCTGATGCTTTATTTGGTACAGATTTCAACGAAGCATTAGTACACCAGGTTGTTACTGCATACATGAACGGTGGACGTTCAGGTACTAAGGGACAAAAGAACCGCGCAGCTGTTCGTGGTGGTGGAGCTAAGCCTTGGAATCAAAAAGGAACTGGTCGAGCTCGTGCAGGTACTAGCCGTAGCCCTATTTGGGTTGGTGGTGGACGTGCGTTCCCAGGTCATAATCGTGATTTTTCTGAAAAAGTAAACAAGAAAATGTATCGTGGTGCGATGCGTTCAATTGTTGCTGAGTTAAATCGCTCAGGTCGTTTAATCATCGTTGATGATTTCAAAGTAGACGCGCCTAAGACAAAAGAATTTAAAGCTAAACTTGCACAGTTAAATGTGGCTGATGCTTTAGTAATTACTGAAGGTTTTGACGAGTACCTGTATTTGTCAGTTCGTAACCTATACAGTGCAGACGTTTGCGATGTTGCATCTATTGACCCTGTAAGCCTTATTGGTTTCCAAACTATTGTCATGACTCAAGGTGCAGTTAAACAACTAGAGGAGCAATTAGCATGAATCAGGAAAGAATTCTAAAGGTTTTGCTAGCTCCGCATATCTCTGAAAAAGCAGCGTTATTAGCTGATAGTAAAGAGCAATATGTGTTCAAGGTTGAGCCAACAGCAACTAAGCCAGAAGTTAAGCAAGCGGTCGAAAGCTTGTTTGATGTTAAGGTTGAGTCTGTCAATATGATAAACATTAAAGGTAAGCGTAAAGTCTTTAAGGGTCGTCAAGGTCGACGTAACGGAGTCCGTAAGGCTGTCGTTCGTTTGGCAGCTGGCCAAGAAATCGATTTTTCGGCTGCTGAGTAAGGAGTTACAGAATGGCAATTATTAAAAAGTCAAAACCGACTTCTCCAGGTCGTCGTTTTATGGTTCAAATTGTTGAGCCTACATTGCATAAAGGTAAGCCTCACGCAGCGTTACTAGAGAAGAAGTCAAAGTCTGGTGGTCGTAACAATAATGGTCGAATTACGGTTCGTCATCATGGTGGTGGTCACAAGCAGCATTATCGTATGGTTGATTTCAAGCGTAATAAAGTAGGTGTTCCTGCTACCGTTGAGCGTCTTGAATATGATCCTAACCGTTCTGCACATATTGCATTGCTTAAGTATGCAGATGGTGAGCGTGCATACATTATTGCACCAAAAAATCTAGTTGCTGGCAGTGTTGTTGAGACGGGTGATCATGTTTCTATTAAGCCTGGTAACTGTTTGCCACTTAGAAACATCCCAGTAGGTACAGTTATTCATAACGTTGAAATGCGTCCTGGTAAAGGGGCTCAGATTGCACGTAGTGCTGGTGTTTCAGCTTCTATTGCTGGTCGTGATGGTGCTTATGTTTTACTAAAACTTCGTTCTGGTGAGATGCGTAAAATCTTAGCTGAGTGTAAAGCAACTGTTGGTGAAGTTGGCAACGCTGAGCATAGCCTTCGTAAACTTGGTAAGGCTGGTGCTAAGCGCTGGCGTGGTGTTCGTCCTACCGTTCGAGGTGTTGCGATGAACCCAGTTGATCACCCGCATGGTGGTGGTGAAGGTCGTACTTCTGGTGGTCGTAACCCTTGTACTCCATGGGGTGTTCCTACCAAAGGTAAGAAGACTCGAAGCAATAAGCGTACTGATGGAATGATCGTACGTCGTCGTAACAAAAAATAAGGAAGGACACTGATGCCACGTTCAGTTAAAAAAGGACCTTTTGTTGATCATCACTTGTATAAAAAAGTGATAGAGGCACAAGAATCTGGTAATAAACGTCCCATTAAAACTTGGTCAAGAAGATCTATGATTCTTCCTGATATGATTGGTTTAACAATCGCGGTTCATAATGGTAAAGAGCACATTCCAGTTTTCGTATCAGAAAACATGGTTGGTCACAAACTTGGTGAGTTTTCATTAACTCGCTATTATCGCGGTCATGCTGCAGATAAGAAATCTAAGCGTTAATAGGAGAAGGCTATGCAAGTAAGTGCAACACATAAATTTGCCCGCATTTCTCCACAGAAAGCGCGCTTAGTAATTGATCAAATCCGTGGTAAAGATGTTGAAACAGCTATGAACCTTTTAGCATTCAGCGATAAGAAAGCCGCAGATTTAATTAAATCAGTTTTAAATTCAGCTATCGCTAACGCCGAGAACAATGAAGGCGCTGATATTGATGAATTAGTAGTTACTGCAGCATTTGTAGATGCAGGGCCAATCATGAAGCGCATGCGCGCTCGTGCAAAAGGTCGTGGTAACCGTATTTTGAAACGTATCAGTCACATTACTGTTACAGTTGGCGATAAGTAAGGAGAATCAGAATGGGTCAAAAAGTACATCCTATTGGTATTCGTCTTGGCATAAGCAAAGATTGGAATGCACGTTGGTATGCGGATAGTAAAAACTTTTCTGATTTTCTTATCAGTGATGTTGAAATTCGTAACGAATTAAATAGTAAGCTTAAGCATGCTTCTATCAGTAAAATTAACATTGAACGTGTTGCTAATGGAATTCGTGTAACGATCCATACAGCACGTCCAGGTGTTGTTATTGGTAAGAAGGGTGAGGATATTGAGAAGCTAAAGAAATCACTTACTGCTAAAACTGGCATGCAAGTGAATATCAATATTGAAGAAATCAAAACACCTGAACTTGATGCTAAATTAGTTGGTGAAGGTATTGCTCAGCAGTTAGAGAAGCGTATTCAGTTCCGTCGCGCTATGAAGCGTGCTGTTGGTAATGCAATGCGACTAGGTGCTGAAGGTATCAAGGTAGCAGTTTCAGGTCGTTTAAACGGTGCTGATATTGCTCGTGGAGAATGGTATAGAGAAGGGCGTGTTCCTCTTCATACTTTCCGTGCTGACATTGATTATGCAACTTATGAAGCTGATACTACCTACGGTAAGATCGGTGTTAAAGTTTGGATATTCAAAGGTGAGAAATTAGGGAAGTTATCATTAACTGATAACGCTCCATCTAAGGGCAAAAAAGGCCGTAAATAAAAGGATAACTAACTATGTTAATGCCTAAACGTACTAAGTTCAGAAAAGTACACAAAGGACGTAACCGTGGTCTGGCGCAAGTCGGAAACAAAGTTAGCTTCGGTGATTTCGGTCTTAAAGCTCTAGAGCGCGGAAGAATGACTTCACGTCAGATCGAAGCAGGTCGTCGTGTTATGACTCGTCACGTAAAGCGTGGTGCAAAAATTTGGATTCGTGTGTTCCCTGATAAGCCGATCACAAACAAGCCTCTTGAGGTTCGTATGGGTAAAGGTAAGGGTAGTGTAGAATACTGGGTTGCTCAAGTTCAACCAGGTCGTGTTTTATACGAAATCCAAGGTGTTGATGAGGCTTTAGCTCGTGAAGCTTTCGAGCTTGCTGCAGCTAAACTGCCTTTTAAAACACAAGTTGTAACGAAAACGGTGATGTAAATGACTGCTAAAGAATTAAATGAAAAGTCAGTTGATGAGCTAAAGGTTGAATTGGTCGAGTTGTTAAAAGAGCAGTTTAATCTTAGAATGCAAAATGCTACTGGACAGTTATCTAACTCTTCACAATTGAAAAAAGTACGTCGTTCAATTGCTAGAGTTAAAACTATCATTCGTCAAAAAGTGAGTAAGTAAAGATGGCTGGTCAAGAAAAGAAAGCTCGTACAATGCAGGGCGTTGTAGTAAGCAATGGGATGCAAGACTCAATTGTTGTTTTAACATCGCGTTTTGTTAAGCATGCCAAATACAAAAAGTTTATTAAAAAATCTACTAAAGTAATGGCACATGATGCTGACAATGCTTGTGGGGTTGGTGATACAGTTACTATTCAGGAATGTAAGCCAATGTCAAAAAACAAGTCTTGGAATTTAGTAAGTATTGATAGTAAAGCTAAAATCTAACTTTTATAGCATTTCTCGAATTAGTTTGTTATAATTCTCGAAATGATTAAAACCGCTTTAAAGAGTAAGCCTGATTTTTATCAGGAACTGTTCTTTTAAGTGGTTTTTGTGCTGTAAGTAATTTTATTTTTTTATGGATGGAGTACCACCATGATTCAGATGCAAACAGTGCTTGATGTTGCTGATAACAGCGGAGCACGACGCGTCCAATGCATTAAAGTGTTAGGCGGTTCAAAGCGCCGATATGCTAGTGTTGGTGATGTGATTAAAGTGAGCGTTAAAGAAGCAACGCCACGTGGTAAAGTGAAGAAAGGTGATGTTTATAATGCCGTTGTAGTTCGTACTGCAAAAGGTGTAAGACGTCCTGATGGTTCTTTGATTAAGTTTGATGGCAACTCTGCTGTTATCCTTAACGCTAAATTAGAGCCTGTAGGAACGCGTATCTTTGGCCCTGTAACTCGTGAGCTTCGTAATGAGAAATTTATGAAAATAGTTTCTTTAGCTCCTGAAGTACTATAAGGAAGAAGATATGAATCGTTTAAGAAAAGGTGATGAAATTATCGTTATTACAGGAAAAGATAAAGGGAAACGTGGTTCTGTTTCTTCAGTTCTTGATAACGGTAAGGTTCTGGTTGATGGTATCAACTTGGTTAAGAAACACACTAAAGCTAACCCGCAATCGGGTGTGCAAGGTGGTATTGTTTCTAAAGAGATGCCAATCGATGCCTCTAATGTGGCATTAGTTAACCCAGAAACAAATAAAGCAGATAAAGTTGGCTTTAAAGTTGAAGGTGATTCTAAAGTTCGCTTTTTTAAATCTACTGGTAAAGCGGTTGACGCTTAATATAGGGTAGAAGAATGGCAAGATTACAAACAATTTATAAAGACGAAATCGTTTCTAAGTTAATGGAACAATTTGGTTATAAATCGCCAATGCAAGCTCCTAAGTTGACAAAAATTACGATCAACATGGGTGTAGGTGAAGCAATTGGTGATAAAAAAGTTCTAGATCACGCGGTTTCTGACATGGAAGCAATTGCTGGTCAGAAAGCAGTTAAAACTTTAGCCCGTAAATCGGTTGCTAGTTTTAAAGTGCGTGACGGTTACCCGTTAGGATGTAAAGTTACTTTACGTGGTGCCAAAATGTATGAATTTCTAGATCGTCTAATTAATATTTCTTTACCTCGTGTAAGAGATTTTCGTGGTGTTAACCCGAAAGCATTTGATGGTCGTGGAAACTACAACCTAGGTCTTAAAGAGCAAATTATTTTCCCTGAAATTGAATTTGAAAAAGTTGATAAAATCCGTGGTATGGATATCAATTTTGTTACTACAGCAAATTCAAATGATGAGGCGAAAGCTCTTTTAGAAGCCTTTAATTTTCCATTTACGAAATAGAGGGTTTTCTGATGGCTAAGCAATCAATGATTGAACGCGAAAAGAAACGTGCAAAAATGGTAGTGAAGTTCGCCGCAAAACGCGAAGTACTAAAAACTGCATCTGTTGACATGAGTTTGAGTTTTGAAGAACGTATGGAAGCAATGGATAAGCTAGCTGCTCTTCCACGTAATGCTTCTCCAGTTCGTCAACGTAACCGTTGTCGTTTAACGGGTCGTCCGCACGGTGTTTATAAAAAGTTTGGTTTATCACGTAACATGCTAAGAGAATTAGCAATGCAAGGTGATGTTCCTGGTTTACGAAAAGCTAGTTGGTAAGGATAATTATCTATGAGTATGTCTGATCCAATTGCTGATATGTTGACACGCATTCGTAACGGCCAAATGGCTGGTCACGCAAATGTACAAATGCCTTCTTCTAAGCTTAAGCTTTCAGTAGCTAAAGTTTTGAGTGATGAAGGATTTATCTCTGCATTCAGCATTAATGAAGATAGTGGAAAAACTGAATTATCAGTTGATCTAAAATATTATGAAGGGAAGCCTGTCATTGATATGATTAAACGAGTAAGCCGTCCAGGTCTACGTGTTTATAAAAACAAAGATGAGTTACCTAAAGTTATTGGTGGTCTTGGTATCGCTGTTATTTCAACATCAAAAGGTATTATGACTGACCGTGATGCACGCGAAGCGGGTGTCGGTGGTGAAGTTATTTGCTACGTAGCATAAGGAATTTATTATGTCTAGAATTGCAAAAGCTCCTGTGAATATACCAGCTGGTGTTGAAGTTACATTTAATGGTACAGAAGTCACTGTAAAAAGCTCTAAAGCAACGTTAACAAAATTGTTTAACAAAGCCGTAGAGTTTAAATCTGAAAATGATCAAGTTGTTTGTTCTCCAGTTGCTGGTGCAGCTGGTGGTTGGGCGCAAGCAGGTACTGCTCGCTCTATTATCAACAGTATGGTTGTTGGTGTTACCGAAGGTTATGAGAAAAAATTACAATTAGTTGGTGTTGGTTACCGTGCGAAAGCAGCTGGTAAAGTATTAAACCTAACTCTTGGTTTTTCTCACCCTGTTGATCATGTATTACCTGAGGGTATTACGGTTGAAACACCATCTCAGACTGAAATCGTTGTAAAAGGCGCTGATAAGCAAGTTGTTGGACAAGTTGCTGCTGAGATTCGTGCATACCGTCCACCTGAGCCATATAAAGGTAAGGGTGTTAAGTATGTTGATGAGCGTATTTTACGTAAAGAAGCTAAGAAGAAATAAAGCTGGAAGTTGATATGAATAAGAAAACAGCCCGTCTTCGTAGAGCTAAGAAAACTCGCGCTAAAATCAATGAGTTAAAAATGCCAAGACTTTGCGTTCACCGCACTTCTCAGCATATTTATGCTCAAGTAATCTCTGCCAATGGTGCAGAGGTTGTTGCCGCGAGCTCTACTGTTCAAGCGGACGTTAAAAAAGAAATCAGCAACACTGGTAACAAAGATGCTGCTGCAGCTGTTGGTAAATCGATCGCTGAAAAAGCAAAAGCAGCTGGTATTACTAGCGTAGCTTTTGATCGTTCAGGATTTAAGTATCATGGTCGTATCCAACAATTAGCAGACTCAGCCCGTGAAAACGGTCTTGAATTTTAAAGGAAGGATTAATTATGTCTTCACGTGAATTACAAGACGATGGAATGATTGAAAAATTAGTAAATGTTCGTCGTGTTGCCAAAGTGGTAAAAGGTGGACGTGTATTCGGTTTTTCAGCACTGGCAGTCGTTGGTGATGGTGATGGTCGCGTAGGCTACGGTAGTGGTAAAGCTAGCGAAGTTCCTGTAGCGATCAAGAAAGCCATGGAAAAAGCTCGTCGTAATATGAGAGATGTTCACCTTAATGAGGGAACTATCCAATACCCGATTAACTTCAAGCAAGGTGCCGTTAATATCGTAATGTTACCTGCATCTGAAGGTACTGGGGTTATTGCAGGTGGTGCAATGCGTGCGGTTTTAGAAGCTGCAGGTGTTAAGAATGTACTTTCAAAATGTATCGGTACTACACGTCCTGTAAACGTTGTACGTTCTACAGTTAATGCCTTAACAAGCATTTCTAGTCCTGATCATATTGCAGCTAAACGCGGCAAAACTGTCGAACAAATTTTAGGTGAGTAATATGTCAGATAAGAAATATGTCACAGTGACTCTTGTTAAAAGCACTATTGGTCGCTTGCCTGCTCATAGAGCATGTGTAGCTGGCCTTGGCTTGAGAAAGATGCATCAAACAGTTAGCGTTATTGATACTCCAGAAAATCGTGGAATGATTAATAAGGTTTCCTATTTGCTTAAGGTAGAGGGAGCATAATATGCAACTTAATACTCTAAAACCAGCAGATGGTTCTACATCTGCTAGAAAGCGCGTTGGACGTGGTCAGGGTTCTGGCTGGGGTAAAATGGGTGGACGTGGTCATAAAGGTCAGAAATCTCGTTCTGGTGGTATGCCTAAGATCGGTTTTGAGGGTGGCCAGATGCCACTTCAAAAAAGATTGCCTAAAGTTGGATTTTCATCAAGAAAATCTGCTTATGCAACGGAAATTCGCCTTGATGCTTTAGTTAAAATCGATGCAGATGTTATTGATATTGCTTCTTTGAAAGCCGCTGATCTTATTGGTGAAAAAATCAAAGTTGTTAAAGTCATTAACTCTGGTGAGTTAACTAAGGCTGTTAAATTATCTGGAATTAAAGCTACTGCAGGCGCTAAAGCGGCTATCGAAGCAGCTGGCGGAACTGTAGAAGCTTAAATTATGAATAGTTCAATTGCATCAACAGGTATGAGTGATTTAAAGAATAAAATTTTATTCGTTCTAGGAGCGATAATTGTTTTTAGACTAGGGACGCATATCCCGGTTCCTTCTATTGATCCGATTGCGTTGGCTGCAATGTTTGAACAGCAAAAGGGTACTATTTTAGACATGTTTAACATGTTCTCAGGTGGTGCGCTTGAGCGTCTATCAATTTTCGCATTGGGTATAATGCCGTATATTTCTGCCTCTATTATTATGCAGTTATTAACGGTTGTATCTCCTACTTTAGAGCAGTTAAAGAAGGATGGTGAGCAGGGTCGTAGAAAGATCACGCAATACACTCGAATGGGAACGGTAGTTCTTGCTACTTTTCAAGGATTGGGTGTTGCGATTGCTTTGGAGTCTCAAAACATCAATGGTATGTCCGTTGTAGTAGACCCAGGTTTATTATTTAGATTGACTGCCGTTGTAACACTTGTTTCAGGAACGATCTTTTTGATGTGGCTAGGTGAGCAAATAACAGAACGTGGTATTGGAAATGGTATTTCTATTATCATTTTTGCAGGTATTGTTGCTGGTTTACCTTCTGCACTAGGTGGGACGTTTGAACAAGTAAATACTGGTGCGCTTCACGCCATTACAGTATTTGTGCTATTAGCACTTGTTTTTGCAGTGATTGCATTTGTAGTGTTTGTTGAGCGTGGGCAGCGCCGTATACCCGTACATTACGCGCAGAAAATGCGTGGACGTAAGTTATACGGTGGTCAGGAGTCTCACTTACCATTAAAGCTTAATATGGCTGGTGTTATTCCTCCTATATTTGCCTCAAGTATCATTTTGTTTCCTGCTACTTTAGGTGGGTGGTTTGGTACTGCTGAAGGTATGGGTTGGTTAGCTGATATTGCAACGACAATGTCACCAGGGCAGCCTTTATATGTTTTGCTTTATGCTCTAGCGATTATCTTTTTCTGCTTCTTCTATACGGCAATTGTATTTAATCCAAGCGAAACTGCAGATAATTTAAGAAAATCTGGTGCCTACTTACCAGGGATTAGACCAGGTGCTCAAACTGCTCGTCACATTGACGGCATTATGGGGCGTTTAACACTGGCGGGAGCTGTGTATATTACCGCTGTCTGTTTATTGCCTGAGTTCTTAATTCTTTACTGGAATGTACCATTCTATTTTGGTGGTACATCGCTATTGATTATTGTCATTGTTGTCATGGATTTCATGACCTCAATTCAAGCTCAAATGCAGTCTGGCCAGTATGAAGGCATGATGAAAAAATCAAAACTTAAGAGTAAATAGCTTTATATAAGTTATTGTTCTAGTATTTTATCTGAAAGGCGAGTATAATCTCTCGTTTTTCAGTGGATGGAATTAAAGGGAGCGCATTATGGCACGTATTGCCGGCGTAAACATTCCCGTTAACAAGCATATTGTTATCGGCTTGACTTCGATCTACGGAGTTGGTTCAACTACAGCGAAAGCAATTTGTGCTTCAGCTAATTTAGAGCCTTCTACCAAAGTTCGAGAACTAACTGAAGAACAGTTAGAATCACTTCGTTCAGAAGTAACAAAATTTAAGATCGAAGGTGACCTTCGTCGTGAAGTATCTATGAACATTAAGCGATTAATGGACATGGGTTGTTACCGCGGTATTCGTCATCGTCGTAGTCTACCTCTTCGTGGACAACGTACCAAAACTAATGCACGTACTCGTAAAGGTCCAGTGCGACCTATCAAGCGATAATGCATAATTGCGAGAATAGATATGGCTAAAGCAAGTTCGCGTGTTAAAAAGAAAGTAAAACAAGTTGTTACAGATGCAGTTGCACATGTGCATGCAAGTTTCAACAATACAATCGTTACTATTACCGATCGTCAAGGTAATGCTCTGTGCTGGGCAACTTCAGGTGGAAGCGGTTTCCGTGGTTCACGTAAAAGTACGCCTTTTGCTGCACAGGTTGCTGCTGAGCGATGTGGTCAAATGGCGCACGACTATGGTGTGAAGAATTTAGAAGTTATGGTTAAGGGTCCTGGACCTGGACGTGACTCTGCAGTTCGTGGCTTAAATAGTGCAGGTTTCAAAATTACATCAATTTCTGATGTAACTCCGATTCCTCACAATGGTTGCCGTCCACCTAAGAAACGTCGCGTTTAATATTTGAGGTAATCATGGCTAGATATATTGGTCCAAAGTGTAAGCTTGCCCGTCGTGAAGGTACTGATTTATTTTTGAAAAGTGGTGTTCGTAGCATCGATTCAAAATGTAAAATTGATCAGTTACCAGGTCAACACGGTGCAGGTCGTAAGCGTGTTACAGAATACGGCTTACAGCTTCGTGAAAAACAAAAAGTTCGTCGTATGTACGGCGTTCTAGAGAAAAAGTTCCGTCTTTATTACAAAGAAGCTGATCGTCGTAGAGGATCTACAGGTGTAAACTTGTTACAAATCCTTGAAAGTCGATTAGACAATGTTGTATATCGTATGGGGTTTGCATCAACTCGAGCTGAAGCTCGTCAGTTGGTGTCACATAAATCAATTTTAGTTAACGGTAAATCAGTAAACATTCCTTCTTATGAAGTGGGTGCTGGTGACGTTGTTGCTATTAGAGAGAAGTCACGTAATCAAACGCGTATTGCAACTGCATTAGATTTGAATGCACAAGCTGGTACGGTTAGTTGGGTTGAAGTGAATAAGTCTGCATTTGAAGGAACATTTAAAAATGCTCCAGATCGTACAGATCTTTCTTCTGATATCTCAGAAAACTTAATTGTTGAACTTTACTCTAAGTAAAATTTGATACGGAGATAACCTCTAATGCAAGAGATGTTAGAACAGTTGTTAACGCCTCGTTTAGTTGATATAAAGCGTAAAAATGAATTTCACAGTCGTGTGACTCTAGAACCACTTGAACGTGGTTTTGGTCACACTCTTGGAAATGCCTTAAGACGTATTTTATTATCATCTATGCCTGGTGGGGCTATTGTACAAGCCCAAATTGAAGGTGTTTTACATGAATACTCTTCTATTGAAGGTGTAAGAGAAGATGTTTTAGAAATTCTTTTAAACCTAAAAGAAGTGGCTGTAAAACTTAATGCTACAGATAGTGCTGAATTGACTCTAAGCAAGAAAGGTCCTGCGATTGTTCGTGCTTCTGATATCGTTTTAAATCACGATGTAGAAATTGCTAATCCAGATCATGTTATTGCACATGTTGCTGAAGGTTCTGAGTTAAATATGACTCTAAAAGTTCAATCAGGAATGGGTTATCAAGCTGCAGTAAGATCTGAAGAAGATTCACAAATTGGTGTTCTTCGTTTAGATGCTAGCTTCAGTCCAGTAAACACAGTGAGTTACGAAGTTCAGAATGCACGAGTTGAGCAACGTTCAGATTTAGATAAGTTAATTATCGATGTTGTAACGGATGGTACTTTAGATCCAGAAGATGCAATAAAACAGGCAGCAACGGTTCTCCATTATCAACTTAATGCTTTTGTCGATCTTAAGCATAAAGAAGTTGTGGCACCAGAGGAAGAAGATAATGAGTTTGATCCTATCTTCTTACAGCCTGTTGATGATCTAGAGTTAACTGTACGTTCAGCAAACTGTCTGAAAGCAGAACAAATTTATTATATTGGTGATTTAGTACAGAGAGCTGAGCCTCACTTACTTAAGACACCAAACTTAGGTAAAAAATCTTTGCAAGAAATTAAAGATGTTCTTGCACAAAGAGGTTTGAGTCTAGGTACTAAATTAGATAACTGGCCACCAGCAAGTTTGGTGAGTAAAGAGTCAGCATAAAATAAGGAAGCTATCATGCGTCATGGTAAAACAGGTCGTAAGTTAAATCGTAACAGCTCGCACCGTAAGGCAATGTTTAAGAACATGTCTGCTTCGCTTATCGATCATGAAGTGATTCGTACTACGGTTGCAAAGGCTAAGGAACTTCGCGGAGTTGCTGAGCCATTGATTACGTTAGCTAAAGAAGACAGCGTACACAATCGTCGTACTGCATTTTCACGTTTAGGTGACAAAGCAGCGGTTGCAAAGTTATTTACAGAGCTTGGTCCTCGTTACCAAACTCGTCCTGGTGGATATATTCGCATTTTGAAATGTGGATTCCGTCCAGGTGATAATGCACCAATGGCTATTGTTGAATTAGTTGACCGTCCGGTTACTGATTCAAATGATACCGCTGAGTAATCAGTAATAAGAGCCGGCACTAGCCGGCTTTTTTTGCTTAAAATTTAATAATGATCATTGATACACATTGTCATTTAGATTTATTTTTGAAAAACCCTTCTGCATTTTCTTCAGTCCTTTCTGACTTCACCAAACTTAATTTAACGCCTCAGTTCATTTCAATGACCACAGACTCTGGGCAGTGGGTCGATCATCTGACTTTTAGCAAAGCTTACCCACAAGTTCATTGTTCGCTTGGTATTCACCCGTGGTACGCTCATAACGTTAAATTTAATGATTTGAATGATCTACGGTCTCTTTTAGATACTCAGCCTGTTACTGCGTTAGGCGAAATTGGCCTAGATTTCAGTCACGAATTTAAACCACATCAGGATGCTCAATTAGAGGTGTTCTATCCACAATTAGAATTGGCTCAGTGTTTCTCCAAACCTGTTTCTATACATGTTGTTAAGGCTCACAGTGAAATGTTTCGTGCATTATCAGAATACAATTCCTATGGAGTTATTCATGGCTTAGGTGCCAGCCTTCAAGTCGCACAGCGTTATGTCGATTTGGGATTTAAAATTGGTGTTAATGGTGTTTCAGTCCGGAGTAATGCACGCCGCTATCATGCACTTGTAAAGCATTTTGGTTTAGACCATCTTGTTTTAGAGACAGATTTTCCGTATGTAAAGTTACCAGGACTGGTAGAATCTCAATTAGTTAATGTTTTAACAGTTGCAGATCAACTAGCGAGCCTTCTGAATGTATCCTTGGACACTGTTTTACAGATCACTTCTCAAAATGCTCATGATGTTTTTAAATTTTAATGGAACCAAAGTATGATAGATAATCCTTTATTTGAGCGTAGCCTTTTAGTTTTTGAAGAAGAGGGGCTCGCTAATTTGCAAACCTCTCATGTTTTGATTGCAGGGGTTGGTGGCGTAGGCGGTTTTGTTGCTGAGGCGCTTGCTCGTGCAGGTGTAGGAACTTTAACGCTCATCGATCATGACAAGGTGGGCGCTTCTAATAAAAACCGTCAGATTGTAGCCTTAGATTCTACTCTGGGTCTTAACAAAGTAGATGTCATGAAAGAGCGTATTGCGGATATTAACCCATTGTGTCAGGTTAATATTTCATACGATTTTGTCCGCCCTGATGATATGGAATCCTTACTTTCTCAACCTTACGATTTTGTTGTCGATGCGATTGATAGTTTAAATTGTAAGGTCGCGTTGGTAGCAACGGCTTTGAATAAAAACTTGCGAGTGGCTTCCAGTATGGGAGCCGGGCGCCGTATGGATCCTTCGCAAATTTTTCTTGCTGACATATCAAAAACTCATGGCTGTGCTTTAGCTCGAAACATGAGACAACGACTAAAGAAACAGGGGATTAAAAAGGGTTTATTAACAGTTTTTTCTACTGAGTTGCCTAAAGCACCTGGCCCCATGGAGGACATTGAAGGTGCTCGTGGTAGAGTGGTAAACGGCACAGCTAGTTATATGCCTGGTATTTTTGGTCTGATGTTGGCTGGCCGAGTCATTCAGTTACTCGCGTCACAGAAAGTATAATTAAAGAATAGAGGTCAGTTAAGCAGGCGATAGAGTCCGCGTCTATTGACTATTTCTGTGGCCAGTCCAATTTGGCCATTATGTTCTAGCTTTTGAATAATTTTCTTAATGACTTTTTGGTTTTGAGGATAGGGCATGCCTGCCTTGAGGCTTTTATCATAAAGTATTTTCAGTAAAAGATAGTCTAGTCCCGTCAATAATTCAATCTTACTACTATCGTTAGCGATACTCGGGTTGACCCAGTCAGAGTCATTGGGCAGGCCCAGAATTTGGGTTGCCTCTTCAACAATGCAAGTAACTAATAACCCTCTGCTGAAAACATGATCCACAGGGATGACGATCGTTGCCTCAACAATGGTGTTCTGTCGGTCACTTTTATAAGTGGCCATGCAGTGACTTTTACGTTCAATCTGTTTTACATTACTGCCAGTCACCGACTTTATAACGTTGCCATAAGATGTATCTGAGCTTAAATAAATAGATAGATTGGGTTGGGTTGCACGCTTATTTGGGTTGTGGTGGCGAATGGAATGACCGGTTATTTTTTCAAGATGGCTCAAGTGCGTTTTAAATAGATTCTCAATCATCTTATTTTTTGGCATGTCTCGGTAAATAAACTGATACCGAATTGGTTCTTCCCATTTAAGAACGCGTTGTTCAGTTTGGCGGTACTCATTCTTTAAAGCAATTTCATTAAAAGCATCTTGAATATAATTTTTATTTTTCCAATGTTCAGTATGCAATTCGGCAGCAAACAAGGTTTGCGCATGAATGAACAGTGCGACAAAGGCCGAGATGAAAAGTTTAACGCCAGTCATATTCATAAAGTGTAAGGGGTTCTTTACCATAGTGATTTTTACTGTTTATGAGCTAGACTGAGGCAGGAGTTTTTTTAGATAGAAACCAGTATGAGATTGTTTATTATTGGCAATATCTTCAGGTGTACCTGTTGCAACGATTTGTCCACCACCTGAACCGCCTTCAGGACCTAAGTCCACCACCCAGTCGGCTGTTTTGACTACATCCAGATTGTGTTCGATAATCACGATGGTATTGCCTTGATCGCGTAAATAACGAATGACCTTCAATAGCAGTTCAATGTCGTGAAAATGCAAGCCTGTCGTGGGTTCATCCAATATATAGAGTGTATTGCCCGTATCTCTTTTAGAAAGTTCTTTCGCGAGTTTTACTCTTTGAGCTTCTCCGCCAGACAGTGTCGTCGCGCTTTGGCCTAATTTAATATAACCCAAGCCGACTTCCATTAACATTTGTAACTTACGTGAAATAACAGGGATGACATCAAAAAACGCCCGAGCATCTTCTATGGTCATCTCTAAAATATCATGAATATTTTTACCTTTGTATTGGACCTGTAAGGTTTCGCGATTATAGCGAGCCCCTTTGCATACATCACAAGGTACATAGACATCAGGTAAAAAGTGCATTTCTACTTTGAGCACGCCATCACCTTGGCAGGCTTCACAGCGTCCACCTTTCACATTGAAGCTAAAGCGTCCTGGTGTATAACCTCGAGCACGGGATTCAGGTGTGGCAGATAACAGCTCTCTAATGGGTGTGAATAACCCTGTATAAGTTGCAGGGTTTGAGCGAGGTGTTCGACCAATAGCACTTTGATCGATATTAACGGATTTATCAAAATGTTCCATGCCATGAACTGCTGTGTGCTCTGCTGGGGTGTGCATCGCTTTATTAAGCCTATTTGCGGCGATTTTAGACAGGGTACCATTTATTAAAGTGGATTTACCCGAACCCGATACGCCGGTAACACACGTGAGAAGCCCCGCAGGGATTTTTAAGTTAACATTTTGGAGGTTATTACCGTTGGCGCCTTCAATGGTTAGCCATCTTTCTTTTTGAGGGGCTAAACGCTTCTCTGGTAATTCAATCTTGCGTGTACCACTTAGGTATTGTCCTGTGAGTGAATTAGGGTCAGCGGCTACAAATTCGGGCGTGCCTTGTGACATAATTCGTCCACCGTGAATCCCTGCTCCTGGACCAATATCCAGCACATAATCGGCCGCACGAATGGCATCTTCATCGTGCTCAACCACTATGACGGTATTTCCAAGATCACGCAGGTGAATCAATGTTGAAAGTAGGCGATCATTATCACGTTGATGAAGGCCGATGGATGGCTCATCAAGTACATACATTACGCCCACTAAGCCTGCGCCAATTTGACTGGCTAAACGAATACGCTGCGCTTCTCCACCCGATAAGGTATCGGCACTGCGGTTTAGGGTTAAATAATTCAGTCCGACATTCACTAAAAAGGTCAGTCGATCATGGACTTCTTTTACGATCTTGCTGGCAATCTGACCTTTTGCCCCCTCTAAAGTGAGCTGGCTAAAAATTTCATGCAATTCACCTACGGGCAGCGCCGTTAAAGAAGGTAGGCTACGGCTATCAACAAATACATGACGCGCCGTTTTATTTAAGCGTGTGCCGTGGCAACTACCGCAAGGCTGGCTAATTCGGTATTTATCTAATTCATCACGCACCGTTTTGCTTTCAGTTTCAGCAAAGCGACGTTCCATATTTGGAATGACGCCTTCAAAACGACGAGTGTCGCTGTATTTCCCGTGCGGTAGAGGTAGTTTCTCTTTTCCTGAGCCAAATAGAATGATTTTTTGATGCTTTTCAGAAAGGTCTTCCCACGGGGTTTCTATATCAAACTGATAATGGTCTGCTACGGCTTTAAGAAGATCATGGTAATATTTATGACGACGATCCCAGCCTCGAATCACGCCGCCTGCTAAACTGAGCTCTGGGTGAGTAATGACTCTGTCGGCCATAAAAGTTTCTTTTACGCCTAGCCCGTCACAAGTAGGGCAGGCCCCGTGAGGATTGTTGAAGGAAAATATTCGAGGTTCAAGTTCAGGAACGCTGTAGCCGCAGTGCGGGCAGGAGAATTTTTCAGAGAAGAGGAGCTCAAAGTTTTCTTCCTCATCCATTGGCAATACTTGCGCAATGCCTTCTGCCAAGCGTAATGCCGTTTCGAACGACTCGGCTAAACGCTGTTTTAAGTCGTCTCTGATTTTAAAGCGATCAACAATGACATCAATCGTGTGTTTTTTATTTTTATCCAGCTGGATAGTGCCGTCTAAATCATGAATTTGACCATTAATGCGTGCGCGTATAAAACCTTGTGCCTGTAACTCATCTAATAAGTGGACATGCTCGCCCTTTTTGCCTCGTACAATGGGCGCAATTAATAAGCACTTAGTGCCTTCGGGCAGATTTAAAGTATGGTCAACCATTTGACTGACGGTTTGGGCTTCTAAATCACAGTCATGAGTTGGGCAGCGTGGTGTACCTGCACGGGCAAACAGCAGGCGTAAATAATCATAAATTTCAGTGACGGTTCCAACGGTAGAGCGTGGATTATGAGAAGTCGATTTTTGCTCAATTGAAATGGCTGGTGACAGGCCTTCAATGTGGTCAATATCAGGCTTTTCCATAATGGATAAGAATTGACGGGCGTAGGCCGAAAGGGACTCAACATAGCGGCGTTGGCCTTCGGCATAAATGGTATCAAAAGCCAGTGAGGACTTACCCGATCCTGATAGACCAGTAATGACAATTAATTTATCACGAGGCAGGGTCACATCTATGTTTTTTAAGTTGTGGGTACGCGCCCCTTGGATAATGATTTCTTCTAACATGCCCTGTCCGTCAACTTCGTGAAAAGGGCTATTATAGCAAGATTAGCAAACTTAAACCTTGGCTCTCTGCCGCATTTGCGTACTTTCCTTTAGGATTCATGGCTTGATAATTTCTGTCTAATTTAATAAGGCAGTAACATAACGCCTGAAATGTCTATCTTTAAGTTGCTTTGCCCGCCTTCAATGGCTGGTGGTGCGATGCTTTCGGCCATCATCATTCTGGAGGTGGCATAGTTTTGGCGAATAATGGGGCTACGTGGTGTATTGATACGGGTTTCTAAAATACGGTAATGAGCCGCATTAAAGTTTGTTGCAATGACATTGGCCTGACGTTGAAAAGCTTGAATTGCTTTAATCGTCAGTTGATCGACGATCTTTTTCTTACGATCTTCTGAGACTGAAAATTGCATGGACTGATAGGTGAGGTGCTCTTGTAAGCTCACAAGGGATTTTAACTGTTCAGAGTTGAGCTCTAAGGTAATAGTGAGCGACTGACTGCCGTTCCAATGACTAATTACCTGTTGTTTATTATAAACAGGGTGAAGATGGTATTGAGAAGTCTTGGCCTTTACTTGTGGGAATGGCTTAAGAGAATCGATAGCGGTTTGCATTTTGAGGTTAATTTCATGAGTAACGGCCGCAGCGGAATGGGCTTGAACTGAAGCTCTAAAAGTAATGGTGCTTAGGTCATTGTCAATTTTTTGATTTTCAGAAATAGAGAAATGTACTTTATTGCCTACTACATTCTGAATTGAGGTTTCTTGAGAAGGCGTGGGTAATGTTTGAGCGAGTACAGTAGGACTGATAAAGCTTAAAGCACTTAACGTGAATGCGATTAGGGCATTAATAAATCGAGAGTACAAAGGCATTTTTTGCTCCAAATGGATGAATATAAAAAAATGATAGGATAAGTGTTTTTAATTATTCATTTGATTATAACTCGACCTTTTTAAAGGAGTGTTATAATTTGGCGCTTATAAAATTTTGATTTCGTAATTTAATAGGGCGGTCATTCATTTCGTTGCTTTAGAACTGAATAATGGCGAGTCTATTTTCAATAGTAGGATATTTTAGTATGTCACTTCCTGAACCTCATGCCATGAGTCCTGTCGAACGTCGTGCGGCTTTCTCCATTGCGGGTATTTTTTCGACGCGAATGCTGGGCCTGTTTATGATTTTCCCCGTGTTTGCTTTGTTTGCAGAAGATGAGTTTGCAGGCGTTACCGGTATGCAAATCGGTATTGCGATGGGGATTTATGGTTTAACTCAGGCTTTTCTTCAAATACCTTACGGTATGTTGTCTGATAAATACGGGCGTAAACCGCTTATTGTGGCGGGCATGATCGTCTTTATGATTGGTTCGATGATTTGTGCCGTTGCAGAATCTATGGAGATGATGATTTTAGGGCGTGCCATTCAGGGTATGGGGGCCGTAGCGGCGGTTTTAATGGCCTCGGTCGGTGATTTAGTTACGGAACAGTTTCGTTTACGAGCGATGTCTATTGTTGGAATCACCATTGGTTTGTCCTTTACACTTTCTTTGGTTGCTGGACCTATTTTGGCGACTTGGTTTGGAGTGAGGGGGATTTTCTGGGTCATTGCGGGCTTAGCTATTTTAGGGATGCTGTTAGTCTGGTTTGCGATGCCGAATATTGAAAAGCAGGAATTTCAGCGTGAAGCACAAGCTGATCCCAGTCAGTTCAAAGAAATTTTAAAAAATGGTCAATTGTTGCGTTTAGATCTTGGGGTGTTTATTTTGCACGCTATGCTGACGGCAATGTTTATTGTGTTGCCATTAAGCCTAAGAGACAACGCTGGGTTAGAGATTCTTAGCCACTGGGTCATTTATTTACCAGTGATGTTATTGTCATTTGCCTTAATGATTCCTTTTATTATTCAGGCCGAAAGTAAAGGACGAATGAAGCAGATGTTTGTCGGTGCTGTCGCTACGATTACGTTGGTTCAGTTAGCTTTTGTGGGTATCGAAAACAGTTTTTGGACGCTATTTATACTCCTGCTTATTTTCTTTACCGCTTTTAATTTACTGGAAGCTTCCCTACCATCTCTGGTGGTTAAGTTGTCACCTGCCGATAAGAAAGGTACGGCCAGTGGTGTTTATTCAACGAGTCAGTTTTTAGGAGCCGCTGTTGGGGGACTTTTAGGCGGATATTTTTATCAGTATTATGGGTATAATGGGGTCTTTCTTTTTACCGCCGTCATTGGTGGTATTTGGTTTGTAGCCGCGATGAGCATGGAAAACCCTCTGCCTTTAAGTATCGCATCGGTGCCATTAGGCCATATTCAGTTTAGTGATGTTAAAGAGATAGAGCAGAAGCTGCTTGCCTATGAAGGTGTGTATGAAGCCGTTGTGTTGTTAGATGAGCAACGAGCCTACTTCAAGGTAGATAGAAAAATTGTCAACGAAGCGTCTTTGATTGATTATATTGAACAAAGTCGGTAAAGGAACCTCTGAATAAGTCCTTTAAAATTCTGTGGGTCTTCAGGCCAGTCTATTCAAGGCATGGATTGCAGGGAATGGTTGTTCCATTCGCAAGATTCATAACGCAGAAGAGGCTGGCTTGAAGCCTCACCCTTCGGGGTTTAGCCAAGTATCAGCCCTCATCGTTATGGTTTTTGTGGTATCTAGATATCACTTTAAAACCATGCCTTGATGGCTAAAACTTGGCGTTGCCAGAAATTTAAAGAGCTTGTTCAGTGGCACCTAAAGAATCATAATTAACTTTAGTAGTTGATTTAGCAGAAAAGAGAGAGTCAGTATGCGTGGAATAAATAAAGTCATTCTAGTTGGAACTTTAGGGGCTGACCCTGAAGTTAAATATGCCGCTAATGGAAATGCGATTGCTAACCTGAGCGTAGCAACCAGTGAAGAGTGGAATGACAAGAATACGGGACAAAAACAGCAAAAAACCGAATGGCACCGTGTTTCTATGTTTGGTAAATTGGCTGAGATTGCAGGTCAATACCTTAAAAAAGGCTCTCAGGTGTATCTAGAAGGTAAATTACAAACACGTAAGTGGCAAGATCAAAATGGTCAAGATCGTTATACCACTGAGGTAGTGTTAAGTGGTTTTGATGGCACCATGCAAATGTTAGGTGGTGGCGGTGGTCAACGCCAAGGTGGTGATGCCTCTTTTGATCAAGGCGGTTTTAATCAAGCCCCTATGGGGCAGCCGCAAGCAGCGGCTATGGGTGGACAACCTCGTCAGCAAAACCAATATCAACAACCGATGCAAGGTCAAGCTCCTGGAGGAAATCCAATGGGGCAGAATATGGGTGGACAGCCAGCACAGCCACAAAAAGCCCCTGCTTATGCACCTAATGATTTTGACGATGATGATGTTCCTTTTTAGGTTGTACCTTATAGCATAATGTAAAGTAATTGATTAAGTACCTTGATTTATCAGGGTATTTTTTTATCTAGTGTATTTATTTTGTAAAGTTTATATTTCAATCATTTGAATATGTGATACATTGTAATCTGTAAAGATTATTGGGTGTATTTATATGTTTTCAAATCTATCTATTCAAAGTTTTGTATTGAATCATGGTGAACGTTACTGTTTGCTAGTAGATTCAGATTCTGGCATCCCTTCTTTTTATCCCAATCTTTATGTGACAACACAAGTTCGTAATCGCTCTCATTCCTTTTCAACTATGGAAGCAGCATTAGGTGCAGTCTCAGTTTTATTTAAGTTTCTCACTGAGAATAAAATTAATCTGTTGCAAAGGTTCAAAGCTGGCAAGTTTCTTTTAACAGGTGAAGTTGATAATCTAGCGGATTTTTGTCAAAAGAATTTTCGAATATCTTCTGTAAGTAAGGTTGTTGCGATTAAGAAGTCGTTAAAGAGTAAGGCTGTTTCTAGCTCAACTACTTATGCAAGATTAACTTATATCTCGGATTATTTGAATTGGTTTGCTATTTATGTCAATGAAAGAACTTTAACGAAAGAAAAAAGAATGGCCATCGAAGCAATGACCGGCATGATTAAGGTAAGGCGACCCCAAAAGAAAGGCAAAAACCTTGCAATGATAGAGAAGGGTTTGACTGATAATGAAGTCGAAGTTTTATTTGAAATATTTCGACCTGAATCTGATTTAAACCCCTTTACAGGTCAAGCTACAAAAGTTAGAAATCGATTGATATTTTTAATACTTTACCATCTTGGAATAAGGTCTGGAGAGTTGCTAAATATAAAGGTCAGAGATATCGATTTTGGCAGTAATCAGATTGTCATAGCCAGAAGAGCTGATGAGAAAGATGATCCTCGTGTAGATCAGCCACTTGTAAAAACACAAGATAGACGTATTCCAATCACAGATGTACTCTCACAAGAATTGCATAATTACATTATGAACTTTAGAAGAAAAGTACCTAACGCCAGAAAAAACGAATATTTACTTGTTGTCCATAAATCTGGACCTACACAAGGTAGTCCGATTTCAAAATCAACATACAATAAAATTATTGGAATTGTTAGGGGGGTTTCTCCCACGCTTTGTAATTTTACAGGTCATGGCCTTAGGCATAAATGGAATGAGCGTTTTTCGGAGTTGATGGATACGATGGATAATATCCAAGATGAAGCTAAGCAAGAGCAGATGAGGTCATGGTTGATGGGATGGAAGCAGGGTTCTGGTACATCTAGTACATATAACCAAAGGTTTATTCAAAGAAAGGCCAATGAGGCCGCAATAGAGCTTCAGAACGCAGGAATTAGAGTTCCCGCTTCAATACTAGATGATGAGGATGACCTTCCATGGTAGATGTGAGTGATAATTTAGAAAATAAATCGACAACATCAGGTGAAACATTCTGTTCAAAAGCTGGTTATGGGATTTTTTTAAGTGATGCTGTTTGGAGATTAGATAAGGATGTAGATATCCCTGTATCTAAGTTGTCTGAGTTATTAGGCGACAATTTACTTATTTCTTGTATAAGCGTTTTAAGGTTTTATTCGAATAAGTATTCAGCAAGTCATGTTCAAAATATCTTTTATAGATTCTTATATTTTTTAAGAGTTGAAGGGTTTAGAGTTGAGTTAACCACCGCTTCAATAATTAGTTACCGTTCAATCCTTACTAGAGAAACTGAATGGTATCTAGGCACGATTAGAGGTTTTTTAAAGAAATGGTATGGCTTAGGTTATGAAGGGGTTGGTCATGACGTAGTTGAACTTTTGGATGGTTGGAGAATTAAAGGAAATATTAAAGGGGATGTTGTCAAAAGGCTAGACCCTTTAAAAGGACCTCTTTCTGATATTGAGCTTACAGCGTTCAATGAAGGTGCTGTACAAAGTTATGAGAAAAATCTAATAACTCTCGATGAATTGGCTATGTCATTAATGTCGAGTGCAACTGGAAGACGACAAATCCAGATTTCTCATATGAAGGTTAAAGACCTGCTTCAGGGGCAAAATTACAAGGGTGAGCCGGCTTACATTTTGAATATCCCAAGAGCCAAGCAAAGAGGCGCTTCTTTTAGGTCTGAACTAAAGCCATATCAGATCTCAAAAGAGATTTGGCTAATTCTTACCGCTCAAGTGTCCGCTGTAACAGCTTTTTTCCAGAATAAATTTGCTGGAGATAGCCTTAAAAATACTTTAATTGCTGAACTACCTTTGTTCCCAAATTATAAAGCGATCTTAAGCTTGAATGGTGATAGGTCTGAACTTAAAAATATATTGGAATTAGACGTTCTACATGTTGTTTCATCAGCAATAACTGCATCAGTTAAGAATGTTGTAGAAATGGCAGGG
>Ga0316204_10004392_pt1 | contig 25367 bp, 20 predicted proteins | sample 6monrhotite_MG_2_FD_205661 | JGI IMG/M metagenome (GOLD analysis project Ga0316204, IMG submission 205661) | Microbial mat bacterial communities from mineral coupon in-situ incubated in ocean water Damariscotta River, Maine, United States -... | ecosystem: Environmental > Aquatic > Marine >...
GATTCCATTATTTGTTAAATATTACCATTACAAACATGCTCATCTCTTTTCTTATGTAAATAGTTAATTCCCCTACCCCATATGGATTAAGCTGACATGTATCATTTTTATATGCTTTAAATTTCATATTTTGTTAAAACCTTAAAAACTTGATTCTTTTATCAGCTCTATGCAGAATATCTAGTTTTTCATCATTCGTAGCAGCTTGCCAATTTTTTACTTCATCCAGGGTGCGGCCACAACCTAGACATATATCATTTTTATCAAGGCAGCAATTACGAATACAGGGAGACTTAATTGAATTTTCTTTAACACTCATACTAAATTGAGAACCTAACAATCTCCATTAAGCGTCATTCACAAATTATTTATTAAGAATGATACTAGTTACCCATTAAGGCATAGCTGAATACAGTACTTTCAAAAACATTTCTGGGTTTAAAAACACCTCACCCCATGCCTTATCAAGATCTGCATTAGGTTTTAAAGCAATAATTTCTTCTAATGATTTACCATCATCTTTAAGTTTTTGCATACGGTCTCTGACAGTAATTAACATAGACCTAAAAACTTTCAGTGACTTTTTATCTCCCAACGGCCCATGCCCCGGTATAATTTTTGTTTTATCGTCGCTGATAGACAATACATAATCAGCCGTTTTGATCATGCCGTTAACACTACCCTTACTCGAACCATCAATAAAAGGGTATAGACCATTAAAAAATGTGTCGCCCATGTGAATAACATTTGCGGATTTAAATAACACTATACTATCCCCATCAGTGTGCGCATTTCTCTGATGAATGACATTTATATCAAGATTATTTAAATGAAAGTTTACTGTATCGTTAAATGTAATTACCGGTAGCGCTATCTTAGGTGAGGCTGGTATTTTCTTATTAAAAGCTTTAATAAAACCATCTTTACTCATTCGTTCACGAACATTGTTATGTGCAACAATTACCACACCGTCATTACCCAGATTTTCATTACCACCCGTATGGTCATAATGCCAATGTGTATTGATCATAAAACGAACAGGTTTATCTGAAAGTTTGAGAATTGCTTTTTTAATTTTAGGTGTAAGTGGTGCGAACTGATCGTCGATCATGAATATACCATCATCACCAACTGAAACTCCTATATTACCACCCATACCGGTAAGCATATAAATTCCATTTCCTAGATCTATAGTTTTAATTTCAACCTTGTTAAAACTATCATCAGCAGCCTTCGACTCTTCAGCATTGGAATTGATAAAGCCTGATAAAAACAATGTAATTAACACTAATATTAGTGATTTTATAGTATTCATATTAATTCTCCTTATTAATAATTAGATGGTTTTATAAAAATATTGCGATAAATAAGCATACACTAATAATATAAGTCATTACTATCTGTATTTATAAATAAAACGCATTAAACTATATTAGTATTTCTTAGTTCAAAATCAGGCCTAAACATGAACAATTATCTATAAATAGACTAAAAATATAATGAAAAAAATATCTCAAACAAGTGCTTTAATATTTGTAATACTTATATATAGCTGCGCATATCAATTTTCTATTGCGTCATCAGCTCAGCAGAATAAGCGATTAAAGACTGGACTTCCAGGCACAGAGAAATACAGCCCTGCACTTCTTGATGCGTTTGAAAAACGACAGGCAAGTAGAGGTGAATCGTATAAGGCAAGAACCCGTCATATCACATTAAATGGTGAGCCACTTTATACCAACCGTCTTTTTCTCGAATCGAGCCCCTACCTATTACAACATGCACATAATCCAGTGAACTGGTACCCCTGGGGTGAAGAGGCGTTTCTAACTGCAGCTAAACTAAATAGACCTGTTTTATTGAGTATTGGATATTCGACATGTCACTGGTGCCATGTAATGGAATCAGAGTCATTTGAGGATATTGAAATTGCACAATATATCAATGAAAATTATATTGCTATTAAAGTTGATAGAGAAGAACGTCCAGATATTGATGCTATCTACATGACTGCCCTGCAAGTATTGGGACAGGGAGGTGGCTGGCCTTTAAACGTCTGGTTAACCTCAGAGAAAAAGCCTTTTTTTGGAGGTACTTATTATCCTGCCAGAGATGGGGACAGAGGAGCAGCTATTGGCCTGCTAACGTTACTTAAAAAACTCAAAACGACCTATCAAGCAAAGCCAGATGAAATTCAGAGAGTCAGTCAAGACATCGTAAAAGCAATATCATCTGAGTTTTCAATAGATCACGGTAAAACTTTGCCGACTACAGACGTATTAAAACTGGCAATGAATTATTATAGTGCCAATTTTGATACATTCTACGGGGGTATTGGAGATGCCCCTAAATTCCCAGGCACAACACCTATCCAGTTTCTGCTACGTTATTATTTAGACACAGATGATAAGAAAGCGCTTCAGATAGCAGAGTTAACACTGAACAAAATGGCAGCAGGTGGAATTTATGATCAGGTTGGTGGCGGTTTTCATCGGTACTCTATAGATAACGAGTGGCTGGTACCACATTTTGAAAAAATGCTTTATGATAACGCCCTCTTAGCTATTGACTATCTGGAGGCATATCAGATAACAAAAAAACCTCTCTATAAAAATATTGTTAACGAAACCTTACATTATATTTCAAGAGACATGACATCACCACAAGGTGGCTTTTATTCAGCTACTGATGCCGATAGTTTATCTGAGGGTGGCTCTAGTAATGAAGGCTACTACTTCACATGGGACTCTAAAGAATTTTCAAAAGTTTTAGGTAATGAACTAAATGTATTTATGAAAGAATATTACTCTGTCACCGATCAGGGAAATTTTCAAGGTCGAAATATATTAAATACACCCATCAATAATAATGATTATGTAAATACTGTAAATATAACTACAGCTCAATTAGAACAGAAAATCATTAAATCTAAAAAGTTACTATTTCTACACCGGGAAAAACGCAATAAACCACTTAGAGATGAAAAGATAATAACTGCCTGGAATGGCCTCATGATATCAGCATATGCTAAAGCTGGTTTTATATTAAATAACAAAAATTATATTATACAAGCGAGTAAATCTGCTGATTTCATACTCAACAATCTTTTCATTAATGGACGATTACTACGTAGTTTTAATAATGGAACTGTCGGACTTCATGGCTACCTTAATGATTATGCCTTCTTTATCTCTGGTTTAATTGATCTCTATGAATCAACTAATAATATAAAGTGGTTAAATCAGGCTATAAAACTCGATAAAATATTAGAAAAAAACTTTGAAGATAAAATAAACGGTGGTTATTACCTGACAGAAAATAATCATGAAAAACTTTTATCGCGTGTAAAACCTGATTATGACGGCGTTCTACCAAGTGGCAATTCTGCTCATATTTTAAACTTACTACGATTAGGTCTATTTACAAGCAAAAATCAATACAACAAGAGAGCAATAAGTGCATTAAGTGCTTTTTCAAAATCACTAATAAACACACCTATGAACCTGTCGAAAATGCTACTTTCAGTCGATTTCTATTATAGTGAAGCAAAAGAGATAATTATTATTACGCCGGAAAATAAAGAAAATTCAAATTATAAATTTCTTGATGCGTTAAGACAAATATTTTTACCAAACCGTATACTTTCAGTTATTACTGAAGGTAATGACCTGAAAAATCATATTAAAACGATTCCAATAGCACAAGGAAAAACAGCTATTAACGGACAAACCACAGCCTATGTGTGTAAATCAGGAACTTGTGAGTTACCAACGAATAATATAAAAACATTTATACAACAAATAAAAAATAAATAAGTTTTAAGTTACTGCACTGTATTCTGTATATATTCTAAAGGTATTGAATCAAATGAATGAACAGTCCCCTTTTCGCTTTTAGCAAAAAAATCGGCACTTTCCTTACTATAGAAAGGCACAGCTTCCGGTGCATCCATTCCACCAATTCGGTCACTACCTAAAACATACCAGGCTTTTTTAGCATTAATCCAGTTATCTTCACCCGGGTTATCCCATTCAGCCTTTGTCATGTCGTTCACATATATCGCGGCTATATTTTTTGGCTCTTCTGGAGACATTGTAAATGCAATAGTGTCGCGCACTGATGTAAACCAGAGCACCTTATTATCTGTTAGTATAATTTGTCCTTTTGGTCCATTATGATAAACAACTGTCATTAAACAATAGTAACCATTGGCGTCTCGGGTTAATTTATGAGCTGCTGGCATTTCGACTGGAGGTGTTTTCTCACAGGCGGTTAAAGCTAAAACAAATAACAGTATTATAAATTTGTACATAAATTCTCTACTCAAACTTCTCTTTTTACGTTACAGTGATTTTAATTAAAACCGAACAACCCTGCTTTGACTAAAGTCACGGAACCTCAGACACAACATGACTTCGTACAACTAGCCTTCGCCTTGCAGATCATACGCTTTAAGCTAATATCTTTCCTTAAGATTAAGTCGGGGTACGATATTAACTTCTATTGTATATAAATTTCAATATCATATGACTCACAACTATGTTCTATAGCTCTCGTTTCTGGAATACAAATAATGTCATCATCAGCGGTATAATAATCCAAAGCGTCATAACACCAATTAACAAAGAGCCGCTTAGACCTGCTTCACTGGCTATACCTGCAATGCCTGCTGCATTGCTAACACCTTCAAACAGACTCAAATTAAAAATCCGATAACTATCCGTTGGACTTAACAGCATTAAAGTTGAAAACAATTGCTGACCAATTAACTGTCCTTCGTCAAGTAACAAAGCACCAAATAGAATCAAATCATAGATAACTACAAACACTAACCACAAACCAATTGCTGTACCTGCAGCTGTTGCTCGTTCTTTGACTAATACACTGACCAGATAACCTAGCGCAATAAACACAGCACCCAGCATTAACGAACTCAGCATCATGGTGACATATGCTTGCCAGCCATCAAGGCTACCACCGGCAAATATGGTCATCAGAAGAATAGCCCCCCCATAACCGACCAAAATAGCAATAAATAAAATACTCACATGACCGAGAAATTTACCCATAATGACTTGCCAGCGTGATACCGGATAAGTTAATAATAGCATCATGGTACCGCGCTCAAACTCACCTACTAAAGCATCAAATGAAAGCATCAGAGCTATTAACGGAATCAGGTATACACTCAAGCTTGATAAACTGATAACCGTAATATCAAGATCACTCGCCTTTATGGAACCAGTTGGGGCTGAACCAAGTAGTGACAAAGCTAAAGCCAGAGAACCTAACAAAATGATTGCTGCTGCAATCCAGCGATTACGCAAACCATCTCGTATCTCTTTAAGCGCCAGTATCCATAACATCTTCATGATGGGCCTCCATTCATGAAATGACTATATAGCTCATCAAGTTTTGGGGGCATAACCTGCATATCCTGAACGACCTCACCAAGACTACTGATATGCCTGATTAACGGCATTTTCTCATTAATATCGCAGGACAGATTAAAACTTTGATTATTTATATCAGTAACATTTACTGATGAACCCATTCTCTCAGCAACACTAGATGCCGAACCCGGTGTAACAGAAACTTTCACACGAACGGGTAAAGTTGCCTGCTGATATAGCTCATCTAAGGTTCCACACGCAACCACAACACCTTTCTTCAAAATCACAAAACGACTTGCTCTTGCCTCAACTTCATGTAACGCATGAGAAGATATAATAGAAGTCGCACCTTCTTTTTGTAGATCATCAATTAACTCATAAAAATGCTGACGAAGGATTGGATCAAGACCGGTTGTGGGCTCATCAAGAAACAGTAACTGTGGGTTTCCTAACATAGCCTGTGCCAATCCAAGACGTTGACGCATACCTTTTGAATATGTACCTACCCGACGTTTTGATGCATCACCGAGCCCAACCAGCTCAAGTAGTTTTTCACACTCAGCTTTACCTACGCCTTTTAGTTGTGCATAAAATGAAATCACTTCACGTCCAGTCATGGCCTCATAAAATGCTACACTTTCGGGTAAATAACCAAGGGACAGTCCCTGTGCAACAGCTGCACTAAATGCTGGGTCATGGCCCAGTACTTTTATACTGCCACTTGTTGGACGAGTTAAACCCAGCATCATTTTAATCAGAGATGTTTTACCTGCACCATTATGACCAACCAGTACAATACACTCGCCAGAACATATAGATAAATTCACATCATGCAGTACTGCTTCATTTGCATAAAGTTTATTAACTGAATCTAAAGAAATTACTTCATTTTCTGAATTTGACATAACCATCGGTTAAATCTCTTTTAATAACGGTTGATACTTCTGGGGGTTTCATCAGTGGTGAACTATCTGTTACACCTCCGGGATGCAAACCAGGAAATTCAGATTGTGCCCATTTTAATAATTTGACTGATGGGCTATTTAATAACAATTTAGCCATAGGGTGACGCCAGACAATTTGATCTACAAGATCATTGGGTTTATATGTCTGGTCAGCAATACCATTCGCATCTATATCAAATGCAATATTATCGCTCCAGTAATTACCACTCCCCTCTTTTGACCATTCTATATATCGTGTACCCACATATTTTACTTGAGTACGGTTATTTATAAATGAATTTGAATAAATTTCATTATTCTGAGATCCAGCGGTAAAGTGAATACCAATATCACACTCTTCAAATGAATTATTATGAATTTTATTGTAGTTAGCATTATAGATAAATACGCATTTTTTTGTTCCACCAGAGACACTATTATTTTTTATTGTTGAGTAATTAGTAAAATTAAAAAAAAGACCACGCTCATGATCACCAATCGACTGATTACCACTTGCAACAATACGGTCAGAAAACATTAATGCAAAACCAACATGATTATTTATTGATAGATTGTTCTTAACTTCGCTATCAAGGGTATACATATAATGAATAGCGAAACGTAAATTTCTGAACGTATTACCTTCAAAAATGTTATTTTTACTATAATTAACAAAAATACCATCGCGCCCATAGCGAATATCATTATTCTTCACAACAGAACCGGGAGTCATCCATAAATAAACGCCGTTACCCCTGTCATTCATTCTATGAAAAGTACTACCTATAATTGTATTATTACTAACAACCGCCGAGTCGGGGCCTTTTAGATATATACCGATTAAATTATTTTCAAAATAATTTGAATCTATAACCGCTCGATCACCTTTATCAGTAACAAAAACAGCACTGTCCTCAGTTTCATAATCATTACCTGAATGCTGAATACTCAAACCATTAATCAAAACATCGGCGGCTGAAACCGTAATTACATGTGATGAACCTTCGCCATCAATAATACTTGAGCTGTTACCTGACAACGTTAACGTTTGGTGAATATTGATCGAACCTGTATATGTTCCCGAAGACAAAATTAGAGTATCACCGGGTTTTGCTGAATCTATGGCTTTTTGTAAAACACCGTGTCCGGGTGACACCTGTATTTGTTCAGCCTGAGCTACAAAAGAATAAAATAACAAAACGAGTGATAAGACACTCGCCAGCCTGCCTATAAAGACAAAGCTGGCAGATGATTTATCAACTTGTTCATTCAACTGCAACATTTAACTTATGCAGGTTCAACCAGCATACGACCACGCATTTCCATGTGTAATGCATGACAGAACCACTGGCAATAGAACCAGTGAACTCCTGGGCGGTCGGCGGTAAAGGTAATTGATGATGTCTGCTGTGGACCAACTTCCATAGCCACACCATAATTGGCAATTGTAAAACCATGAGTCAGGTCATCAATCGCGTCACTGTTACTAATGTAAACCGTAACTTCATCACCTTGCTTAACTGTAAATTTTTCCATACTAAAGTTCGGTGCAATTGACCACATGTATATACGTACTTTTTTACCATCACGTATTACTTTAGAGTCAACGCCTAATTCAACTCCGTCCTTCTTAGCTTGAGCTGTGGCGTCAGCCCACATTCGATCCCCTTTAGTCCACAAAGATGCAGGGTTAACAATATCTGATCGAACAATAATGACATCATGTGGCTCGGCATAAGTTGGACCATCATGAACCACTTTCATCTTCTTACCGGTTATATCAATCAGTTGTTCATTCTCAGGTTTTAATGGGCCCACATTAATAAATCGGTCTTTAGAAAATTTATTAAGTGATACAAGCCATTTACCATCAGCTTCTTTAGTTTCACCCATTGAAGTATGATTATGACCAGGTTGATAATGCACATCGACTTTTTCAAGAATTGGATTAACTTTTTTACCTTTGTAAGCATCAATCGCTTTTTGAATATTCCACTTAACCGCCTGACTATCAAGGAACAATGTTGTAAATGCATTACCTTTACCATCGAACGCAGTATGCAAGGGACCTAAACCTAATTCAGGCTCTGCTACAACTGTATCACGTGGTTTAATTTTATCTTTGAAAAGATCAGGCAACTTTCTAACATCGATGACTGTAACTGTAGGAGATAGTTTTCCGTTGAATACTACATGCTTACCATCTGGTGCAGTATTGCAACCATGTGGGCTATTGGGCACAGGAATGTAACGTGTATATTTTGAACCTTTACGTCCATCAATTACAGGAACACCTTTAATACGTTTAAAGTCGCCGGACTTAACAGCACCTTCAATTGCTTTAATATCAAACACAACAGCCCAGTCACGTTCGTTCGCCATCATGCCACCGGCATTAATTGCTTCTTCACTGTTATAACAGGTTGAGAAGGCATATAAGCCCTGATAATCCGCATCACAGTTGTCCAGGTTACCATCAACCATAACCTGCCATTTAACTTCCATCTCATCGCCATCAATCGCTGAAAAAATAGCATGATATTTTTCAGGCTCATCGAGAACTGAACCGTCATTAGGCAATGGCACACGATGTTCACCATTGGCAAAAACATAACCCGTTCGAGGATACTTTTGAGGACGTAACCCATGAATATCAGACGCATTTGGTATTTCAATAATTTTGTCACACTTCATTACATCACAACGCACACGTGCAACACGAGTATTCGCTTTATCATTCATAAAAAGGTAACGGCCGTCATAAGTACCGTCAGTAAATGACATATGAGGATGATGTAAATCTCCGTTTAACCAGACACCTCCACGATTACCAGAATCTAGAAATTTTTTCGTTTCAGGTAATAAACCATCACGGAGAATCTTCCGACTCTCATTGGTATCACCCCAGCCTGAAGCACTGCATCTATTAAAAACAGGAACGCGCATTAACTCACGCATAGAAGGCATGCCTAAAATACGTAATTCACCAGCTTGACCACTACTCCAGAAACCATAATATTCATCTAAATCACCTGGTCCAACATGTGCATTATTTTTAGCTGCAGCTATAGCCGCTTCAGGTGTAAGCACGCCCAACCCCGTTAAACCTGCGACACCTGCTAATGCTGCTACTTTAACAGAACCACTTAGTAACTGACGTCGACTACGTCCGACTTCCTCGAGTTGTTCTACTTCCGGGTTATCTTTTTTTATAGTCATCACTATTCTCCTCAAATGCCCTTGTTAAATCAGGCAAAAATTCACTCTGTTTCTCCAGAGCACGTATTAATCATTTTTTTATTTTTCTACTTATTACTTTCTCGCTTATCCAGCTCTATAGAAATGGCTGAGCCATTTTTTCCTTTAATTGACGCAGGGTTTATACTTCGACGCTCTTTTTTCAGACGTTTCTGTATCACAACAGGACACGCATGATCATCGGAATAAACGACCTGACAATGTAAGCAGTAAAGACACTCATTTACATCAATATCACCTTCAGGGTGTATCGCTTGAACCATGCACTCATTACCACAGCGTTGACAAGGGCTGCCACACTCCTTATAACGTTTAAGCCAGGAAAACATACGCATTTTTCCAGGGATAGCTAATGCCGCACCCAATGGACATAAGTAACGGCAGTAAAAACGTTCAATAAAAATACCTGGTAGTAATACAGCCAGTGCAAAAATCACATATGGCCATTCACGCACAAATTTCAGAATGATCGCAGTTTTAAAAGGTTCCACTTCCGAAAGTCGTTCAGCCATTTCAAGTGAATAAAGAGATAAACCAAATAAACCAAGAAATATTAAATATTTAAATGTCCAGACACGCTCATGTAGCGCCCAGGGAACCTTAACCTGTTTAATTTTTAAAGCTTTGGCAACTTTATTAAGTAGTTCCTGCATAGCTCCAAACGGACATAACCAGCCACAATAAGCACCGCGCCCCCAGAAAAGCAATGATGCCGCAACTGAAGCCCATAAGATAAAGATTAATGGCTCCATCAGGAAATAAGTCCAGTCAAAACCACTCACCAGAGCATTGAACATAGCCAATATATTAACCACGGATAACTGAGCATTAAAATACCAGCCAATACCAAATAAAGTAAAAATCAAAAAGCCAATACGTACCTGCTCTGTAAGCTTTGGCCTTTTAACTAACCAGTTCTGGAAAAAGAAAATTAAAGTCAGAACAAATAATGCCAGACCTAAGACAATGACCTCACCTATTTTCAACTCCCACATCTTTATCCAGATTGGTTGCGAATTATTACTTTGGACTGTCTTAGTTTTTTTATTTTTTTCAGGCTCAACAGTAATTAAATATTCATCAGGTGTTTTATAATTAAGATCAAATGTTAGAAATACTTTTTTAATTGGACCAATGTTTCGTCCTACTAATAGTTCTAGCTTCCAGGCATCTGCACCATTGAATTTTAAATTTGCGGGGGTTCTAAATAAATCAACATCTTTCAAATCAGGCGCACCATCGGCAGCAATCGAACGCAGACGCTTATGGTAGCTATCATGGAAGCGAATAGACATATCTCCCTGAATTACTTGAAAACGATCAAAAATTCCGCCACGTACGTAACCCGATCCTTTGAACGAAAATCGACCATCACCCGCCAGTATAATTGCCTGCTCACCAGGCTTTAACTTTTTCAGGAGGTTTTTATATTCACCCTCACCCAATAAGCTTTTACCTATGGAAGGAACTGAGACAACTGCAGCATAGAGCTCTATAAAGACCTCTCCTTTTTCACCTTCCTCCTGAAAATCTGTAACAAGCGGCTTCCCGGTTTCTTTAAATGCCTGATTTATTTGCTCTATAGTTAACTTCAAGCTGCGAACAGAGCCTTCATCGACTAAACTCTGCCAGTCTTTAACAGCACTCATGTCGGCATTTATCGTGGCTTTTGGACCTGTTTTCTTTATTTCGACTTCAAGACCTGATAAACCATAATTTCTGGCGACTTTAATTGATGCTCTTAATATATTGTCATCCATCACCATTACGGTAACTGTCGCGCCGGATACAACGTCAATATCGTGATCTTGCGTGCCACGAACTAGTTTGCCTACATCTAGACCTTCATATTCACTCAGTACAGCGGTAATTTTACTTTCCGGGATACCAATCAGAACAATTGGCTCATGATGCTCCACCAGTAATACCTTTTTGATAATACCCTGCATATCCATGGCAATAAGCTGGTGTATTGGTTTGCCTGAATAACCCGTTGTATTAACATAGTCGGAAGTTAAAAAGACAAAACCGAGTTGCTTACCGCCTTTATAAGCAGGTGCGACTAAGGGATCCCCCATAGGTGAACCTAATTTATCAGCACCAGGGTATATAGCCTGAGTTTTAATAACATCAAGAAAACGTGATAACTCTGAATTTGCCATTACAGCGCTAACGGGCAAGCACTGCAACATAAAGAGTGAAAATAGTAATTTCAAAGCATTACGATAACCCATATTTCGGATTACCCCTTTGTATAATATATGCAGCAAGTGCGTTCAACTCCTGAATACATTTGTTCGTTTCAATTGCATAAAACTAACGGCACTATTGGGGGGCACGTTGTGTGTAATATACTGTAGGCTATTGTGCGACATTTTGTCGCATCTTAAATGACATATATCAAGTCAATGTCAGTATTAAAGAGTAAATTAAACGACCTGAAGGAGTCTTCACAAAATATGTTATCAACCGATGTAAAAACTACTGGTGACTTAATGAGCATTGCGCTTCAGGCCGAGCGTGAAGCTATTCGTCGCTATACAATGCTTGCTGAATCAATGCGTAAAGGCAACAATTTATGTACGGCAGGTCTATTTGAACGCATGGTAACTGAAGAGGTTGAACACGAACGCCTGTTAATTGAATGGATGGCAAAAGAAGGCATCAATGAAAATACCGAGATCGAGGCAATTGTCTGGAAAGACCCTCATGTCTCCACGGTATATAACGATGAAGCTTATGATCCATACTACAGTACGCCTTATAAAGCATTAGCATTTGCGGTGCATAACGAAGAGATTGCCTTTCGTTTCTATACCCATGTTGAAGCTAACTCTAAAAACAAAGCCGTGCGAAAATATGCAGAAATACTGGCTCGTGAAGAGCTTGGGCATGCCGCCCTGCTTAGATCTGAACGCAGACTTGCTTATCATAAAGAACGCAACACAGGTAAGAACACCCCACAACTTGATCCAGTGTTAATTCAAAATCAATCAGATCTGTTAGCCGCTGCAATTCATATAGATCGATATTTAGAAAGCCAGATGGCTATAGTGGCAGCAAATAAACCGGAAATTGAGTCACTAAGAAAAGATACTCAAAAGCAAATAAGTGTTTATGAAAAATCACTTAGCAATCAAATACCTCCGGGTGATGAGATTGTTAAAAACCTTGAACAACTTCAAGCTGATCACTCTACAAAGAATGAACAACCAGGTAATCCTCAACTGGAATTACAACAATTATGGTCGTGTTGTGACCGCAGTTTTGCCTTTTATGATGCAGTTGTAGAAACATCAACTGATGAAGATGTTATGCTGACAGCCCAAGATCTCACATCAACTGCACTTGATCGAATTGGTGTTTTAAAAGAAATTTTTACCGAAACAACTGAACAACCTTAACTACAAACACAATTACGCCCTTTCTTCTTTGCACGGTATAATGCTTTATCAGCCTGTTTAAGAAGCGCCCATGGAGACAGGTCATTATCTTTAGAGTCTGCCACACCAATAGACACTGTTACTCGAACAGATTTGTTTTTAGCCTTATTTGATTTGGCATCATTTTTTCTTCTACTGGCTCTATTTATAACAAATGGTGTATTCGCAATTTTTTCTCGTAACGCCTCAATATGTTGATTTGCTGTTGTAGCATCTTTACCATTAAAAACAATTGTAAACTCTTCACCACCATACCTGAATGAAGCTCCACCTCCGCTCACCTTATTCATCTTTGTTGCAATCATACGCAGTACCGCATCTCCTGTATCATGCCCAAACGTATCGTTAAACTTTTTAAAATGATCAACATCTAACATCGCTACCGTATATAAACCACCTAGTGATTGAAATTTTTCCCGTAAAGCTCTTCTCGTGGGTAGCTCAGTTAATTCATCCAGATAGGCCATTCTCCAGGACTCATGGATAACCGCATAAATACACACCAATAACGAGAAAACACTGAATACGTTTAAACTATCCGCCCCACCTCCAAAATGTAATTGAGCAACAAGCATTACAAATACACCTAATCCAGCTGCCATTTGAGACGAAACACGAACAAAATAAAGAACAAGCATATATATAAAGACAAAAAAAGATGTGAAAACAACTAACTGGGATTGTTGCGTCCAGTCAAAATATTGAGGCGGCAACCAGTTAGTTAAAACGAAATCTATTACAAACTGTGGCCGCTCAGAAGTTAACAACAGGGAAACAATAAACGATAGAAAAAGTAATATATAGACAGGGACAGCCCTGACACTGAAAATCCCGCGTTCAGGCAATAAAGTAAAACTTAATAATAAGAAGGGCACAAATAAAGAAAGTAATGCATAGCCTAGATTAGAAGTTGTAAGCTTAAGCCCCAGAAATACATTAGTGATAATAATCAAAATGACATAGAAAAATATATGACTTCGATTAAAATGAAAACTAATCGCAACCGCGATAAATGCGAGCATAACAGGAAGAAACACAGTTCCCGTTAAAATTGCTTCTGGAACGCTGTAAAATTTACTATAAGAATAAAAACCAAGAAAAATTAATATTAGAACAGGTATAAGTACTTTAATAGGTCTCATGAATATATAGTTCTAATGATTATTATGAAGCAACAAAAACTGGCGACCATGCCAATCAATGCGTGATAGTTTTTTAATATACATCGTATTTCAAATAGAGACATTATATTTGATTTATTAAAGCATCACTATGTTTATTATTTAATGTTAAATAGTTGGTTTTTTTTAATTACTTCTTTAACTTTATCAGGCACCTTATTTTCCCAGTCAGTTTTACCGTTTTTAATTTCCTCTAATACCTCATGAGAGTGAATGCACAAATATTCTTCATTTACTGTATTCAGTGAAGTAATAAACTTGTTCTCATGTAAGTATTGATATAAATGCTTTAAATGCTGTTCAGGCTCAAAGTTTTCTGTAGTTGTTAATTGATTGCTTTCAATGTCATTACAGGGTGAGACATAAAGACGTAAATCATATTTAAATAAACGACCAAAGGCCTCAAGTATGCCACCAGGTAAGTTTTCATAATACATTTCATTAAATATTTCTTTTAATGTAGGTATACCTAATGCAATTGCCATTGGTCTTTGAGTACATCTAAATAAATAATCAGCTAATTTATAATACTCACCCATATTAGAAATAAGTACATTTTTTCCTAATGCACAGAGAATATCTGCTCGCTGTAAAAAGTCCTCAGCATTTATATCTTGGCCGTCTTTAAGATTATGTAGTGTCATTTCAGAGATCACTACAGCATCATCCTCATCGATACTGTGATCACTAAGAAACATTTCTTGTGCACAATCAAGCATGTCCATTGTTAACAACGTTGGTGGATTAAAGCGACTTCTTTCAATTAAAACCGCTTTTTTATATAAAATGTCAGCAGGATGAACAATCTCTCCTTTTGCATTAAACATCGCACCCTGTGTCATTCCTAATTCAACAAGCCTCAGCGCCATTAATCTGTTATCAATATTTTCAAATGCAGGTCCCGTAAAATCAATCATATCGATTTCAAGCAACTCAGGAGATAAGTCATCCATAAGAGATTTAAGCAAACATAATGGATCATCGAAATAATGTAAGGCCGCGTAAATGAGATTTACACCGAGAATGCCTAGAGTTTCCTGGTCTTGAATGCTTTTCTTACCTTGTAAATGCACATGTAAATCAATTTGTGACGGCTCACTACAAGGTGAACTTTGAAATTTTACTCCCATCCACCCCTGACCATCTTCATCTCGTGAGAAGCTACGTGATGCAACCGTATTGGCAAATGAAAAAAAGGTACTTTCCGCTCCCCTTTTTTTGCCTAGTCGTTCAATAATGAGTTTGTATTCGAGATCAAGCATTGAGTTTAGACGATCACGGCTAACATAACGTGACGACTCACCATATATAGAGTCACTAAACTGCATATCATATGCAGATATAGCTTTAGCGATTGTGCCTGCTGCACCACCGACTCTAAAGAACCATCTAGCTGTTTCCTGGCCTGCACCAATTTCGGCTATCGTGCCGTACTGACCTTTATCGAGGTTGATAGAAAGCGCTTTTTGATGGATATCGTTTATTTGATCCACGTAAATAATTCCTGATTATTATTGTATATTCAGAAGTATAGACACTTTTAAATCAAAGTACGGAAGATCTCAGACAGAGTCGGTTAACTTTTAACCGTTAAATTATTATTCGTATCTCGACTTTTTGATATAAGCATTTCACTGGCGTAATTTACAGATGACTTACTTAATCTATCATAAAGAACAACATTGACGGTTGCAGCCAGATTCATGCATCCGACTGTAGGTATATAAACAACGGAATCTGCCCTATCTATTACTTTCTGACTTATCGTGCCGTCTTCTGGTCCAAATATATACAAAGCATTTTCAGAATGAACAAATTCAGTTAAAGGCATGGCTCCTTCCGCAAATTCTACACATATAATCTGACAATCTTGTGTAACCTGATCAATGAGATCATCCACACCAATTACAGGTATATTTAAACTAACATCCCTGTTTATATTAGGCATGCCTGGATTAAGATTTAAAGCACGTGGATATCGGGAGCCGGTATAGAAAATGCAATCAATTCGGTAATTACCCGCAGCACGTCTAACAGAATTAACATTATCAGGGCTTTTAGGATTACTCAATCCAATGCTAACTCTATTTTTATTCATCAAGTTATAATCAATTCATGGAAATATTAAAAAGTTGCGTTTAAAGAAAAGAAAACAATAAGGAAACAGTACTTAATAAAAAAGGTCGTCTATACAGAAACTTCATCACCATTTATACGAATTAAGCGTTGTTGTTCCTCCTCCCAGGCCGCTTTTATTTCCTGTAAAACGGTATCAACATCAGCTTCCTGCTCAATTTCTTCAAATAACCCCGTTAACTCGATATCAGGATGCAGCTTACCGTTTTCATATAAGTCCCAAATTTCCTGAGCATATTTACTTAACTTTAATTCAGGTGCATATAAAGAATAATAACTGGTTATTTTATTCACGTCTCTGGTTAGCATACGTTCAGCATGATTATTAGCCGCCGCATCTACTGCTTGCGGCAAATCAATAATAACAGGGCCAGTACCATCAACTAAAACATTAAACTCAGAAAGGTCCCCATGAACTAAACCTGCACATAACATACGAGTTATGTACTGCATAACAACACGATGGTCTTCAATCGCATGTTCTGCAGACATATCGACATCACCAAGGCGTGGGGCTACGTCACCTTCTTCATCGGTAATTAACTCCATTAGTAAAACACCGTCTACACAGCCATAAGGCTCAGGTACACGAACACCTGCTGAAGCTAAACGGTATAAGGCGTCAACTTCTGCTGTTTGCCAAGTTTGCTCCTGCTCCTGACGGCCAAATTTTGAGCTTTTACCCATTGCTCGAGCACGGCGACTATTACGGACCTTGCGGCCTTCCTGATACTCGGAAGCCTTTTTAAAGCTACGTTTATTCGCTTCTTTGTAGACTTTTGCACAACGAATATCCGAACCACAACGAACTACGTATACAGTAGCTTCTTTACCACTCATTAATTGGTGTATTACTTCATCTATTAGTCCGTCCTCGACTAATGACTTTAAACGTTTAGGCGTTTTCATGAGGCTTTTATACCCTAGATACACTTAGGATGAAATAGCTGCCTATCAAGAATGCGAATGAGTTATGCATATATGCCATATTTTCAAGTTTTCCTGTCAATTTACGTTAAATGAGACCTTTATTATGCGGAAAGATAGATAAACCTAGTTTATTAGAATAAACTAATATACTGTGGTTTTCTAACTTTATACTAGAATCATACATAGAATATAACAATTAATCTTATGATACCAAGGCTGGCCGCTCTGAGCGGCCATTAACTTTATGAGACTTCTGATGCTAAATATCAATAGACACTCACTTCACACCCTCCATTTACTTGTTATGAGCGTTTGTTTTATACCTACCTGTTACGCCGATGCTGAACCAGCCATACAGAACAATAAGATTGATTTAGAAACAACTAAAGTTATTTATCGTGATGTTAATCAAGTACGTGTATTAGATGCACTTGTTGAAGCCGTTAATAAAGCAACGGTCTCATCTCAAACTTCAGGCCGTGTTAGTAAAATCTACTTTGATGTAAATGATTTTGCTAAAAAAGGTGACGTATTGTTACGAATGCGGGATAAAGATCAGCAAGCCAGGCTTAAAGTAACTCAAGCAGATTTTAATCAGGCTTTAACCGAGTTCAATCGTGCACAGGAACTCCATACTAAACAATTAATAGCAAAATCACTTGTAGATAAAGCAGAATCATTACTTAAATCTTCAGCGGCAAAACTAGAACAAGCACAGGAGAATCTTGAACACACAGTTGTCAGAGCTCCTTACAATGGCATTATGGTAAAGCGTCATATAGAAGTTGGCGAAACAGCTCAACCTGGAGCCGCACTTTTTACGGGTTTATCTTTAGAGAGTTTAAGAGTTGCTGTAAATTTACCTCAAGACATCATAAATCAAGTCAGGTTACATAAAAGCGCACGTATAAAATTACTAAGCAGTGATAATAAAAGTGTTACCAGCACATCTATGGTCATTAGTCCTTATGCAGACGCAGATAGTCATACATTTCTGGTTAGAGTCAATTTACCAGAAGGCGATCACAAACTTTATCCGGGTATGGCTGTAAAGGTTGAGTTCGTTATAGGTACTAAGCGAATACTAATGATTCCCGCGTCTTCAATAAGTCGTCGTAGTGAGGTCACCGCAGTATATGTAGTGAATAGTAATCAAAAACTATCTATGAGACAAATACGTGCTGGTCAAACAACTGAAGATAAACAAATAGAAGTGCTTGCTGGACTTTCCGAGAATGAGCAAGTAACACTTAATCCAATCAGAGCGGTTAGACATTTAAAAGAACAACAGTAAATTTATTATCGCTTAATAATATTATAAAATTAAATACATACTATGTGAGTAGTTATTAATGAAGTCCAGTCTAGGCATATCAGGTAAAATTGCAAAATACTTTCTAAATACAGAAATTACCCCCCTACTTGCAATACTCGGATTTCTAATCGGTGTATACGCAGTTATTATTACGCCTCGTGAAGAAGAACCACAAATAAACGTTACATTTGCAAATATATTCATTGCCTTTCCAGGGGCATCGGCCAGTGATGTAGAAAAACTAGTTAGCATACCAGCTGAACAGGTATTGTCAGAAATTGAAGGTATTAAACATATTTATTCGGTATCTAAACCAGGCATGTCTGCTTTAACCGTTCAGTTTAAAGTAGGAAAAGACCGAACTCAGTCAATAGTCCGTTTATATAATGCAATTTATTCAAACCAGGACTGGTTACCAAAGGGTTTAGGTGTAGGACAACCCATTATCAAACCAAAAGGTATCGACGATGTACCGATTGTAACCTTTACATTATGGACCCAAGATCAGAAAAGAGGTCGTTATGAATTAACTCAGGTCGCTCACTCTATAGAAGCAGAATTGAAGAGAGTCCCAGGCACGCGTGAAATCTATACAATTGGAGAAGCCAACGACGTAGTGAAACTGGTTCTAAATGCATCCGCCCTTGCAGCTTATGATTTATCAGTTGATGATTTACGTAAAGCTTTGCAACAGGGAAACATCTCCCAACACTCAGGCTATCTGGTTAATGATAATAAACAAATTGAAGTACAAAGCGGACAATTTTTAAGTTCTGTCACTGAAGTAGAAAATCTAGTTATCGGTGTACAAAATAATAAGGCAATTTATTTAAAAGATGTCGCAGATATACAACAGGGAGCAGATCAGCCAGAGCAATATAGCTGGTTTGGTATCGGTACAGCATCTAGCTTACACGAACAAAAAATTAAAGGTGAATTCCCATCTGTAACTATAGCGATTGCAAAACAACCCGGTACCAATGCTGTTCAAATTGCAAATCAGGTTATTGAACGTATAGAGCAGTTAAAAGGCGTTTTCATCCCTGAGGATATTGAAGTAACCGTTACTCGCAATTACGGTGAAACAGCAAATGAAAAATCACAGACTTTAATTGGTAAATTAATATTTGCCACATCATTTGTTGTATTGCTTGTTATGATTGCTTTGGGTAAACGTGAAGCATTTATAGTCGGTATAGCCGTAATAATTACTCTTGCTATAACATTATTTGCCTCATGGGCATGGGGCTTTACTTTAAACAGAGTCTCTTTATTTGCATTAATATTTTCTATAGGCATTTTAGTAGATGATGCAATTGTCGTTGTAGAAAACATCAGCAGGCACATGCAACTTGGTAATAAAACATTACTTGAGTCAATTCCTCTGGCTGTAGATGAAGTAGGCGGACCAACTATATTAGCTACATTTACGGTCATTGCCGCATTACTACCAATGGCATTTGTGACCGGCTTAATGGGGCCTTATATGAGTCCTATCCCCATTAATGCCAGCATGGGCATGTTAATTTCACTAGTCGTTGCATTTGTTGTGACTCCTTGGCTGGCTTATAAGGTTCTGGCTAATCATGCTCATGCTAACTCTCATACAGAAACGGGAGACACTTTACAAAGCAACTCTATATATTTATTTTTTAAAAAATATATAACGCCATTTTTAAATACATCAAATGGCGCTCGTAACAGAAAAAAACTACTGATCGGTGTAATTGCATTACTGTTTATATCTGTATCTCTAGCTGCCTTTAAACTCGTAGTACTGAAAATGCTTCCATTTGATAATAAATCTGAGTTCCAGGTAATAGTTGATATGCCTGAAGGCACGCCTGTAGAACAAACCGCTAGAGTCTTAAAAGAACTAAGTAAACATATAGCTACTATATCTGAAGTAACTGATTATCAGGTATATGCAGGTACAGCAGCACCGATTAATTTTAATGGGCTTGTTCGACAGTATTACTTACGTCAACAAGCTCATGAGGGTGATATACAGGTTAACCTACAAGCAAAATCTTTGCGTGATAGAAAAAGTCATGAAATCGCTAACGCTTTACGTATGCCCTTACAAAAAATTGGAAAACAGTTTAACGCTAATGTTAAGATCGTAGAAGTCCCACCGGGCCCACCAGTTTTATCACCGCTAGTTGCTGAAATTTATGGACTAGACTATTCCGGGCAACGTGCTGTAGCCAAACAAATTCGTAAAGTTTTTGAAAACACTAAAGACGTAGTTGATGTAGATGATTCAATTGAGACTAGTGCAAATAAAATTATAATCAAAGTCGATCAACAAAAAGCTGCCTTATATGGCGTCAGTCAACAGCAAATAGTTCAGCTTATAACGACAGCACTTAACGGTGAAGATGTCAGTTATTTACATACAGGAAATATGAAATACCCTCTTCCCTTACGCCTTGAATTTTCTACGGCTGATAAGGCCAGGTTAGATAATTTATTGGCACTTAAAATTAGAAGTAAAAATGGAAAGTTATTTCCTATATCAGATCTTGTTATTTTAGAAAATAGTAAATTACAGCACGCCATTTATCATAAAGACCTTCTTGCACAGGTATTAGTGACAGGTGATATGTCAGGTGATCTCGATAGTCCATTGTATGGTATGTTTGAAATTATGGAAAAATTGAATAACGTTGAAAATCCATTACAACAATATTTAATAAACCAACCTGAAAACCCATATAAGTACAGTTTAAAATGGGATGGCGAATGGCAGGTAACTTATGAAACATTCAGGGATATGGGTATAGCCTATTCAGTTGGTTTAGTCTTGATATATTTCCTTGTTGTTGCGCAATTTAGATCTTATCTAATTCCCTTAATTATAATGGCACCTATTCCTTTAACAATAATTGGTGTCATGCCAGGACATGCACTTATGGGGGCTCAATTTACTGCGACATCGATGATAGGAATGATTGCACTTGCAGGAATTATTGTCAGAAATTCTATTTTACTGGTTGATTTTATAAACCAACAGGTCAGTGAGGGCATTGTTTTTGAAGAAGCCGTTATACGCGCAGGTGCTGTACGCGCCAAGCCAATTATACTTACCGGTTTAGCCGCCATGTTAGGCGCTTTTTTCATACTGGATGATCCAATATTTAGTGGTTTAGCTATCTCATTAATTTTCGGCATACTTGTATCTACTATGTTGACGCTCATAGTTATACCCGTTATGTATTACACATTTATGCGTAAAAAAATGCAGCAATAGATTATCAGATGCCCTTATATTAATAACTTTTACCAATAGAAAGCTGTTTTTTGATATATTTTATTAATAATAACGTAATGTACGAGTTCAGCCAAATTTCAAATAATGCATGATTAGTGCTCAGAACAGAAAAATAACCACTATAATTATTATTTAACAAACTCTTAATATAATATTCTAATGAGAACCAGTTACAATGAGTGAATGCAGCAAAAATGCAACCATTCCGCCAAAAGTGCAGTCATTTTTAGCGTCTTGTACCAATTTACCGAGCTTGCCTTCTGTTGTTATAAAGATTATAGACGCCAGTAAAGACCCGGATATTGGTCTTGCCGAAGTCGCTGAAATTATACAAGTTGATCCCGTTCTCTCAGCAAAGCTCCTTAAAGTCTCTAATTCATCTCTGTATGCCAGAAGGCGTGAAATAACAAGTCTACGTGACGCAATGGCTTTATTAGGTTTGAATGCCTCTCTAATAATTGCTCTTAGTTTCTCATTAGTTAGATCTCTAAACAGTAATGCCGATAACAGTTTCAATTATGATGAGTTCTGGAAACGTTCCATCTTATCGGCCACTATCGCAAGGCAAATAGGTTCTAAACTTAAACTCTCAAACCTTGAAGATTTGTTTATGGCAGGTCTGTTGCAAGATATTGGAATTCTGGCAATGGACAGCTGTCAAAATGAAATCGACTCTGAACAATTTAGTTCCAGTCATTTTTGTCGATTAAAAGACGAACAAGAGATACTGGGTATTGACCATTCAGACATTGGCGCATGGTTATTAAAGTCATGGAATTTGCCAGAAAAACTTTATAAAGCTGTATTATGCAGTCACGTATCATTTACTAAACAAGTTAAAACGTATGAAGATGAAATATTTTATCAATGTGTCAGTATTTCTGGCAATTTAACTGACATCTGGATTGAAGAAGATCGTGAACCTGTAATAGAACGTAATGCTGACTCTATTGAGTTATTATTAGGATATAACCGTGAAGAATTAAATAAACTAATTAATGAAGTAGATGAATTACTTCCCGAAATATCTGATATGTTTGAAATTAAGATATTTAATGATAAAAAACGTGAAAACATTTTAAGTGAAGCTCGTGATATTTTGCTTGAACGCAATATACTCCTGAATAAACAATGCGATGATGACCGAAAATTAATTAAGTCTTTAACCCAGAAGAATCGTAAAGTTTAGGTAAATTCATTCAACATTCTGCTATATCTGTAAATAATGTCAAAAAATAAACTGATACGTTTGTTAATTCAGTCATCCGACATTCGCCGTAAAAAGTCGCTTGTATTTTTCTTTGAAGTTCGAGAAAGCTTTTTCATAATATCAAAAGAGATGTTTTCAAAAGGATATTCACTTTTTATATCTTCTATAATTGCCAGCCATAAATACGCTGTCATTTCTGCATCGGCCAAGGCCCTGTGAAATACACCATCATTCGGCAAATTTTTATATTCTACTAATGTACCTAGTTTATGATTTGGCGATTCGGGATATAGTCTTCTAGCAATCAGCATAGAACACGCAAACATTCCAAACTGGTTACGCTTTATTCGGCTAAGTTCAGCATCAAGGAAACGGGAATCAAAAGATGCGTTATGCGCCACCAGATTATAACCATCAATATAATCTGAAAACTCATGCATTACTTCATCACAAGGTGCTGACTTACTGAGCATTTTATTGGTTATTCCCGTATATTTCTCAATAAATGAATCAATTTTTCGATGAGGGTTCATCAATTTTTGAAAGCGATCAACAAACACTCCATCTACTAATTTTATTGCACCTATTTCAATTGCACGATCGCCACAATCAGGAGATAAACCTGTCGTTTCAAAATCTAGCACAATGACAGTATCTGAGTTCGTATATAAATCCATAATTAATTTTGTATTAAATTTCAACTACCATAATAACTGATTTACTTATATCTACCCTGCATTATTTGGCAATTCTTTTTTATCAAGTAAACTTGATAAACCACGAATTATGCGAAATATTACCCACAAACCTGTTACAACAACCATTAAGAAAGCAATAGGGATACCAAAAAAGGTTAGCGCAATTAGAATTGATATTATTAACCAGAATAAAGCATACCAAAAGGTACTAATAACCCAGTCAAAATGTGACTGTAAATATGTACCCGCCACATCACTTCGCTTAACATAACTTATTATTAAAGCAATGATTGAAGGCCAGCCTGACAAGAATGCCGTCAAAATAAAAGCTGATGACAATACACCATTAAGTGCACTAAAAAAATGCAAGCCATAAATTATATAAGTTAATGTAACCAGATCTGAAGAAGGCTCAGTTTTATACATCACATTCAACTCTTCCAGCTCTTTAAATTGTTTATAGTTTTTATCGTTTATAACTCACCTGTTTTTAGTATAATTTTACTTTACGATACTAATCATATCATTACGAAAAAGATTAACCAATTTTAAAGAAATATATTAAGCTGTCTTCTTATGTGTAAACAATAAGCTCATAACCATAGAGGCCTGATTATCAACTTCATTTTTTATTGCAGGCATATCTTCAGCAGACAAGCCTGTTAACTGCCAACAAGCTGGGTTAACAGACAAAGTTTCCACAGTTACCGGTATTTCATCTAATGCATTTTGCGTAATTGCTGATGCAATATGAATTATTGCTGTTTCAAGCCTAAAATCTGTTGCTTTAACTGGTTCTATATGAAATTCAGTGATATTTTGCAAACTTTCAGGCAGGTTCCACTCAGCCATAAGTGCAGAACCTACCTGAGCATAATCAAAACCAAATATCTCTCGTTCAGCAATATATAAATCCAGATCATTATCACTAGCTAATTTAAGCGCTAAAATTGATTCGTCTGGCATTTTTTGCTGGGTAACTAAATGACCAATATTATGTAATAATCCTGCAATAAAAGGTCTTTCAGTATCAAGGTCTTCACAATGATATGCTAGTAACCGTGCAGTGACAGCACAATAGACACCTTTGAACCAGAAATCGTATATATTGAAAGCATCATTTGTAAAACCAGAAAAACTATCTACTACTACTGTAGCTAACACGAGGTCATGAACCTGCTGTGTACCAAGTAAATTAATAGCGTGTGTCATTGTGTCGACTTTCGACGCCAAACCAAAAAAAGGACTATTCACTAGTTTTAATAAACGAGCAGTAATAGCCGGATCATGTACAATGATTTGCGCCACATCCGACATAGATGTATTAGGGGATGTAATAACACTTCTTAAGCGAATATAAACGTCAGGAAGAGAAATTAGTTCTATAGACTCTTTAACCAGGCTTTGGGCTGTATGCATAAAAGTATCTTTTTTGGTTTGGTTTACTTTTTAGAATAATTAATTAATTAATAAATCTTACATTACTGTAATATAGAAGCAGAATATAATTACTCTCCTTCCCACCCAGTTGCAGCAGTAAAGCCAGCTGCATTTTCATGACCACCACCTCCATAGCGTAGTGCCA
>Ga0316204_10004393_pt1 | contig 25365 bp, 21 predicted proteins | sample 6monrhotite_MG_2_FD_205661 | JGI IMG/M metagenome (GOLD analysis project Ga0316204, IMG submission 205661) | Microbial mat bacterial communities from mineral coupon in-situ incubated in ocean water Damariscotta River, Maine, United States -... | ecosystem: Environmental > Aquatic > Marine >...
AGGCGGGCCGGTGACGCGCAGCTATGCGTATACGGTCAGCCTTGCGGTCGCGCTTTGCGAAGGGGAAATCGCACGGGTCGGGCGTATTTGGGCGGATGGCGATGAGGTGACGCTTAGCGACCTTAACTACCGTGTATACAAGGGCGACGACCTTCAGGAACCTGATGCGTTGATCGAAGCGGTTGAGGGCGCAGGCCGTGTCCCTGCATATCGAGGCACCGCGTATGTGGTGTTTGAAGATCTTAACCTTGCGCGTTTTGGTAACCGTATCCCTCAGTTTTCGTTTGAGGTTGTTCGGCCTGTTGAGGTCAGTGACCCTGACGCGCCCTTCGACATTGCGCAGGGTGTATCTGGCGTCGCTTTGATGCCGGGGACTGGCGAATATGTGCTTGCGACGACACCTGTGCATTTCACTGATGGCTTGGGCGGCAACACGTCAGCGAACGTGAACACCGCCCTTGGTAAAACCGACTTTGGGGCGTCTCTCGATAGCCTTGAAACTGAGATGCCGGGATGTGGGGCCGTTGGGTTGATTGTGTCGTGGTTTGGCAATGACCTGCGTATTGGTGATTGCAACCTAAAGCCCAAAGTGGAACAGGGTGGCGCTGACGGCGTTGGCATGCCGTGGACGGTGACGGGTGTTGAGCGCGCAACAGCTGAGGTTGTACCACGCTTGGATGGACTGCCGGTCTATGGTGGAACACCGTGCGATGCGTCAGTCATAGAATCCATTACAGAAATGAATTCAAAAGGTTATGAGGTGATGTTCTATCCCTTCATCCTGATGGAACAGGGATTGGGGAATGGGTTGCCCGACCCTTGGAGCGACGCAATCGAGCAACCCGTTTTGCCGTGGCGTGGGCGCATTACCTCATCCGTTGCTGCTGGACGTGCAGGGTCCCCCGATGGGACGGCGGCGGCAAAGGTCGAGGTTGATACGTTCTTTGGTAGCGCGCAAGTGGCGGACTTTCAGATCGCTGGCGGCAAGGTCGTTTATAGCGGGCCAAATGAGTGGTCCTATCGACGTTTTATCCTGCACTACGCCCACCTTTGTGCCCTCGCCGGAGGCGTTGAGAGCTTCTGTATCGGTAGTGAAATGCGTGGGATGACGCATATTCGTGGACTGCAAAACAGTTTTCCTGCTGTTGATGCCTTGGTGGAATTGGCGTCAGATGTGCGATCTGTTTTGGGTGCTGACACGAAGATTGGCTACGCGGCGGATTGGTCTGAATACTTTGGCTATCACCCTCAGGATGGGTCTGGGGACGTGCTCTTTCATCTCGATCCGTTGTGGGCATCGGCTGAGATAGATTTTGTTGGCATCGACAACTACATGCCACTATCGGATTGGCGCGAAGGCACTGATCACACCGATGCCTATTGGGGGTCGACATATTCTTCGGATTATCTCGAATACAATATTGAAGGTGGTGAGGGGTTTGATTGGTACTATGCCTCGGATCAGGCGCGAGAGGCACAAGTCAGGACCGAGATTTCCGATCAGGCACATAGCGAAAATTGGGTGTGGCGCTACAAGGACATTCGCGGATGGTGGGGCGCGGCACATCACAATCGGGTTGCAGGTGAGAGGGCGGCTGTTGCTTCAGACTGGGTGCCTGCGTCAAAACCTATCCGCTTTACCGAGTTTGGTTGTGCGGCCATAGACAAGGGGGCAAACCAGCCAAACAAGTTCTTGGACCCTAAGTCATCGGAATCCGGTTTGCCGCATTTTTCGACGGGTGAACGGGATGAGTTGATCCAGAGACAGTATTTTCACGCGATGCTGAAGCATTGGAAAAACACGTTCAACAATCCAATATCCGAGGCTTATGGTGGCGCGATGATCGATATGGATCATGCCTATGCTTGGGCATGGGACGCGCGGCCCTATCCCGCTTTCCCGAACAATTCAGAGCTTTGGAGCGACGCAGGCAATTATGCGACGGGTCATTGGCTAAACGGGCGCAGTTCTGCGCGCTCCCTGAGTGCGGTTCTGACGGAAACCTGTGCGTCGGCGGGCGTGCATGACGTTAATGCAGAGCAAGCCTTTGGCATTGTGCGGGGATATCTGAGCGATAAGGGCGATACGGCGCGATCTCAGTTACAGCCCTTGTTGTTGGCCTATGGGCTAGATGCGTTCGAAGCCGATGGAGAAATCGTGTTTCGGTCCAGAAATGGTTTGACGGACATTATTGTCGATGAAAGCCTTTTGGTTGAACGGGTCGATCAGGGCGATTTTGAACGAACGCGATCTGCAGAACACGAAGAAGCGGGTCGGGTTCGGATCGGCTTTGTCGGTGCAGACGGGGAATTTGAAACCGTTTGGGAAGATGCCAATCGCACGGATGCCGAGACCGATGTGGTTTCCGAAAGCGAATTTCCGCTGGTTCTGACACGCGCCGAGGGTCGATTGGTTGCAGAACGCTGGATGGCCGAGGGACAAATCGCGCGGGATCGGGTGAGCTTTTCACTGCCGCCGTCGTGTGTGGATGCAAAGGTCGGGCGTGTCGTTGAATTCAATGACGGTGCGCAATATCGAATTGACCGCGTGGACAGTACAGAATTCAAGCAAGTCGAAGCGGTTAAGGTTGATCCCGAAGCGTATAAAGTAGCGCGCTTTGAGGCAGATGTGCCCACAGTGATGCCCTATTTGGCCCCCGTACCTGTGTTTCCGCTATTGTTGGACCTGCCGCTTATTCAGGGCGGGGAAGACCCGAATTCGCCGCATGTTGCGGTAACCGCCAGCCCTTGGCCCGGGCAGGTTGGTGTCTTTAAGGAAAACGCGACGGGTACGTTTGATCTCAGCACTGTGGTGTCGGAGAGAGCGACTGTTGGGCGAACGGAAAGTGTGTTGGCGACTGCCGCCTTTGGCGTTGTTGACCGAGGGGCTGATCTGCAGGTCAAACTGGCTGGTGGAACGTTAGACAGTGCGTCTTTTGGGGCCGTGCTGAATGGTGCAAACCGCATGGCCATTGGATCAGAATCCTCGGGCAATTGGGAGGTTTTCCAATTCAGCGAGGCTGACCTTATCGGTTCTGGCACCTATTTGTTAAGGAACAGGTTGAGGGGTCTATTCGGGACGGATGCCTATGTCCCGCAAGAGTGGCCAATTGGATCGATGGTCGTTTTGCTTAATGATTCAGTGTCGCAGATATCCCTTGCGCCCACTGAGCGAGAACTGAGTCAGAGATTTCGAGTTGGTCCACTAAGTCGACCCATCGACGACGTTTCCTTTACCGAGATTGAGGGCGCCTTTGATGGCATCGGGCTAAGACCATATAGCCCATGTCATTTGCGCAAATCGGGCCATTCATTCAATTGGGTGCGTCGTACGCGCGTTGGCGGGGATAGTTGGGGGACGCCTTCGGTGCCAATTGGAGAGGAAAGTGAAGCCTATATCGTGCGCATTCGGGTCGGCAATCAGATCATCCGCGAGGCTGAAACATCGTCTGCAAATTGGACGTACGATAGCGTTGCGCGGGCACAGGATGGGCATCCGTCAGCGTATTCGGTTGAAGTGGCACAAGTGTCAGCCACGTTTGGGCTTGGCGGAGTGGCCACGTTAGATGTGGTGGCATAGATGCGTAGGGTTTTGTCGATAGACGTAAAACATGCGGCGGTGGCATTGGTGAAATTACCAGAATCTGAACGCAAGCGGATGTGCAACCTTTGGATTCATCAAGCAGAATGGGCGCATAAATATATGAAAGTGAACGGCAAACCCCATCCTGTATGGGGAAACGGCAGCCTTCAAGACGCTATCCATATTCGGAAAATCGATGTGTTTGGGTATGGAGATGTCGAACACTGTTCAGCGATGGAGGTCGTGCTAGGATGCTTGGTTGTAAATGCGGCCAGAAAACAGGCTGCCAACACACCAAAGTGATATGTGGTTTGGAAAACTGGGACAGTGAACCTTGATATTTCCATGACTTTCAATATGTCAGTTTCAGGCTTTGCATTTTGATTTGAAACGCAAATTGGTCTATAATGAAGCTGAAAGGGCAGATTGGGAATGTTTGAAGCAAGCGCAATAATGACCGAACTTGATCCCGTTTGGGATCGAATACGTCGGGAATCCAGAGAAATCGTCGCTAACGAACCGCTTTTGGGTGGTATGGTTCACTCGTGCGTTTTACATCACGACAAGCTAGAAAGCGCGCTTGCCTATCGCATGGCTATGAAGCTGGCCTCTGGCGAAATCTCGCAGCAGATCTTGCGGGAAATCGCGGACGAGGCGTATCGGTCCGATCCATATTTGGCCCAAGCCGCGCGTGCTGACATCGTGGCCGTGACTGAACGCGACCCCGCTTGTCATAGGTTCGTGCAGCCGCTTTTGTACTTTAAAGGCTACCAAGCCATTCAGGCCTATCGTGTCGGTCATTGGCTGTGGAACCGAGGCCGTAAGGACTTGGCGAACATGTTGCAGATGCGGATTTCAGAAGCCTTTGGCATCGATATTCATCCAGCCGCCAGAATTGGCAAAGGCCTGATGATCGACCACGCGCATTCCATTGTTATCGGTGAAACGGCCGTTGTCGGTGACAATGTGTCGATGCTGCATTCCGTGACCCTTGGTGGAACGGGTAAAGAGGAAGAGGATCGTCATCCGAAGATTGGTGACGGGGTTCTGATTGGGGCCGGTGCTAAAGTTCTCGGGAATATTCAAGTTGGCTGTTGTTCGCGCATTGCGGCGGGTTCTGTTGTGCTTAAAGACGTGCCGCCTGCGACGACTGTTGCCGGTGTGCCTGCGAAGGTTGTTGGAAAAGCGGGTTGCGATCAACCTGCTTTGGAAATGGATCAGATGGTCGGCGATTCTAAAGCGACCTGATCAACTCAATTTGTTGAGATCATTAAGAATTTCAACGCGGTGCTGATCTCGGGTCGGTGCCGCGTTTGTTTTTGCGACCTTTGAGTCAAATCTTGGGGAGGGTGCGGCTTGCAATGCGCCATCCAATTCGGTCCACACATTGCGAGCTTTCATGTGAGCATCGTTGCGGGATTCCGAGGGCGTTTTGACGATGGCTACGCATGCGTCTGAACCTGAAAAAAGGGTGTCCCAATGGGGTGATGGTTTTTGGGCGAAAATCGCGGACAATAGGTGTGTTTGATGCAGCCATTTTGAGCGATCATATTGCGGTTTGAAGTCTTCGTCATCCTGTAGGCCAAGGCGGACTAGGAACTCTTGATAGAACTGGGGTTCAAGGCATTGGACTGACACGAATACGCCGTCGTTGCATTGATAGGTTCTGCTCCAATGTGGGCCGTCCAAAAGGCTTTGGCCGCGGGGTTCCACCATTTGCCCGCCCTGTTGAACTGCCATGATCAAATTCATCATATGAGCGGACCCGTCGACGATTGCGGCATCGACGACGGTGCCTTTTCCGGTGGTCCTGGCGTTCAGTATTCCAGCCAAAATCCCGATCACTAGGTAGTTCGATCCGCCACCAATGTCTCCAACAAGCGTGGGCGGGACCATCGGCGGTTCGCCCGGTACTGAGGCATACCAAAGTGCGCCGGAGGTCGCGATGTAGTTCAGGTCATGGCCTGCCTGAGCGGCCCTTGGACCGGTTTGCCCCCAACCTGTCATGCGACCATAAACGAGAGCAGGATTGCGTGTGTGACAGGCTTCGGGACCAAGGCCCAATCGTTCCATAACGCCCGGGCGCAGGCCTTCGATCAAGGCGTCGGAACTTTCGACGATCGCTAAAGCGGTCGCGATGTCTTTGGGGTCTTTCAAATCAAGCGCAATTGAGCGCTTTCCACGATCTAGTAATGTTTTGCTGGCGGTTATTGGACTGCCAGAGGTTTTGCGATGAATAACAATGACATCCGCGCCAAGATCTGCCAAATGCATCGCCGCAAACGGGCCGGGGCCAAGGCCTTCAAATTCAACGATGCGGATACCTTCAAGCATTGCTTAGTTCCTGTGGTTTGATGTCGGGCAGTAAGGGTGATGACTGAATTCGTGTAAAGCCGAACCCTACGTTTTTTGATCGGGTTGTGCGTGAAACTGAGATTTTTTGGAGCTGAACTGCCACTGTAAATGAAAACGCCCCAAAGCACGTTGGAGGCTTTGGGGCGTTTCAATCGATTCAGTACTTGTGGCTTAGGCCAACATAAGCATTGGACTTTCCAAGTTTTCCTTGATTGCCCGAAGCAATTCAGCGCCCAGAGCACCGTCAATGACACGGTGGTCAACAGACAAGGTGACCGACATCACGGTTCCAACGGTCAGTTCGCCATCTTTGCCAACGATTGGCTTCTTGGTGCCTGCGCCGACGGCTAGAATCGCTGCATGCGGTGGGTTGATGATGGCATCGAAGTTATCAATGCCGAACATTCCGAGATTTGAGATCGCGAAGCTTCCGCCTTGGTATTCCTGCGGTGCCAGTTTGCGTTCGCGGGCCCGACCAGCGAGGTCCTTCATTTCCGTCGACAAAGCCGACAATGACTTGTCTTCCGCGTTTCGCAGGACCGGCGTGAATAGACCGCCTTCAATGGCGACTGCCACGGCAACATCCGATTTCTCAAAGCGCAAAACCCGATCACCGGCCCAAACGGCGTTCGCATCAGGGCAAGATTGTAGCGCCAAAGCACAGGCCTTGATGATGAAATCGTTGACCGACAGTTTCACGCCGCGACCTTCAAGTTGCTTGTTCAACTGGCTGCGGAACTTGAGCAGCGCGTCCAGTTGGATGTCGCGACGCAGGTAGAAATGGGGAACCGATTGCTTGGCCTCAGTTAGTCGGGCCGCGATGATTTTGCGCATACCATCCAGAGAGACTTCCTCGTAGGGGCGATCTGCGTAGGTTTTCATGACCGCGTCTGTCGATGGACCGCTTGCCATTGTCGCCGCCGGAGCAGGGGTTGATGCCGGCGTTGCGGCCACAGACGCCGGTGCCGCCGCCGGTTGCGCTGTTGCGCTTTCGACGTCTGCTTTTATGATACGACCGTGTGGGCCAGTGCCGGCGATTTGTGACAGGTCCAAACCTTTGTCAGCAGCGATCCGGCGCGCAAGTGGCGTGGCGAACAAACGCGAACCGCCTGCTGATGCAGGGGGCGCGGGGGCGGGAATTGCAGCTGGTGCCGGAGTATCGTCAAAAGGCGCTTGTGCAACAGGGACAGGTGTAGACGCTGCCCCAATGTCGTCCGCGCTTTCGCCTTCGTCCAACAAAACCGCGATTAAGGCATTAACCTTTACGCCTTCGGTGCCCTCGGGGATCATGATCTTTCCGACCACACCTTCGTCCACGGCTTCGAATTCCATGGTCGCTTTGTCGGTCTCAATCTCGGCGATCAGATCGCCCGATGAAACGGTGTCGCCTTCTTTGACCAGCCATTTGGCCAAGGTGCCTTCTTCCATCGTCGGAGACAGGGCGGGCATGAGTACTTCAATTGGCATCGCTAAAGCTCCTTACCGATATGTGACTTGCTTGACGGCTTCGATCACCTCGTCGGTGGTCACAAGCGCCAGTTTTTCTAGGTTTGCGGCATAGGGCATCGGAACGTCTTTGCCTGCGCAGTTGATCACAGGGGCATCAAGATAGTCGAACGCCCGTTGCATGATCGTCGCCGAGATGTGGTTGCCAATAGAGCCGACCGGATAGCCTTCTTCGACGGTGACACAGCGGTTGGTTTTCATCACCGAATTCAGCACCGTGTCATAGTCAATCGGGCGCAAGGTTCGCAGGTCGATCACTTCGGCCGAAATCCCGTCTTCGGCAAGCTTATCAGCAGCTTCCAAGGCGTACTGCATCCCGATACCAAAGCTAACAATCGTAACATCCGAGCCTTCGCGCCAGATGCGCGCCTTGCCGAACGGAACGGTAAAATCATCCATCACCGGCACTTCAAACTGACGCCCGTAGAGGATTTCATTCTCAAGGAAGATCACGGGGTTCGGATCGCGGATGGCTGATTTCAACAGACCTTTGGCGTCTGAGGCCGAATAAGGCATTGCGACTTTCAGTCCAGGGATTTGCGCATACCAGGCTGCAAAATCTTGGCTGTGCTGCGCGCCAACGCGGGCTGCCGCGCCGTTTGCACCACGAAATACGATCGGCGCGCCCATCTGACCACCAGACATATAAAGCGTCTTCGCGGCAGAGTTGATGATTTGGTCAATCGCTTGCATCGCAAAGTTGAAGGTCATGAATTCGACAATCGGGTTCAAGCCACCAAAGGCGGCACCCGTTGCGACACCTGCAAAACCATGTTCGGTGATCGGTGTGTCGATGATGCGTTTTGGTCCAAACTCGTCGAGAAGACCCTGCGAGACTTTGTACGCCCCTTGATATTCGGCGACTTCTTCACCCATCAAAAACACGTTTTCATTTGCACGCATTTCTTCGGCCATAGCGTCGCGCAAGGCTTCGCGAACCGTTTGGGTCTTCATTTCGGTGCCTTCGGGCCAATCTGGTGACAGATCAGCTTTTGGCGCAATCGGGGTCGCTGGAACGGATTTGGGGGCAGCGGCTGCCACCGGTTCTGCGGCAACTGGCGCGGATGCGACAGAGGCGTTGGCGTCGTCGCCTTCTTCTAGCAGAATGGCGATTGGGACGTTGACCTTAACGCCTTCGGTGCCTTCTGCGATCAGGATCGCGCCCATTGTGCCTTCGTCGACAGCTTCAAATTCCATCGTTGCTTTATCGGTTTCGACTTCTGCGATGATCATACCGCTTTCGATCACGTCACCTTCTTTGACCAACCATTTGGCCAGAGTGCCTTCTTCCATAGTGGGTGAAAGCGCGGGCATTAGGATTTCGATTGCCATTATACTTCTCCATCCTTTGCCGGGGTGAGCATTCCGACAATGTTTCCTTGTCCGTCTTCAACATAGGCCGCACGACCTATGCCGGGATAATCTTCTGGGGGCAGGGCTTCTGCCCCGCCGTTTGATAGCGCCCATGCATAGGTGGCGTCGCAATCGGCGACCTCAAAGGTCATTGTTCCACCGCGAACGGAACTTCCAGCCGCGTGGGCCGTATCAGGACGACGGGTAATGCCAACGGTGCAGCCTTTGTCGTGTCCAACATCATCGCCGTCAGCGAGAAAATATTCCCATTCTTCAGCACCTGGCATTACAGAATAGGTCCAGCCAAATAATCCGGCGTAATAGGTTTTGGCCTGTTCAACGTCAGCGACGAATATCTCAAAATGCGGCATCAGTTTGCCTCCGCATAAATATCTGTCCAAAGCTCTTCCAAAGCAGGCTCTGGGCTGGCTTTCGCAAACTCAGCGCTTTCATTCACGATGGCTTTGATGTCTTTATCGATTGCCTTCAGGTCTTCTTCCGACGCGTGTTTGCCGGTCAACAACAGATCACGCACGTTCTCGATTGGATCGCGTTCGCTGCGCATCTTCTGGACTTCTTCGCGGGTCCGGTATTTGGCGGGATCTGACATTGAATGCCCACGATAGCGATAAGTTTTGATTTCGAGGATGTAAGGGCCTTTGCCTGAACGGCAATGCGCGACAGCTTTTTCAGAGGCTTCCTTGACGGCCAGAACGTCCATACCGTCGACCGTTTCACCAGTGATACCAAAGGCTTCGCCGCGTGTGTAAAGATCAGGGGTCGAGGTTGACCGCTTTTGGGCTGTGCCCATGGCGTACTGGTTGTTTTCAATCACAAAGATCACCGGCAAATCCCAAAGCGCTGCCATGTTGAAGGTCTCGTAGACCTGACCTTGGTTGGCCGCACCGTCGCCGAAATACGCGAAGGTCACATTGTCGTTGCCGCGATACTTGTCCGAAAACGCAAGTCCCGCACCCAAGGGCACCTGCGCGCCAACAATACCGTGGCCGCCGTAGAAATGCTTTTCTTTGCTAAACATGTGCATCGAGCCGCCTTTGCCTTTTGAATAACCGCCTTCGCGGCCCGTCAATTCGGCCATCACACCCTTTGCGTCCATCCCACATGCCAACATGTGTCCGTGGTCGCGGTATGAGGTGATGCGCTTGTCGCCCTCTTTTGTTGCGGCCTCAAGGCCGACAACAACGGCTTCTTGTCCAATGTAGAGGTGGCAAAACCCACCGATCAATCCCATGCCATATAGCTGACCTGCTTTTTCCTCGAATCGCCGGATAAGCAGCATGTCGCGGTAGTAGCCAAGAAGTTCTTCGGCAGAAACGTTTGGTTTCTTTGCGGTTTTTCGGGTGGCCATGGTATTATCTTCCTCGGCTTCAAAATAATAGTTTAGCGTTAAACTATCTATTACAGGAAGCGGTGCTAAGACGCGAGAAAAAAATCCCTAACGGGCGCATAACGGCCATGCACCGTTTGCAATAATGCAGGTAATAAGGTGTTTTACTGTAAAATGATCTCGTTCGGGCGGGCATATCCAAGGATGTCGCGGGCGCGTTCGTCAAGAAGATCAAGGTCAAGATAAGAATCTGAAAGGCGTTCGGTCAGGTTACTTAGGGCTTCAATCTCAGAATTTAGACCATCCAAAATGATCCGCTGTTGCAAGATTTCAGCGTTGATTTCGGCACGCCGAAACAACCCATATTCGCCCTGCACGGCCGCAAACGCGAAATAGAGACTCGCGGCCAAAGCGACCGCAAAGATTCCCAATAGACGAATTTGTGATCGGGATTGAACCTGATCCATGGTTTCGAATGTCCTGCCTCAAGCGCCTCTGACGTGCGCGTTGATCTACGTTTCGCATAAAATATCGATTTTGAGAACAAAAAAATGGGGCCAGAATCGCGAAACTCTGGCCCCGTTAGCTTTGGAGCTGGAATTAGCCTGCAACCGAGGCGTTGTAGATACTGTCAATCGCGGCACCGATGTTGGCGTTGAAGTCGTCATCGCTTTGCTGCGCGGATAAGCCTTCGGTCAAAGCCCGGCTAAAGCTGGCGATCATATCCGCGTTGCTGGACAGTCGCGCGTTTGCTTCATCACGGTTGTAGCCACCCGATAGCGCCACGACGCGCACGCAATGTGGGTGATCAATCGCTGGCTTGTAGTGGTTTTTCGTCTCTGGAAGCGTCAGTTTCAGCATCACGTTTTGGTCGGCATCCAGCGCGTCGAGTTGTTTCAAAATCTCTGACAGCAAAATGTCTTCGGCGGCGGCTTTGTCAGCCATTGAGATTGTCACTTCTGGTTCGATAATGGGCATCAAGCCGTGCGACAATATCTGTTTGCCGATTTCGAACTGTTGCGCCACGTTTGCGGCAATGCCGGTCGCATCGGCGGCATCAATTACTGAGCGCATCTTTGTGCCGAAAATCCCCTTGGACGCGGCCCGTTCCAATGTCGCGTCAAGGTCCGGCATCGGCTTCATCAGCTTTACGCCGTTCGTGGTGTCTTCCAAGCCCTTATCGACTTTCAGAAAGGGCACCACACCACGATCTTCCCACAAGAACTGAGCCGCAGGTTTGCCAGCCACTTCGCGATCCATAGTCATTTCAAACAAGATCGCCCCGATGACCTTTTCGCCTGTGAAAGCAGGGGCCTGCGCAATTCGCGACCGCATTCCGTGGATCAGGTCAAACATGTCGGCGTCGGTGGAATACTGAGTGGCGTCGACTCCATAAAGGCCAAGCGCCTTGGGCGTTGATCCGCCCGATTGATCCAGAGCCGCAATAAATCCTTTGCCCGATGCCATCTGTTCGAGTTGCTTTGCGTTGCTCATGATCGTTTTCCGCCTGTAAATGATTGTTATCCCCGTCTTACGGGAACCAGTGCATCATGCGCAATGACGGTGGCGCTAACAGTTATACCGTTAGCGCCAACACTATACGTTATCCTTCAAGTGCGGCAACTCCGGGTAGGGTTTTACCCTCCATCCATTCAAGAAAAGCACCGCCTGCGGTCGAGATATAGGTAAAGTCGGCCGCTGCACCTGCTTTGTTCAGGGCGGCAACCGTGTCGCCTCCACCCGCGACCGAGATTAGTTTTCCGGCTTTTGACAGCTCGGCCGCTTTGGCCGCTGCTGCGTTGGTGGCGGTATCGAACGGCTCAATCTCAAACGCCCCTAGGGGTCCGTTCCAGATCAGGGTTTTTGCGACTTCAAACGTCGCGATGATCTTAGCCACGCTTTGGGGTCCAGCATCAAGGATCATAGCGTCGGAAGGGCAGGCGTTGTCGGCGACGATTTCATTTGCCGCGTTGGCCGCGAAATCTCGGGCCACAACAACGTCGCATGGCAAAATAATCTCGCATCCCGCAACGATCGCTTTCCCGAGGATCTCCATCGCCATATCCGTCATCTCATGCTCGGCAAGCGATTTGCCGACATCAACGCCTTGGGCCGCAAGAAACGTGTTCGCCATGCCGCCGCCAATCACGAGGTGGTCGACCTTATCCACAAGGTTGCCCAGTAATTCAAGCTTTGACGACACTTTCGCGCCGCCAACCACGGCCACGACCGGACGTTCAGGATTGCCGAGTGCTTTTTCCAAAGCCGACAGTTCAGCCGCCATCAAACGCCCAGCGCAGCTTGGCAGCAGACGGGCGATGCCTTCGGTTGACGCATGGGCGCGGTGGGCCGCTGAAAACGCATCGTTGCAGAAGACATCCCCAAGGGACGACAGGAACTTGGCCATCATCGGATCGTTCTTTTCTTCCATCTCGGTGAAGCGGGTGTTCTCAACAAGGATCACAGCGTCCGAGGCCTCGGCCTCGATCAGCTCACGCGACGGGCGTTCGATGAAAACGACTGGGCGTCCAAGAACCGCTTCCAAAGTGGGCAGGGTGATACGCAGCGACATCTCGGGCACATACTGCCCTTTTGGCCGTCCGAAATGCGCCAACAGGACCGGCTTTCCGCCCTTGGCCAGAATGTCGTCGATCGTTGGTTTTATCCGCTCAATCCGGGTCGCGTCGGTCACTTTGCCGTTATCGACAGGCACGTTGATGTCTACGCGGGTAACGACAATCTTGCCGTCCAAGTCCATATCATCGAGCGTTTTCCAAGCCATTGCGCAAATCCCTTGTGTTGAAAAGTTTGGAGGCTTTAGGCCCCATTCCCACCATAAGGTCAACTGTGTCTTGGCATCGCGGCCTTTAGCGCTTACCTATCGCTGCACAAATAACAGGAGACGCCAGATGGCTGAAATCAAAGACCCCGAAAACACCATTCTGGTGGAACTTAAAGACGGTACTGTCACAATCGAACTGCTGACGGACATTGCGCCTCTGCATTGCGCCCGCTTGAAAGAGCTGGCGCGCGCCGGCGAATACGACAATGTCGCGTTCCACCGCGTGATCGACGGTTTCATGGCGCAGACTGGCGACGTTGAACATGGCGATATGGAAGACGGCTTTAACATCCGTATGGCCGGCACTGGCGGGTCCAGCCTTCCAAACGTTCAGGCTGAATTTTCGGGTATCCCGCATGATCGCGGCACTATCGGCGCTGCACGGTCGCAAAGCCCCGACAGTGCGAACAGCCAGTTCTTCATCAACTTCAAAGACAACCACTTCCTCAACCGTCAGTACACGGTTTACGGTCGCGTCATTGAAGGCATGGAGCACGTCGACGCCATCACCCGCGGCGAACCTGCTGCGAACCCTGACCGCATGATCAGCGTTAAGGTTGCCGCAGATGCGTAACCTTGCGTTGGCATTCGCGCTTTTGGCCAGCCCTGCGCTTGCCTCGGGCATCCAAATCGAGGTCGAAGGTCAGGCAACCGGCACAATCGTCATCGATTTGTTCGAAGACATCGCGCCTTTGCATGCCGAGCGCATCACAACGCTTGCCGCTGAAGGTGCTTATGACGGCGTGGTCTTTCACCGCGTGATCGAAGACTTCATGGCCCAAACGGGCGACGTTGAATATGCTAAGCTTGAGGGCGGAAACATGGCCTTTGCCGGAATGGGGGGATCAACCTACCCAGACCTTAAGGCCGAATTTTCGGACGTCCCATATGAGCGCGGCATCGTCGGCATGGCGCGATCAACAAGCCCGGACAGTGCGAACAGCCAGTTCTTCATTATGTTCACACAGTATCCGTCGTTGAACGGGCAATACACGGTTGTCGGCAAAGTGACTGAGGGCTTCGACGTGCTTGATATGATCAAGCTGGGTAAAGGTCGCAACGGGTCTGTCATCGGCGCACCTGATGTGATGGCCAAGGTCACAGCCATCAACTAGTCGCGACCCCTCACAAGCCTGTGTAGGGGGCTATCGCAACGCAAAGATACGGGCCATCTTCCAAAGTAGGAGGATGGCCCATGTCATTTTTAAAAACACTCACACTCACCGCCGCGGTATTTGCAGGCTCTGCCACTGCAAGTCCCGAATTTTGGCAGCACGAATGGCCGAATACGGATTTTGAAAACACATCCGTCAAAAGCTGGGTCGAAGTCATCTCGGGCGGCCCCGCTAAGGATGGCATTCGCGCAATCGACGATCCTCAATTCATCGAGATTGATCAGGTGTCGGATTTTGACCCCCGCGAACCAGTGATCACAGTCGCGCTCGATGGCGAACGCGCCCGCGCTTATCCGATCCGCTATTTGATGTGGCACGAGATCGTAAACGACAAAATCGGCGACACGCCGATTGCCGTGACGTTCTGTCCGCTCTGCAATTCCGGTGTCACCTTTGACCGCAATGTCGGCGGGCAAGAACTGATGTTCGGTGTTTCGGGCAAGTTGCGCAATTCAGACATGATCATGTTTGACCGTCAAACCGAAAGCTGGTGGCAACAGGCCGTGGGCATGGGCATCGTCGGCGAAATGAACGGAGTTGAACTGAACACCTTGCCAACATGGATGGAAAGCTGGGATCAGTTCAAAGCGGCCAATCCAGATGGGATCGTCATGGCGCAGCCGGCGTTTTTGCGTCGCTATGGCCAAAACCCCTATTACAAATACGACAGCTCGACACGTCCGTTCCTTTACAACGGGGAAAACCCGCCGCATGACATTCCCCCTTTGGTGCGCGTCGTGCGGGTTGGCGACATGGCGTGGCCGTTAACGCGTTTGGCCGAATTGGGCGAAATATCTGAAGGCAACGTACATCTTTCGTGGCGCGAAGGCCAAGCCTCGGCGCTCGATCAGACTGAGTTTTCAATCAGCCGCGACGTCGGGTCGGTGCGGGTGCGTGACGTTGACGGAAATGATCTTGCGCATGATGTCATGTTCGCCTTTGCCTTCCACGCGTTTTGGCCCGAGGGCCAATGGATGATCGGTCAATAGATCCGAGAAACGAAAATTGGCGCGGGGCTAATTGCCTCGCGCCATTCTGTTTTCTAAACCTATTCAAAGGCTTGGACTATCCAGCCAATGTGATCAAAGCATGACGTTTCTTGCCCGCACTCAGTTTGATCGGCGACGTCAACGCTTCGGTCTCAATCATTAGTCCTGCATCTGTCAGCGGCACGTCGTTCATCTTGGCACCGTTTTCGGAAATTAAACGCTTGGCCTCTTTGCCGGATTTGGCGAGACCAGATTTCACGATCACTTGCACGATAGACATCGGCAAATCGCTGGCCGAAACCTCTAACGTCGGTAAATCGTCCCCGACGCCGCCTTTTTCAAAGACCTCACGGGCCGTCGCTTCTGCCGTCGTCGCCGCATCAACACCGTGGCACAGGGCGGTCACCTCGTTGGCGAGGATGATCTTGGCGGCGTTGATCTCGGACCCCGGAAGCGCCCCTAGGCGTTCGCATTCGTCCAAATCCATCTCAGTATAAAGCTTCAGGAAGCGACCAACATCTGCGTCGGTGGTATTGCGCCAGAACTGCCAGAATTCGTAAGGGCTGGTCAGGTCGGCGTTCAACCAAACGGCACCGTCTTGTGACTTGCCCATTTTCTTGCCATCGGACGTGGTCAATAGCGGCGTCGTCAGTCCGTAAATCTCGTGATCTAGAACACGGCGTGTCAGGTCGATACCGTTGACGATATTTCCCCATTGGTCTGAACCACCGAACTGCACCAGACAGCCGTAGCGGCGGTTCAGCTCAAGGAAATCATAGGCTTGAAGGATCATGTAATTGAACTCAAGAAAGCTCAGCGATTGCTCACGGTCCAAACGCGATTTCACGCTTTCAAACGACAGCATTCGGTTGACGCTGAAATGCTTGCCGATATCGCGTAGGAAATCGAGATAGTTTAGCGTGTCGAGCCATTCGGCGTTGTTCAGCATCAAAGCGCCATTTTCAGCATCGTCATAGGCGATGTATTTCGCGAACACCTGTTGGATGCCGCTGATATTGGCATCAATCTGGTCGGGCGTCAGCAAAGGACGCTCGTCTGATCGGAACGACGGGTCGCCGACCTTAGTCGTGCCACCGCCCATCAGCGTGATCGGCGTGTGGCCGGTCTTTTGCAGCCACCGCAACATCATAATCTGGATCAACGATCCAACATGCAACGACTTTGCTGTGGCATCAAAGCCGATATAACCGGGAACCACGCCTTTGGTCAGAGCGTCGTCAAGACCTTGATAATCAGTGCAATCCGCTAGGAATCCGCGCTGCATCATCACTGCCATGAAGTCTGATTTTGGATGGTAGGTCATGTCTTCTCACTTTTCACATTGCAAGCCAGTCTATAAACCGCAATTGAACCAGAGAAAACCGGTATTAGAAGGTGACACGTTGATGACCCGTTCTGACCCGATGGAAGTGGCTGGGTACTACCTTCAAACCGATGGAAACTGGCAATCGGCCTGCGTGTTAAGCGACGGTATTCGCGTGACCGAGATTACACATTCAAGCGTGTCGCCAAAACCCCCGAAGCTATCGGCATCCCTAACCGGCGTAGAATGCGCTGTGGATGTCGCCTTGCCGATGGACACGCTTTCGGAACTTCTGAGCGGTCCGGTGGTGTCAGATTTTCGCAGCGCGGATATCGCAATGGGCGGGCAGGGCGCACCGTTGCATCCGTTTTACCTCCATGCATTGGCGCGCAGCTTGGGCGGCGGCCCAATCGCCTTTCTGGGGCTTGAAGGTGTGACAACCCTGATCTGGGTCGACCCGAGGGTCACAGACCCGACTGACCCAAAAGCCATCGTGTGTTTCGAAACTGGTCCGGGCCTTGACGCATTGTCCGGGGTTCAAGCCTCGACAGACAAGGGCGAGGTCGTGGATGGTGCGCTTGAGCTGTTCTTGGATGATCCGTATTTCCGCAAGCTTCCCCCAAAGCGCATTGAACGCTCAAGTTTTGAGCACCTGTTAGAACTTGTCGGCGAACTTTCCCCCGCTGACGCCCACGCAACCCTGTTGGGTATGGCCGCCACGTCTGTCTTGCTTGGGCTGGAACATCTGCCCCAAACTCCTCAACGTTTTGTCGCAATCGGTGCGGGCGCTTCAAACGCGATGCTGATGCAACTGCTGCACGCAGCATTGGACACTGAGATTGAAACCCTGACCCCAACCGCGCACGGCCAAACGATCCACGCTCAAGCCTTCGCCTTTCTCGCGGCGCGGGTTGCCAAAGGGTTGCCGACGACAGCGCCCAACACAACCGGTGCTGCCGCGGCGGTTGGCGGTGGAAATTTGTCCGATTTCTCTTGAATCATGGCGCGGTTTTCCCTTGAGTGGGGTCAAACAGGGGATGACCATGATACTTGATACCGATTTCGTTCGCAGCCAGTTTCCAGCCTTCGCCGAACCTGCACTTGCAGGGCAGATGTTCTTTGAAAACGCCGGTGGCAGCTACACCTGCAAGCCCGTTCTGGATCGCCTCCACCGCTTTTATCACGCGCGCAAAGTGCAACCCTACGGTGGCTACGCGGCCTCGCGTCTTGGGGGCGAAGAAATGGACGAAGCCCGTTTGCGCCTTGCCGCCCTAATGGGGGTCGAGACGGACGAACTTAGCTTTGGGCCGTCGACCACGCAAAACACCTACGTTCTTGCCAACGCCTTTCGCCAATGGATGACGCCGGGCGATGCGATCATCGTCACCAATCAGGATCACGAAGCCAACACCGGCCCTTGGCGCCGTTTGGCCGACGAAGGGATTGAGGTGCGCGAATGGAACCTAAACCCAGACACGGGGCACTTGGACGTTGAAGACCTAAGCAATCTGCTTGACGAAAAAGTCCGACTGGTGTGTTTTCCCCATTGTTCGAACGTTGTGGGCGAAATCAACCCTGTGGCCGAGATCACATCGGTCGCTCATGCAGCCGGTGCATTCGTCTGTGTTGACGGCGTGTCCTACGCGCCCCACGGATTGCCAAATGTCGGTGAAATGGGGCCGGATATTTACCTGTTTTCCAGCTACAAAACCTTCGGCCCGCATCAAGGCGTCATGGTTATCCGGCAAGCCTTAGGGGCTTTGCTGCCAAACCAAGGGCATTACTTTAACGCCGATAGTCTTTACAAACGCTTCACGCCAGCCGGTCCTGATCACGCGCAAGTTGCGGCTTCGGCAGGGATGGCGGATTACTTTGACATGCTTCACGATCACCACGGGCTAAGCGGCACATCACCTGCGCAGCGCATGGCGGCGGTGCATGATCTGATACGGGATCATGAAACGCTGCTGCTGCAACCGCTGCTGGATTATCTGTCGGACAAAAATTCGGTCCGCGTGCTTGGCCCAACAACCGCAGACAACCGTGCGCCGACCGTTGCGGTCGATGCGTTCCAGAACGCCTTCGCGCTGTCTGAACGACTTGCTGAGCACGGTATCATGGCAGGCGGCGGCGATTTCTATGCTGTTCGTGCGCTCAAAGCGCATGGGATCGACCCCGATCAAGGCGTGCTTCGCCTTAGCTTTGTGCACTACACCACCAAAGCCGAGGTAAGCCATCTGATTGAAAGCCTTGAAAAAACCCTCTGAGACCAAGCTAATACGCATCCAATCCCTAGATCCCCGCGTAGTATGCTTGATGAAAAAATTCTTGATGCAACGCGGGCGCTTGTCTTAGCCTTGCACGCAAGATGTTGGGAAGGGGTTGGCTTATGTTGCTGGAAAGTGTTCAGGGTCAGAAAAATCTGCCGAGATATTTCGCACCGGTCTTTGAGGCCGCACAGCAGATGCGCAATGGAATTCTTGATTTCCAACTGCCAGACGGCCGCGTGTTTCGCGCGCGCGCAAAGGGGGCAGGGCCGGTTGCCGCGATCGAAGTCCATGACCCCGACATCTTTTCGCGCCTGATCCGTGAAGGCGATCTGGGCTTTAGCGAAGCCTATATGGACGGCGGTTGGAGCACCCCGGACCTGCAAGCCTTTATGGATTTGATCCACGCAGACAATGATGAACTTTACGATGGTTTCAGAGGCATCGCATGGGTTCGTACCTTTGAAAAGTTCCGCTTTTGGCTGCAATCCAATTCGAAACGACAGGCGAAGAAAAACATTTCGCATCACTATGATCTTGGCAATGATTTCTACGGAGAGTGGCTGGACGAAACGATGACCTATTCGTCAGCGATCTTTAAAACTGGACAGGAAAGTCTCGAAAACGCGCAGACCGCGAAATACGCGTCGATGGTTGATCTGATGGGCGTCAAACCGGGGGATCACGTCTTGGAAATTGGCTGTGGATGGGGCGGTTTTGCCGAATACGCAGCCAAAGAGCGGGGTCTAAAGGTCACTTGTCTGACGATCTCAAAGGAACAATTGGCCTTCGCCCAAGATCGCATGAAGCGTCTCGGACTTGAAAACCAAGTTGAGCTGAAACTGCAAGACTACCGCGACGAACAGGGGCTATACGACGGCATCGCTAGTATTGAAATGTTCGAAGCTGTGGGCGAACGCTATTGGCCGACCTATTTCAACGTCGTGCGCGACCGCCTTAAGCCCGGAGCGCAAGCAACCCTCCAAATCATCACCATCCAAGACAAAAGATACGAGATTTATCGAACCGGCGTAGATTTCATCCAAAGGTACATTTTTCCCGGCGGCATGCTGCCAAGTCCTACGGCGCTTAGGCAAGAAGTCGAAAAGGCTGGCCTGTCGGTTTCCGGCTCAATCGAATTTGGCGATAGCTATTCGCAAACGCTGCGACGTTGGTATGACGTGTTTAATGTTCGTTGGGATGCGATAAAGGACATGGGATTCGATGATCGTTTCCGTAGAATGTGGAATTTCTACCTCTGCTCTTGCGCTGCGACGTTTCAAAGCGGAAATTGCGACGTGACACAGATCACGGTCAGAAAGCCCGTTTAACCCTATGCCCACAGCAGCACGTTTGGCCGCTGCGCTTTTCCTAGCGCTGACGGCCCTCGCCACCGCCTATATGATTGAACCGTCAATCCCGAAATATCTGGGACGGGGACGTCTCTATGAAATTTCGGCCGGACTTGCGCTTGTCGTCGGATGGTTTCCCATGGGCAAACGCGCGGGGGGCGGTTTCTTTGCGGGTATCGCAAACGGGATCACCGGCGGCGTGATACTGGTGTTCTGGGCCTTGTTCACCTTCGGGTTCACCCGCATGTGGACGTTGGCCTTTCGCAAAAAATACGACACCATTATGGACGCGTTCACCGGCTTCACATCCGAGGCTTTGACCTATGCGACCTACTTTCAGGACTTGACCGTTTTGGCGACCGTGATCATAGGCTCGGTTGTGACGGGCATTATCGCAGACGTTGCCGCCCGTAAACTTTCCTGAGGTGCCATGACCAATCTGTTCTTCTACGGAAGCCTTCGCGACAAAGACTTGTTGCGCATCGTTCTGGGCGACGACAACACGCGCGTTTCGCTGATTGAAGCGACGCTTGCTGATCACGCTGTCTATTGGGCACAGGGTGAAAGTTTTCCAATGGTTGCGCGGGCGATTGGTCACACCGCCAAAGGTCTATTGGCGGTTGGCCTGACGGCGACCGACGTTCTGCGGTTGAATTTCTACGAAGGCGGATTTGACTATGACCTGCGCACGATTTCAGTCGACACGCCGGACGGACCAGTCGACGCCGAAATTTACTGGCCCCCTGCCACAGGCTTGACCGCCGGAACGCCGTGGCGTTTGCGCGATTGGCAGCGTGATTGGGGCGCCATCAGCCTGATCGCAGCGACCGAGGCCATGGGCTATTTCGGCCAAATTGATGCCGCAACACTGGTGCGCCGTTTCCCGATGATGCGCGCGCGCGCGGCGTCTCGGTTGCGGGCGCAACCTGGCGACGCGCCGACAAACCTCCGCAGTGGCATGACCGCCGAAGACGTCACAATAGAACACGTCGAACGCGGCTATGCAGGGTTTTACGCCTTGGATGCGATGCGGCTTAGACACCGCAAATTCAACGGCGAAACCTCAAATCTTTTGGCCCGTGAGGTGTTCATGGGAACCGACGCGGCCATCGTGTTGCCCTATGATCCCGTCCGCGACACAGTCTTGCTGGTCGAACAATTCCGTATGGGACCAACCGGCCGCTACGATCCGGTGCCATGGTGCCTTGAACCGGTTGCAGGGCTGATTGATCCCGCCGAAGACCCCGAAACCTGCGCCATCCGGGAAGCCAAGGAAGAGGCCGATCTTGACCTCAAATCCCTTGAATTGATCGCCAAAGGCTATGCCAGTCCCGGCTCTAGCTCTGAGTATTTCTTCCTTTACGTCGGGCTTTGCACCTTGCCCGATACACAACCCAAAACGGGCGGACTTGCCGACGAAGGCGAAGACATCCGGTCTCATATCCTTGGCTTTGAGGATGTGATGCACCACGTCGACACGGGCGAGATCAACGTCATTCCCACGGTGCTCTGCCTCAACTGGCTTGCACGACATCGTGATCGCCTTCGCGCCGCTTCTTGAAAGTCGCAAACGGGGCGCTTAGAGCTATAGTCAGACATTAGGAAAAGGGTGCCCGACATGCGTGTTACCAACGATCTAGCTGATTCAATCGGCCAAACGCCTCTGATCAAACTTCGCCATGCAAGCGAGGCGACAGGCTGCGAAATCTACGGCAAAGCCGAATTCCTTAACCCCGGCCAATCGGTCAAAGATCGCGCTGCGCTGTTTATCATTCGTGACGCCATCGCCAGTGGCCAGCTAAAGCCCGGCGGCACGATTGTTGAGGGCACGGCAGGCAATACAGGCATCGGTCTGGCGCTTGTCGGGGCCTCGATGGGGTTCAAAACCGTGATCGTCATTCCCGAAACCCAGTCACAAGAAAAGAAGGATATGATCCGTCTTGCTGGCGCGCAATTGGTCCAAGTGCCCGCCGCGCCCTTCAAGAACCCTAACAACTATATCCGCTATGCAGGGCGACTGGCCAAAGAGCTGGCCAAAACCGAACCAAACGGCGCGATTTTTGCCAACCAATTCGACAACGTCGCCAACCGTCAGGCGCATATTGAAACAACCGGTCCTGAAATTTGGGATCAAACTGGTGGCAAAATCGACGGGTTCACCTGCGCCGTGGGGTCCGGTGGCACCTTGGCCGGCGTCGGCATGGCGCTTCAGCCCAAGGGTGTGAAAATCGCGCTGGCTGACCCGACAGGGTCTGCCTTGCACAACTATTACCTTACCGGAGAGTTAAAGTCCGAAGGCGGGTCAATCACCGAAGGCATCGCGCAGGGTCGCATTACCGCCAACCTTGAAGGGTTCACGCCCGATGTGTCATTCTCGATTTCCGACGACGAAAGCGTGCCGATCGTCTTTGACCTTCTGGAACACGAAGGCCTTTGCTTGGGCGGATCGTCTGGCGTCAACGTCGCAGGCGCGATCCGTTTGGCCAAGGAAATGGGGCCGGGCCACACGATCGTCACCATGCTATGTGATTTCGGCACGCGGTATCAATCCAAGCTCTTTAATCCCGAATTTCTGAGATCCAAAAACCTGCCGGTGCCTGCGTGGTTAGATGACGATGCAGCAAGCAACTTGCCCAGCGTGTTCGAAACCCAATGAGCCGACTTAAATCTGGACTGGTCGCAATTTTATTGGCCATGCTGCTACCGTACGCGGTGGCCGCGCAGGACACGATTGCGCCGGACTATGAAGTCTGGACCGAAGTGGCTCAACGGGCCGAAGGGTCGATTGAAAGCGCTCGTGCCAGTAATGCGGCTTTCGAAGACCTGCGCAGTCAAATTGTTGAATGGCGTCAGACGTTCCTTGCGGCGCAAGAAGCCAACAGTGAACGCGTCACGACCCTACGCAGCCAACTAATCGGCCTTGGCGCCGCACCAGAAGACGGCGCCCCGGCAGAGGCAGACGAAATCGCCGCGCGTCGCGCTGAGTTAAACGCACAGCTCACGCGTCTTGAAGCCCCGATCGTGACAGCGGTTGAGGCCTTTAATCGCGCCAACGGTATGATTGGCGAAATTGACCGGATCATTCGCGAACGCCAAACGAACCTGTTGTTTGAACTCGGTCCGTCTCCGCTGAACCCGACGTATTGGTCCCGTGCTTTTGACGAAATCCAACGCACTTACAGCGGACTAACTGGCGAGATACGCGAAAGCTGGACAAACCCAAGCCAGTCAAAAACCATGCAGGACAGGGCACCCGCGGTTATTGGATTGGTTGCGCTTGGCCTTGTTCTCATGCTGCGGGGGCGTGTTTGGGTCAAACGCATCGGTCGCCGTCTGCGCAGTGACTATGGTGTTAAGGGCTATCTGTGGCATTTCTTGATTTCCATCGGGCAGGTTGCTTTGCCCCTCGCTGGGATTTTTGCGCTAACGTACGCGATCACCTATTCGGCTATTGGCGGTCCGAGAACCCTGGTTGTTTTGACAAGCCTTCCGCTGTGGCTCGGGTCCGTGATCGCCGGTCAGTGGTTGGCGGGGCTGATATTTTCAGACGATAAAGACGACGCGATCTACTTTTTCTCTCATGACGCCAACCGACAGACACGTGTTCTAATTCTTGGATTAACGATCGTCCTGGCGCTCTATGGCGCATTGGTCGCGCTGTCGTCCCACGATTTTTACCCGTCCGAGGCACGGGCTGTCCTAGGCTTCCCGCTTGTCGTCGCATCTAGCCTTATGCTGTTTCGTCTAGGGCAACTTTTGTATGCCCACCGCGCCGTTTTGCACGAAACCGGCACCACATCGTTTAGCCTGTTGCCGGTTGTCGGCCGTGCAACTCAACTAACGTCAATCCTAGCACCAGTGTTGGCGGCCATCGGTTATGAAGCCGCGGCGAACGCGCTAATCTTTCCGGTCATCCGATCCCTGGCTTTGATCGGTCTCGTGCTCGTCCTGCAACGCCTAATTGCCGAGATTTTTGTACTGATCACCCGCGATCAAAGCAGCAAAGATGCCTTGGTGCCCGTTCTTATCGGATATCTACTCATCTTGGCCGCGCTTCCGATCCTCGCATTAATCTGGGGCGCGCGTTACGCAGATTTGTCCGAGCTTTGGACAACTATCCAACAAGGTTTGCCCGTCGGCGAAACCCGCATTTCGCCCACGGATTTTCTAAGTTTCGCGCTGGTATTCGTTGTCGGCTACATGCTGACCCGCGTCCTTCAAGGCACTTTGCGCTCTACCGTTCTTCCCAAAACCCGCATTGATGCAGGCGGTCAAAACGCTATCGTCGCAGGCATTGGGTACATCGGTATTACGCTGGCTGCCGTTTTCGCCATATCTTCGGCTGGGATCGATTTGTCGTCGATTGCACTTGTTGCTGGTGCGCTGTCTGTCGGCATTGGTTTTGGTCTGCAAAATATTGTGTCTAACTTTGTGTCTGGCATCATCCTTTTGATCGAGCGCCCAATCAGCCAAGGCGATTGGATCGAAGTTGGTGGCAAGCACGGAACCGTGCGCGAGATCTCTGTGCGCTCAACCCGCGTAGAAACCTTTGATCGCACCGATCTGATTATCCCAAATTCCGATCTGGTCAGTGGTCAAGTTATCAACTGGACCCGCGGAAATTCTCGGGGTCGCGCGGTTATTCAAGTCGGCGTGGCCTACGGCACAGACACGCGTTTGATTGAAACCATCCTAACCGAAATCGCGACCGCACATCCGCTTGTCACGAAGTCACCCGCGCCGGCCGTTTATTTCAAAGGCTTTGGCGCGTCGTCTTTGGATTTCGAAATACGCGCTGTCTTAACCGATGTTAACTACATCCTTTCTGTAAAATCTGACATCAACCACGAAATCGCGCGCCGCTTTGCCGAAGATGGCATCGAAATCCCGTTCAACCACACGGACATTACGATCAGAAATCCTGAAGATCTGTTTAACAAAAGCGCAAAAACATGACCCACCCTTTGTTTCGCGATGATGCTTACCTGAAAACTGCCAAGGCCAGCGTCAGCGCGGTCACCGAAACTGGCGGCATCGTTTTAAACGCCTCGATCTTCTACCCAACGGGCGGAGGCCAGCCGGGCGACGCTGGCACCCCTGTCATGGACTGGCGGATCTTGCGTCATCGTCACGTCGGTCAAGGGCCAAGGCGACGACATCATTCTTATCCCCTCAGAACACTCGAACCTGCCACCCATCGGGTGCGACGTCATACCCGCTATGAAACTGAAAACAGCTGCGTGAATTCTACGGCTGGACCCCATTAAAAAA
>Ga0316204_10004394_pt1 | contig 25361 bp, 21 predicted proteins | sample 6monrhotite_MG_2_FD_205661 | JGI IMG/M metagenome (GOLD analysis project Ga0316204, IMG submission 205661) | Microbial mat bacterial communities from mineral coupon in-situ incubated in ocean water Damariscotta River, Maine, United States -... | ecosystem: Environmental > Aquatic > Marine >...
TGATAAGACCTTTTTTCTTCTGCCCGCTGTTCATCAACTCACGCAGCAACAAATAGCAGCCGTGAATATCCAGATCCATTTCCCGCGAAAGTACGGGCGCGATCGCATTTTGAACCGAGCCGTTATAGCCAAGATCGACGAACATCACGACATCGCCTTGTTCTACGCCATGCTTTTGCAAATGCGCCAGCAAACCGTTACGGAACTTGGTCGAGCGATTGATTATCTTTCTGACATTTTGCGGCTTCAGGATTTGCGCCATAAAATCCTGAGACGTCTTCTGTCTGGCGATTTTCTTGGTTTCATTCGAGAAGAACAGAAACTGTCGACAAAAGGCGGCCTGTCGTTGCTGTGAATAGGCATCTATCTGACTACCCGCCACCTCTGCGATCAAGTAATCTTTGATCGCTTTTTCATCGGTGAAACTGCTGGCATTGGCGGTAAACCGGCTTAGCTCGATCATCGCCACTTGATCCGCAAACTCTGGATGCTGTGCCAGAAAGGCCTGAGCGGGAAGATAACCATCGCGCAACAGAAAGAGCAGCTTGGGTTTTTTCCCGGTTTCCGATTCTATGGTCTGGGCCTCTTCGGCAATCCAGCTTGAAAAACCCTGATAGATAGGACCCAGAACATCATGGCCAAATTGGAAGATGGAATCGTCATTTTGACGGAGTGATATTTGCGCGCGATGCGGTTGCAGCGCCGGTGAGGCCTTGCGTGTATCCTTTTCAAGCAACGTGGCAGCTGCCGCTTCAAGGCGCAGTCGTTCAACGGCCTCATCGTCAAATTGCTCAAAGTGAACACCGTGAATGCCCAATTCTATCGGAGATTCATGGTCAGCAACTTTGTTGTCGCCAAGGTGGACAATTGTTTCGGGATCAACTTCCAGTTCTTTTAGAACGAACTCAAAAAGGCCACTGGCTTTGTTTAAACCATAGTCGCATGAGCAAAAAATCCGATCGATATTGTTGACAACATCTTGTCCGGCCGCATCGGTGATAAGCTGGCGAAGCAGTGGCTTAGGCAAGTAGGTGTCAGAGACAATGATCACCTGCATCCCGCGTGCTTTGGCGGCAGAGATCAACTTGACGACCGGTATAAATGCAAAACAATGCAAGGCCTCGGCGGCAAGCTCTTTATCGATACAAGAGGCAATGTCCTTTTCATTGGCGCCGCGAAACAAATGCGCGTAAATGTCGGAAATAGTTACTTCAAACTTTTGTTCTTCGAAGGCCAGCGCTTTGCGCGCCCGCTTTTCTGCAAGGACCCGCATTTCCATACTGCAATCCGCAATATCCAAATCATAGAAAATATCGGTCGGCATGTTCACGTTACGCCAGACCAATGTATCGAAACAGTCTAACGAAAGGATTTTGACCCCCTCGTCAACGTTATCCAAGAGGGACTCTATTTCCTGCGCCTGCAAGGTTTCTATCATTTGTCTTCCATTTCTTTCAGCTTATTGCGCTGTTGCTTTGTTCGAACGTGTGGGAGACAAAGCAAAGCCTGTGCCAAATAATGGGTTGGCGATAGAACAACCCAGATTAGCGGAAGCTCCGCGAAGATGATGGTATTATTGAATTGTTCAAAGTCAGCAAACGGCAAATCCTTGCCGTACAGCGGCAAAAATTTGCAATTGTAGCCTATCTTTTTACGTTCGCTCGTGTTGCGAGAAACACGCCACCCAAAGCACCCGCATCATCACGCAACTTTGGAAGTGAAAGGTAGCTTTCTGTGCTGTTCGGCTCCGGCCTGGAATGAAAACCATTGGATCGTTTTTCAAATTCCTTGCGAATTTTGACCATGAGCAATTCGCGTTGAAGCAGGCCTCCGCCCAAAATTATCCTTTGCGGTGCCAGCAAATAGGTGATGGAGAGGCACATGCTGGCCAGTGCTGTGGAAACCATATCCCATGCTTCATGATCGTCCGCCAATTCATGCGGTTCTAATCCCCAGCGCGCGCGGATGGCTGTCGCCGAAGCCAAGCCCTCCACACAATCGCCATGATAGGGGCAAGAACCGGCGAACGTTTCAAGCTCATGTTGGGAGCGAGCTATTTGGATATGACCAAACTCACCATGATAAGGAGATCCTACAAGATTTCCATTGACCATTGCGGCTCCACCGACGCCCGTCCCGACCGTAACATAAGCAACATCAGCAAGGCCGCTAGCTGCACCCCATTCCGCCTCAGCCAGCAAAGCCCCGTTTACATCAGAATCGAGAACGCAAGGAAGTCCTGTTATCCGTTCAATCTCCGTGCGTGGATTGACTCCCTCCCATCCTGGCTTGGTTGTGGTCCCGATTTTACCATAGCTATCGGAACTGGGATTGCGATCTATCGGACCGAAACATGACAGGCCGATAGCTTCGACATCATGCCCATCTAACTTTTGGTCGAATATCCAACTAGAAAGTGCGCTGATTGTTGTCTTGGGAGTAGTTGTAGGAACAGCTGTTCGGTTGATGATGCGCCCCGATCGGTCAGTAAATACGGCCTTCCAGGAAGTTCCGCCCGCATCCACTCCCACATAGCCCATCCCAATATTGTCCTATTCGGTTCGATAGCGAATCCAAACAAAACCCTTTGCTCATGATCGCACCAGATTATTGCACCAATCGGGATATTGTCGTCAACATCGCCTAGACTGGGGAACGATGCAGGAGGAAGAAATTTACGGCGCCCAATTTTGAACCGATACCGATTAAAATCATGGTTTGTTTTCCGTTAACCAAATAGTTGGAATTGCGTGGCAAAGGAATTGCTCAATCTATCAATGAGTTATAAGCTTATGAAATTCTCGCCCGCAAAAACGGCCCTTTGGCTGCCTCTTCTTGCCTTGTCTTCCCCCATATTGGCGCAAAATGGGCCTACTAGTCTGGAAGAAAGAGTTGCGAAGCTTGAGGCGATGAACGCCCATCTTATCGAACTGCTCGAATCAAGGCAGGAAAGTTCCGTCAGCTACGCGGCACCACAATATCGGCAGCCTTCCCCAATCGCGCTGCAGAACGCATATGTACCTCCGCCTCCGCCACCTCCCCCAGTCGATAGTAGCGGGCCATCATATGCGCCGGTCAAAGAGGAAGAATCGCGGAAAAACTCCAGCGGCTTGATTGGAACAAGCTCTGAATATGCCTACAAAATATTGGATCATGCAGAGAATGTGAATACAAAACCTCTGTTAATTTTGCAGGCCAAGCAGATGTCTGAACTTGACGATACCGTCACAGTTAGTGGCGGTGTAACTGTTTTGGCAAATTATCAGAAAACCAATCGGGATTCGAAATTTGCATGGCTAATGCGGCATCCGACATCCGCAAATCAAATCGGTAGAAACGCATCAGAAATTGTTGTTCATTCTGCACAGGCCGCGGTTACCGCGCAATTGACACCAAGCTTAACTGCCTATGCGGAAATGCTCTACAATCCCGAGCAGAGTTTTGGTGCAGGAACTATTACAGCCCTAAATCGAAACCAGGTGCAGGTCCGCAAGGCGTTTCTGTTGTGGGGTAATCTGGACAAACGACCCGTCTATCTGGCCGCGGGCAAAATGGATGTACCATTTGGTCTAAACGATACCGTCAGCCCGTTTACCAACTCGACAAATTGGCATGCGTTTGCGCCATTGGCCTATGCCGGTACTTTGGGATATTTTGGAAATGGTTTACATCTGCGCGCGACAGCAATTCAGGGCGGCGCTCAGTTTCGAGCGGCCAATAGCCCGGTTCAAGGTACCTCGACTCCCTCTCGCATCAACAACTTTGCGGTTGATGGCAACTATACCCTCAGCTTGAACAATGGTCTGAATATGATGGTGGGGGGCAGTTATATTCATGGCAGCACCTATTGTCAGTCATATCCGGTTTTCCACTTTAACCCTTGTGCTGATAATGTTCCGGCGTGGTCAGCCTATGGCACAGTTAATTTTGGCGGATTGAAATTGCTCGGTGAATTCGCATCCACAACCAAAGTTTTGCCTGGCAGTGCAGTTCCAGATCCGACCAATCCGCTTAGTGCGTTTGCGGCAACCAAAGTCAGCGCTCTTACACTGGGTGGACGTTACTCTTTGCCATTTGATCGAATGCCCGTCGACTTGTCTTTGGAATTTAGCAATTTCACCGCCGGTGATGATGGTGCGCCTTGGGAGCGCCAAAACCAATGGGTGGTCGGTGCTTCTCATTATGTTGTTCCAAACGTCAACCTCTTCGGCGAATTTGTTCGCACCGAAGGATATGTGCCGCTTAATTTCCTGAGCGGGGGTAATTTCCCGGATGGAAGTACATGGTCTGATAGAGATGCGCGCTCGAGTATTTTCAATGTTGGTATCCAAGCGGCTTTCTAACAAGCTCTGCTCCCAATCATTGAACAAGAATCTCGATAGAATGATATTTCATATATCAAAAAGATCCTGAAGCTTATTTGCCCTTCACTATCCCGATTTCCAGAATGTCGCTTGCGATAGCAGCGACTTCATCGGCTGATTTTTCTTCGGACCAAATACCGTAGCGCAAACCAAGGAATACGTTCATTCCCATTATTGCCCATGCATGGGCCTCTTCGAGGTCACCGCGAAAATGCCCATTCTCATAGCCCTCTTGCAACCGCTCCAAGATGCGGTTGGCGGTATCCTGATAGTGGTTGCGATAGCTTTTTGGATCAACAAACTCCGCTTCGTCGATAATCCTGTAGATTTCTTTATGTTCCCGCGCGAACTGAATGAAAGCAGTCAAGGCGGAATGTTCTCGTTCAATGGCATGGGTCCAATCGACCATCGCACTAGCGGCATGCTCTTTGACCTGAATACTCATATCCTTGACTAACGCCTGAAAGATCTCGTCCTTCGAATCGAAATAGGTGTAAAAACTGCCCAGAGCCGTTCCTGCACGCCGGGTAATTCCGCTGATTGATGCCTCGTGGAAGCCATTTTCCCCAAATTCGATCGCGGCCGCATCCAGTAATTTTCTAAGCGTCCTTCGGCCCCGTTCGGTGCGGGGTTTCTTGTTCCCCGTTTGCGGGGAGATGGCTGAACTCGCTGTGTTCATTTTGCAACGGCTAGCGGGAATGTACACAAAAAGCAAACATCTAACTTGAAAGTTGGTTCATGTTTCAATATGTGCTCCTCAAATAACTACAAAAAACGATAACTGAGAGGATTTTTAGGGTCATGAAGAGACACGTCACAGTAAGTCATTCGACAATCGCAATTGCTATGGTCATGGGAGCAATGATTGTTCCTTCACAATCTGCCAGTGCACAACTGGAGGCGTCCGAGAATAATGACGACGGCGCGATTGTAGTGACTGCCCGAAGAAGAGAAGAGTCCCTGCTTGATGTGCCAATGGCGGTATCTGCTTTCTCCGGAGAGACACTGGAAAACCGTGGCGTCACCAATATTTCAGAAATCGCCCAGGCAGCGCCCAGTGTGACTATCGAGCCCTCGCGTGCAACCAACTCAACGCTGACCGCTTTCATCCGCGGCGTTGGACAACAAGATCCACTTGCTGGTTTTGAGCCTGGCGTTGCAATCTACATTGATGATATTTACCTGGCGCGGCCACAAGGTGCGCTGCTTGACGTTTATGATGTTGAACGGGTGGAGGTTCTTCGGGGTCCGCAAGGATCGCTCTACGGTCGCAATGCCGTGGGTGGCGCAATTAAATATGTAACACGTCGCCTGGGTCCCGATCCGGAGTTTTCCGGCCGGATTTCATATGGCAGCTATGATCAAATCGATGTCGTGGCAAAAGGCAGTTTACCCATCGGTGATTCTGTACGCATTGGCGCTGCTGTCGCTTCATTGAACCGCGATGGCTTTGGCACCAATTTCACAACGGGTCAGGACAATTACAACAAAGACCTGTTCGCCGTCCGTGGCTCTTTGGAACTAATGCCATCCGAAAATATATTCATCCGGATATCCGGTGATTATACCGATGATGACAGCAATCCAGTAGCTGGATACCGGCCTTTTCCGGGGGCGACCTCCGGTGCACCGGTATTATCCAATTTCTTCAGCACCTCAGCTGGTGCTGCGACCAATCCTTCAACAGCCGGTATTAATGGTCAAAATGAAGTGGAAGCAGGTGGAATAAACGGTCTTCTGGAATGGGAAGCCTCTGATGCCGTGACCCTGAAATCGATTACCGCATGGCGTAAGGACAGGACTTTCTCGGTCATCGATTTTGACAGTCTTGCTGTTGACGATTTTGATGCGCCGGTCATCTACCGGAACGAGCAATTCAGCCAGGAATTACAATTGTTGTATCAAAGCGACAAATTAAATGGTGTTTTTGGTTTCTATTATCTGGATGCAAAAGCCTCCAATGATTTTGATGTGGTATTGGGGCAATTGGGTCGGGCCTTTTTCGGAGCGCCCTTGACGGCTTTTACCGGCGGCTCGGTTGACACATCGGCATGGTCCGTATTTGGCGACCTTACCTATGATTTCACAGATCAGTTATCCGCCACCATCGGCGGGCGCTATACCGAAGACAAAAGAACAGCAGACATATTCCGCGCCAGCTATTTGGGAACCGGTTCACCCGCCTTTGGCAATGCAACTGCCATCCAAACGGCTGTTACCAGCGACTATGAAGCAAGCCGGACATTCAAGAATTTCTCACCGCGCGCGCTGATCAATTTCAAGCCCAATGATGATGTGAATATCTACGCTTCGTACAGCCGTGGTTTCAAGGCAGGCAGTTTCGATCCACGCGGTTCCAACTTTTCTTCGCCAGAGGTTGTTAATGGGTATGAACCGGAAATTCTGGATAGCTTCGAAGCCGGTTTGAAAACCAAATTTGGCCGATCCTATGTTAATATCGCCGCCTTTTACAGCGACTATAAAGATCTACAGGTTCCCGGCTCATTGCCAATTGATACCGACGGTGACGGCGTGAATGACGATTTTGTCGGTGCCGTGACCAACGCCGGCAAGGCAACGATCAAGGGCATTGAATTGGAAGCCAATATTGAAGTTGCCGATGGCTTGACCTTAATCGCCAGTGGCAGTCTTTTGGATCCCAAGTACAAACGGTTTATCGTCAACGGTGTCAATGTCGCCAATATGCGCCAGATTCAAAACACGCCCGATTTCCAGTCCTTTCTCGGTTTTAACTACAACACTGATTTCATCTGGGGCGGCACGATCAACTTTTTCGGTAGCTGGAGCCACAAAAGCTCAATCACCCAGTTTGAAACACCGGTACCGGCAATCGACCAACCGGCTTATGACCTGTTCGATGCTGCGGTGACCTGGACTTCCGACGATGGACATTGGACTCTGGCTGTTCAGGGTAAAAATCTCAGCAACGAGATTTATCGGACTTCCGGATATAATTTTCCGACCTTAGGACTGGAAAACAATGTTACGGTTTTCCACGGCCCGCCACGTACTGCGACATTCACTGTCGGCTTCCGATTTTAGTCGGACTGCTGAAAAACTGTAATATCATGGCGTTTAAAGACCATTTTTATCGCAGCGCCGACAATAGACTTGACCTCTATGCGCGGATTTATCCGGGCAACGGGCCAACATTGCTGATGATGCATGGATTATCGCGGAACAGTGCCGATTTCGAACCTTTGATTGATGCGCTGGATGATAACTATCATGTGGTTTCTGTTGATCAGCGGGGGCGGGGCTGTTCCGATTATGACCCTGATCCGGCAAACTACCTGCCGGATATCTATACCGCCGACATGTTTGCGCTGCTGGACGAACTGAACATCGACAAAGTCACTGCCATCGGTACATCTATGGGCGGTCTCATGGCGATGATCATGGGGGCAGTCCAGAAAGACCGCCTTAGCGGCATCATCATTAACGACATCGGACCAGAAGTTGATCCGGCTGGAATCGCCCGCATCCAATCCTATGTCGGCAAAACCGAGGCCGTTCTAACCTGGGAAGATGCCGCCGATGCTTGTCGTGACATTAATAGCGCCGCATTCCCCAAATTTAGGGATGCGGATTGGCTGAACTTTGCTAAACGGACCTATGTACAGGAAAATGGTTCCATTCATCCAGCCTATGACCCGGCCATTGCGAACAGCATGGAGGGAGAACAGCCAGCTACCGTACCAACTGATTTGTGGCAGATGTGGGACATGCTGACAGACTTACCAACGTTGCTGGTCCGCGGAGCAATAACCGACATTTTGCATCGGAAAACCGCTGCGGAAATGGAAAATCGACATAGCGGGCCGTTCAAGAGTGTTGATGTGGCCCATGTCGGGCATGCGCCGATACTCGACGAACCGGAAGCCGTCTCAGCAATCCAGCATTTTTTGAAGCAGCACGCTACCTGAATGGCTGACAATGCATCCACCACGCGCAAGCCCGGCAACCGTAATGTTGTGCTGGCGATGTTGCTGGTGGTTTATATATTCAACTTTGTTGACCGTCAGATTTTGGCGATACTGGCTGGTTCGATTCAGGCAGATCTTCAACTTAGCGACACACAAATGGGGCTTTTGGGCGGCATCGCCTTTGCCCTGCTCTATTCAACGCTGGCTGTTCCGCTGGCCTGGATCGCTGACAAGACCAGTCGAAGCTGGGTTATCACTATCTCGCTTGTACTTTGGAGCGGCTTCACGGCGATTTGCGGTCTTGCGCAAAATTTCTGGCAGATATTTCTGGCACGCCTGGGAGTTGGTATTGGGGAAGCCGGTGGGATAGCTCCATCCTATGCGCTTATCTCAGAATATTTTCCAAGTGAACAAAGAGCGCGAGCGCTTTCGATCTATTCGCTCGGCATCCCGCTAGGTTCAGCTTTGGGTGTTATGCTTGGCGGTTACATAGCGGCTACTGTTGATTGGCGACTGGCTTTTTTCGTTGTCGGCTTGGCAGGTGTACTGATTGCGCCTTTGTTCAAATTCCTGGTGCATGATCCAGCTCGCAAAAGCGCTGTGATGGTGGAAAACCAACCTATTGAACCTGAACAATTGCCGAGCGAACCAAAGCTGAAATTTACGGAAACCGCCGGATCGCTCGCCAGGAAAAGTTCATTCTGGCTGCTCGCTCTTGGCGCTGCATCCAGTTCCATGTTGGGGTACGGGATTGGATTTTGGCTTCCCAGTCTGCTGCAGCGCAGCTTCGGCCTCAGCCTGGTGGAAACGTCGCAGTTTTTTGGAGGAGTTTTGCTAATTGGCGGCGTCGCAGGCGTGTTGGGCGGCGGCTGGCTTGGTGATCGCCTCGGGAAATCCAACCGATCCGCTTATGGTTACATTCCAGCAGCAGCCTTTTTGCTGGCCATACCCTTATTCGTCACTGGTATCATGACGACTTCGGTTACATATGCTTTCCTGCTCTTCCTCATCCCGCAAGCACTGGCTTATGTCTGGATTGGTCCGGTATTGTCGGCTGTACAGCATCTGGTTACCGCAGAATCCCGTGCGACCGCATCTGCACTTTTCCTTTTGATCAACAATCTGATTGGCCTGGGTGGCGGGATCTATTTTCTTGGCGCGCTATCGGACTTTTTACAGCCGATCTATGGCGATGAATCGCTACGATACTCGATGAGCTATGCCATGGTTTTTTATGTGATCGCCGCGATATTGATGGCGTTTGCTGGACGTTCTCTTCCAAAAAACTGGGTTGAGGATTGAACATTTAACGAACAATGCAATGGCGATTAACCTCTGCTCTTCACTCGACGAGCAGATCACGTTCGCGCAATTCGTCCAGACCATAAATTGTCTCAAGCGGGACATCGTCAAACGGTTCGTATCGCGGATCTTGAACCAAGCAGAAACTGCCGCAAATCATTCGGGTTTCACCTGCTGCGGCGTCATTATACCAAAGCCGCCCACCCGGCGTTGCAACATAGCCATCTATCCCTTCCGCAACATCCGCTTCCAGATCAATGGTTGATGGCCGCTCGCTATCATAGCCTTCGGAGAAAGCCGCATGGGTATGATAGGAGGCCAATATTGCTATATCGGACCCAGGCTCCTCGGGCTGACAACCATCTTCCTCCCCTCGCACAGCTTCGGTTGCAACGAAATCACCCTCGGTGTCCAACCCAATGAACCCGCAATATTCGCGGTCTTGATTGAAGGAGGTTTCCTGAAGATCATTTAGGATAGATTTTGCAAACAGGACTTCTGCTTCGGTTCTGGGCTGGGCACGCTCAAACGGCGGCTCCAGTATCCAGTTGCAGCCAGAAAGGGTCGATAAACTCAACAATATAAGAACGACAAATATATGCCGATGTGTCTGTGATTCCTTCCTTGTCATCGCTCAATCATATTCAAGATACGTCCCTTCCTTTCAAGTAACTTCCTGATTGACCCTGACGGTTCGTGTTGGGAAACAGGAAGATAAGGAAGCTGTTGTGGCCTATCTGGCGTCTCAGCAAAGCAATTGCATAACAGAGCAGTCGTTGGTCATTGATGGCGGACATTCGATCAACCCACTATAAAACTGTCTATCAGTCCAATAGAGCGGCCAAACGCATCAGGGCTACCGCTTCATTGGTTGCTGCCGGAAGGCCAAAGGCAACATCGCTTACCGCACGAGCGATATCCATTGGAAGGTCAAAATCATTGGCGACAATATCGGCGATATAGTCAATCGCATCATCACGGCTATAGTCTGTAGAATCACTTCCGCCAGATATACTGGGTTCAGTTTGAAGCCGCCCGATAATTAGACCGCGTTCCTCAATATATTTGAGATAATGATGCGTGATCCCGCAAACCAGATCTTCAAAAGTTTTCGCATTCTCTGCCTCCTGAACGTGCTACCAAAGCTATTGTCGATTTCTTGAAGGAATAAGCATATGCGTAAACTATCCCTGAGATTCTCAACCGACCTTCAAACGGTGCGAGATACAGCAATGGTTCTGGCCACCGCATTATTGCTTTCAGCCTGTGCCACCGTGTCAGCTGATCCTGCCGGTGCACTCACATCTCGGGAAACCGAAGCCACTCTTACTGATCGCGCGAAGAGCATCCATCGCCAAAGCCTGGTACTGGATGCCCACGCAGATATCGTTCTGCCGACAACCTCAAAAACCTATCTGGGGGCAGATGGATTGTCTAAAGTTGATCCGGCAAAGTTGAAAACCGGCGGTGTCGGCGCTGTGATAATGTCGGTTGCCGTTGGTCCGGGCCCAAGAACAGCGGAAGGACATGCACAGGCACGCAAAGAGGCCGATGCAAAGTTGGCGGCAGGTCTTCAACTGGTTGGTCAATCTGAACATATCGGTTTGGCAACTTCCGCATCAGATGTTGGGAAATTGCAAAACACGAACAAGACCGCTGTAATATTGGGCTTCCAAAATGCAAGGTCGCTTGGTGGCAACGTCGCAGCTCTCGATGAATTCTATACTGCCGGTGTTCGCGTATTCGGCCTCAATCATCTGGGCCACAACGACTTTTCGGATAGCTCCCGTCCCCTTTTCATCGGGGAAACCAAATCATACGAACCCGCCGAGGAGCATGGTGGCTTGTCCTCTTTAGGGGTCGCGGCGATCAAACGCATAAACGCGCTTGGCGGTATCGTCGATGTATCGCAAATGTCGAAAGCGGCCACGTTGCAAGCGACAAAATTGTCTCGCGCACCGATAATTGCCAGCCATTCCAATGTCCGCAATCTTTCCAATGTCTCACGCAACCTGTCCGATGAGGAAATTGATCGCATCGCGGAAAAAGGCGGCGTCATTCATCTTGCCGCTTTTGGCGCCTATCTTGTTGATCTTTCCGAACCAAATCTACTCGCAGCCATTCTAAAAGTCCGCAGACACGCCGGGTTGCCCGATGCCTATTCCTATCCCTATGAATTATATTGGGAAATTTCTGATCTGAAAAAACGGCAGGCTTTTCTTTTTGCAATGAGGGATGTCATCGGCACCGGATCTGTTGAACGCTTGATTGATCATATCGATTATATCGTAAAGCGCGTTGGCATCGATCATGTGGGAATCGGCAGCGATTTCAATCATGGCGGCGGTGTTGCCGGGTTTGTAGACGCCAGTGAAGCTGGCAATGTGACTTTAGGGCTGGTGAAGCGAGGCTATTCTGCCAGTCAAATCAGGAAAATCTGGGGAGAAAATTTCCTCAGAGTTTTTCGCGCTGCAAAAGACAGGGCCGACAATCCACATTGAAACCGGTCTAAACGCGAAGCTTGTTGGTCAGTGCAACGTTTTTCACTGGAAATTGGGGGCAGTCGAAAAAGTCCATCCCCCTATCCCGGGGCGAAAATTTCAGCAGAACCGGCAATCAGATTCGAATGCAAGTTCCGAGGCAACCCTTCGATTTGTGCGCGGAGAAGAAGTGACTCCGACCAAAGGCACAAAGGTCCGTTCATTTAGGGCAATGCAAAACGCGATATACATTGGCCACCGGTTGACCTAATGAGTGCTCTGCCAAAATGACTTGTAAGCTGGGAAGATGCCGTGACAAACAACCAAAATGATGATGCAATAGGAATGGATGTCGAGACATTTGGAATCTTCATAGAACAGCTCCGGAAATATGTGCGGGAGAGATTGGTTCCTTCAGAGGATTTGCTTGAATCGGACGGAGAAATTCCTGAGGAGATTCTCTCGGAAATGAAAGAAATGGGACTGTTCGGGCTCACCACGCCGCTGGAATATGGCGGTTCAGAGATGAGTGTCGCACAATATATAAAAACAATAATGGAACTAAGTTGGGCCGCGCCAGCCTTCCGTTCCATTTTGACCATGAACACAGGAATGGTCGCGTCTGCCCTGAAAAACTTCGGCACGTCAGAACAAAAATCAAAATGGTTGCCGCGGCTGGCTGCTGGAGATGTTTGTTCCTTTGCACTGACCGAACCGGGCAGTGGTTCGGATAGTGCCGGGCTCAAAACCCGGGCCAAAAAGACAAACGAAGGATATGTGCTCAACGGCACCAAGCGGTACATTACCAACGCGCCTTTTGCCGACTTGGTTCTAGTGATGGCCAGAACATCTGAAGAAAATCTGCCCAAAAACCAGCATATCTCAGCCTTCCTGGTTCCCACCAATCTATCGGGTGTAACAATTGGCAGCCCAGACAAGAAAATGGGGCAAGAGGGATCACAAATAGCGGACGTCATCCTGGAGGACGTCAATGTGCCATTCGACGCCCTATTGGGCGGAACCGAAGGTCAGGGATTTCGGACCGCCATGTCTTCCCTGAATACCGGTCGCTTGTCAGTTGCTGCAGCAGCAGTGGGATATGCCAAGCGCATATTGGACTGCGGCCTTCAATATTCTTTGGAGCGCGAAGCATTTGGAGAACCCATTTCGAACTTCCAGCTGATCCAGGCCATGCTCGCGGATTCCCAAACCGAGATTTACGCTGCACAATGCATGCTTGAAGACGCAAGCCGGCGGGTAGATGCGGGCGAAGATGTCATTGTGAAAGCAGCGGCAACCAAAATGTTTGCCTCCGAAATGTGCGCGCGCATCGCAGACCGGGTTGTGCAAATTCACGGCGGCGCCGGATATCTTCGCGAGTATAAAGCGGAGCGATTTTTGCGCGACAGCCGCCTGTACAAAATTTATGAAGGAACAACGCAGATACTGCAATTGGTGATCGCAAAACGCACGCTAAGGAACCATGGTTCACACAGCTAGATGACACCAGAAGTTCGCACGCATTGGCCGTTCGCCATCACATTGGAGTGAGCAACCAATACTGCGCGAGTTCGCTGCTACCTATGGAACCCCGCCCTTGAACACGTTCATAGCTTTTCCAAAGGGTAGATGATTATCCTCATTAAAGCCGGATTGAGCCGGTGGTTCTGATTTCCAAAGAACGTCAGCCTCACCGCATGACAACAGTGTTTTAACCGAGTTTTGCTGATCAGTTGACAACAGATCAAAACGCCGCCGCAGCTCTTCAAGGCACCACACGCGATATTGGGAAACAGCAATATCCCTATAGTCGCATCCCTGCACGGTCATATCAAAGCGCTCTGCTCCTTCAGCAAAAGCCTTGGCATTAGCTGCCAGTTGAACCAGATGCGTTTCACATATTTCCTTGAGCATCGGTGCTGCGTCATCCGGAATCTGCGTGACAAACTCCGGTTCGCCTTGATTGCGGGCATGCCACATCCGGGCGACCCATTCATATACGGCAGGGGCAGTGTTGCGCATAATTTCTTCGGGCGTGGGATCCTGCCCATAATGGCGGAACATCGGGCCCATCATTCCATAGTCCGCCAAAGATGGTGCATTGCCGAGAAGGAATGGCCGGTTTTCCAGCATCGCTGACATAGAAGCCAATGCATTGTGATAGGATTGCTCAATATGTTTGCGGCTTGTTTCCGTTACACCGTCTCGCTCTACATAGTGCCGTACCTGTCGGCGGACGATCATCCTTAGCCGCATCCATCGCGGCATTTTCAAATGCCCGGTAACCTCGTCTGTCAGCACATTGGAAGCCAGTTGACGATCATAATCATACCACCAACGATAGTACATGGCAGATCGCCATAGCCATTCATCGCCATAATCTTCGATTAAGTGGCCAATAAATCCCACAACTGGATCTTGCGGCAAGACAGGGTTATCCGGATGCTCCGTCTCAAGATGCATGATGATAGGCGTGGTGTCCGACATCCAAGTGCCATTATCATCAACAATTGGCATCTGCACCGCGCCGACCTTTTCCTTCAGCATCTTGGCTTCGCCATAGGGAGTCGGCAATGGCGTATAGGCTATATTTTTATACCGCAAATAGGCTTCCAGTTTGCCTGTATAGTAAGAAATCCGTGATCCGTAGACTATCATGTCACCCTCCTCGTATTTTCCATGTCTTTACCGTTTAATCCGTCACTAGAAAATGGAGCTGTGCTGCCCACCATCGATGACGATATTCTGACCCACGATAAAGCGAGCCAGTTCACTACAGAGAAAAGCAGCCATGGGGGCGAGATCATCAGCATTGCCCATAAAGCCAGCTGGAATGTGATTATGCTCTTTGAAATGCGCCCTAACGATCTCCGGCTCGGGTGTCAGGCCAAATGCATCGGCATAGGCCCCCATGATCTCCGATGCGCCTTCCGTTGCAAACATGCCGGGCAACAGATTGTTCAGGATAACCCCGTGCGGAGCGATCTCCCGCGAAACACTGGCCGTATAGTTGAGCAATGCGGACCGAGCCGGGCCAGACATTAATCGCCAGATCATCGGATTCTTGGCGGAGAAAGTAGCAATATTGACGATCCTGCCCCATCCTTTTTCCTTCATGGCCGGAATATAGTTTCGCATGATTTCAATTGGACCGATTAATGCTGTCTCCACTGAATTGCGCCACATCTCTGGCGTCACTTTCAGGAAGTCCCCATTTGGATCAGGCGGTTTTATTGTAATCGCCAGAATGTCGGGATCGGGACAGGCCGCAAACAAAGCCTTACGACCTTCTTCGGTCGAAGAATCGGCGACTAAAGGGGTAACTTTCGCGCCATATTTCTCAGAAATTTCCTGTGCCGCTTTGGTCAGGCGTTCTTCGCCGCGCGCGGTGATAACCAGTTCGGCCCCCGCCTCGGCAAGGCGTTCAGCCGTCGCTCTTCCCATGCCAGCGCTGCCGCCGGCCATTATTGCTTTTTTACCTTTAATCTGAAGATCCATTGTTAGACTCCTTCTGCCATTTGATGTCGTTTAGAATTTCTTTTCGTTACTCCGACGGACTGCGTCGCAATCCAGCTTCGTCGAGACGCCAACGCAACGTATCAATCCGGTCCTGACCAAAAAATGGCTCACCTTTGAAGACCATCGTTGGCACGCCCCAATGACCGGACTGCTCCAGCATTTTGTGGTTCTTGTTGATCTCAGCCTTCGCATCATAATGTGCAAAAGCACTTTCCATCTCGGAAAGATTCAGGCCGATTTGCTCCGCAGCTAGCGCCAAATGATCTCCCTTGTCCCAGTCTTTGGTTCCACCCCACAACAGAGCCGATACATGATGAGCGAAGTCGATACCTTTGCCGTGCCGCTCTGCCTCAACGCCGAGCATCGACAGTCGCCAGATATAGGGCTGATCTTCGGGAACCTCGAAAGTCTCAAGATCCTGAACGACCGGATCCGGCTTAGGCCAGAAAAAGGGTAAACCCAAAAATGCGGCCCGTCGCATGGAGTCCATGACGATGTAGCGTGGCCGTTTTTTATCAGCTGCATCGAACACCGTTGACTTGGCGCGCAATGCAATCGGAAGCACTGGGCGCAGCGAAACGCTGACCGCATAGTCCTCGCGCAATCGCAATAAGTCCGGTGTTACCAGATAGGAATACGGGCTTCTGAAAGACCAGAAAACATCGATGGTGTTGGTCATATTGTTATCTTTCTATTGTTCGCAAAAAATATCACTGATCGAATTCCGCTTTCATTTTGCGCGCGATCCGCTCCGCTATCATTACACAGCCGAGATAGGTATTACCTGCCGGGATAGTGGGCATGACCGAAGCATCGACTACACGCAGTCCGGTAACACCACGTACCCGGCAGTCGGCATCCAGCACTGTGCCCATCGGGCAGGTACTGGTCATGTGACCATAGCTGATAATCCCTCGATCCAGCGCGGCAGGCACTGCATCCTCCCTGGTAAGGTCACAGGGTATCAACGGCCGGCAGCCAGACTGCCTGAAGGCGTCCGACGCCTCCCATGCGGCTATCTTCTGAAAAGCGTGATGCAATCGAATGTTACCGTCTTCGGGCAAATCAGGAGCGGTTACGACAGGGTCCATGTCCGCGTCATCACCCAGTCGCACCTTGCCGTTACCCGGAGAGCGCATCATGAAGGCAGCCATCACAAAATTGGTTATATCCTCAGTCGGCGCGGGCGCTATCGGGAACAAGTGATAATCAACATCCTTGCCATTGGATGCACCAATATACAGAGATTGCGCCGGTCCGGCAGTTCCCCCGCGCGGTCCTTCATGCGTATATGGTATAGATGGTCCCAAATGATCGGCCAAGGTTTCTCCAACCGGCAGGTCGGCTTGAACAGCTATGCCATGATCAGTCAGGTGGGAAGCCGGACCAATGCCGGACCGCATAAGCAGAGCTGGTGACCACAAGGCGCCGACAGATACGATGACTTCATCGGCATCAATCTGTTTGCCGCACTCCAGTATCACGCCCTTTGCCCTGTGGCCGTCAATATGCAGCGCAGAAACCTTTGCACCGGTACGGATTTCCAGATTGTCCCGCTGCCGAGCCTCCGCCGTCAAATAGGCAAGACTGGTGGACAATCGATTAGCGTCCTTATCGATTGTGACAGGGAACACGCCGATGCCCGGCAATTGACCGGGATCATTAATGTCTTCAACAATCGCGTTTCCGGTTTCGGCCATGCCATCCTGAAATGCAATCTGAGCATGGCTCATTTCGTCGCGACGCCATCGACGGACTGTCAGGGGACCAGAATCGCCGTGCAGCGGACTAGCTCCAAAATCCAGATCAGTTTCTGCGGCGATGAATGTTTCGGCAACATCGTTCCAGCCCCAACCGTCCAGTCCGGATGCTGCCCAACCATCATAATCTTCCGGCAATCCTCTCAAGGTCGCCAACCCATTGGCAGCAGATGTACCGCCCAATATCCGTCCCTGCAATATCGGGATGGCGCCGTTTGAGGTTTTCATGACGGTGGTAACCATTGGAACCGCGCCCTGCCATGCATCAGCGGCCCGTGCCGGGTTCAGAATTGCGGAATCGTAGGTCATATCGTCAGGGCCGGCTTCCAGAAGCGTCACATGGATAGCTGAGTTCTCACTGAGCCGGGCTGCCAGAACCGATCCGGCGGTACCGCCACCCACAATGATGATATGCTTGGCTTTTTGCTCCATTGTCGTTTCTTTCCTCCCCCTTTTTCGCATCAAGAATCGCAATTTAGGTTGTAATACCTATTACTAGGTGATAAAACCTAAATTGGCAAGTTCGTTGTTTCTCAGAAGGAATAAGCAGGCAAAATGACAGCGCGTTCTCACACCGCGAACCGGATATTGGAAGCCAGTCGCAAGGCCTTTAACGAAAGGGGGTATGCGGGAACATCTGTGACTGAAATCGCAACGTCGCTCGGCATGTCGCAAGGGAATTTGACCTATCACTTTCCTACAAAACGCGACTTGGCAATGGCGCTGGAAGACGATGTGCTGATGCTAATGAAACATCAACGAACCAGCAAAAAACAGGGTAGGTTGGCAGATGACTATATCGACCACCTGCTCTTCGGGATGAAGCTTACCTGGCGATACCGTTTCCTTCTGCGAGACAGGATACACTATGCCGGAGAACCCGTGGGTCAGCGTCAGGACTCGGAGCTGACACGCGACTATGAGGACCTTGTCGCTCTGCTCGAACGCATTGATCAGGAAGGCCAGTTTCTTGAAAACAAGGGAATCGACATAGAAGTGCTGAGCCGATCACTATGGATTGTCAGCCGGTATTGGGTCGATTATCTGCGTGAACTGGAAGGGTTAGGACAAGTCAGTTGGACAGATCAAAAACGCGGCATTCAACATCACCTAGCCGTCTTGTTTCCATATTTGAAAGCGTCTGCACGAAAAGCATTCCAAGCGGCATTGGATCAGCGGCAAATATAGTTGACTAAGAACAAGGACAATTATCTCAGCTGTTGAGCGGATCCGGATTTGGGTTTTCCGCCAGCCATGCCCTTCGTCGGGAAACAGTGAAAATTTTTCGAGAACATTTCTGGCCTCATGAGAGGCTACTATCTGCTCAGCTTCTACTACCGGGGCATTTGTATCATTGGCACTATGCAACACAAACAGCGGAACCGTTATGCGGTCAAGCTTGTGATTGGGCGATAGGCTCCTGAGCATATCTGCTGGCGCAACGGGGCACCATATAGCCTCCATAGCGTCCACCCATGATTCCCAACTTCGACGGATGGGCGATACCTTTAGCCTCCAGCGCCGTTTTGTTAGTCTAAATTCATAAACCCGATCACCTCTTCCGCAATCACGGCCGGTTGCTCAGGCAAAAGCGCATGACCAGCATTTGGTATCACCACGAGATTAACCCGCTCGGGGTATTGCTGCGCCAGCGGAATACCCGCGTCCTGCGGCGGGGCGATGGTGTCTTCGGCGGCTTGCAAGACGAGCATGGGCTTAGTGCCGCCTGCGCCCCATTGATCATAGACATCCGTGCCTTTGGCTTTGCCCTGCAAAATTGCCGTCTGCGTGTGCCAGCCGATGATCCAATAATCGGGAATAGCATTACCCTCGGCAAAAAATCCGTAGTCGATATCGCTCTTGCGCTGGCCAACCGTGCGGCGAGGATCAAATATGTTCTTCAGCGCAATATTGGCTTTTTCCGGGATTGCCTTGGCACCACCCGAAGCAATCAGCACCACTTTTTCGATGCGATTATCATTGCGGCTGGAAAAGGCGCGGGCGAGGCGGTTGCCAAAGGCATGGCCGATCACCGATAGCTTCTCATCCGGTTTAGTTTCTGCATCGGCGACCGCCGCCACATCGTCGGCCATGTCAAAGAGAGAAAATTCCCCTTCGGGCAAGGTTGAGTTTTTAATCCCGTGCGCATCCACCGCTATGGTGCGATAACCCGCATTGTTGAGTGCGGTTACGAGTTCATTGAAATCACTGGCTTCACGACCAGCGCTGGCGAGCAAGATGACGGGCTTCCCTTTACCGCTGATGTGATAGGAAAACTGCCGGGCGCCTCGTTCGACCGATTTCTCGGTTCCAATTGCATCACGGGCGGGTGTGTGGGGTAACGGCATCCAAAGAGCGTAAACAATGATGCACAATAACGCGAATATTGCGAGTGCGACCAGAGAGTATTTTTTCATCAGAAACACTATTCCTAAAAATCTACTGCAATACCCTTATGCTCCCAGTCACCATAGCGCGTGGGGCCGTCCTTCTCGGCAATGTCATCCGCCTTTTCCAGCGGATCGGGTTCGGGCACTGGCTTGTTTTTCGACAAATGGTCGGGCGGCGATACACCTTCGGGTCGTTCCCCCGGTTTTCTGGTCTTTTCGGTCATATTTCACTCGCCTCAAAATTGAAAAACCCCGCCTCCATCCCTATATTGAGGGAGATACAGTCTTAATCAAGCGGGTTTTGTGCGATGAATTTTATGAAAACAACCATGTTGCTGGCAGCATTGACAGCATTGTTCATGGTCATGGGCTATTCACTCGGTGGCAGTGGCGGTGCGATATTGGCGCTTATTGTCGCGGCGGGCATGAACCTATTCACCTATTGGAATGCCGATAAAATCGTTCTGAAAATGCATAATGCGGTTGAGGTTGATGCTGGCAGTCATCCCGAATTCTATTCGATGGTGCAAAACCTGGCTCAGCGCGCGCAGCTTCCCATGCCAAAAGTCTATATTGTCGATCAGGCGCAGCCCAACGCCTTTGCAACCGGTCGCAATCCGGAAAATTCCGCAGTCGCAGCAACAACCGGATTGCTCAATATGCTGAGTTTTGAAGAAATTGAAGGCGTTATGGCGCATGAGCTCGGCCATGTGAAAAATCGCGATACTTTGATCATGACGATGGTTGCGACCATCGCCGGTGCGGTTTCGATGCTGGCCAATTTCGGGTTGTTTTTCCGGGATCGGAGCGCCGGAATTGCGGGCTTAATGGCCGTGTTGATCGCCCCTTTTGCAGCCATGATCGTGCAGATGGCGATCAGCCGGACCCGCGAATTCGGTGCGGACAAGTCTGCTGCAGAAATTAGCGGCAAGCCATTGGCTCTGGCTTCGGCTCTGGCGAAGATATCCGGCATGGCGGAGCGCACACCCAATCCGGTTGCCGAACGCAATCCGGCAGCAGCTCAGCTTTATATCGTCCCAGCTGGCGTGAGACAGATGTTCTCCACTCATCCCGCAACCGAAGACCGTATTGCGGCGTTACAGGAAATGAGTGGTGGTGGTTCCGATCATATGTCTGGGCGATCCAATGAAGTGGGTGATATGAGCCGATTGAAAAAACGCAGCGCACTTGATCCCAGATAAACCGCTTCGCTTGGCGCCGCATAGCCGCTAAGGCCGCTGCCCATGGACAGATCCAATAAAAAACCAACGGGATTCCCTGCGCGCCTTGCAGCGATCCGTTTGCTTGACGCGGTATGCCGCCGCGGCGAAACGCTCGACCAAGCGATGTCATCCGCGACCGGAAGCCTGTCGAACCCATCGGACAAATCCCTAGCGCATAACATCGCCGCCAACTCCTTGCGCTGGATGACCGCGCTAGATGCAATGATTGATAGTGCGACAAAGAATACACTTGCCGAGGACGCGAAAGCCCGGATGGCGCTTCGGATTGCATTGGTACAGGTTCTGGTGCTCGAGACACCGCAGCATGCCGCGATTTCAACGGCACTGCCACTGGTCCAAGGCGGACCAAGACGATTGGTGCACGGGGTGTTCTCCACCCTCATGCGCGGTGTTGAAAAAGGCGACGTTGCCTTGCCGAAATATCCAGCGATACCGGGTGAAACACGAGCACGGTGGCGAGAAAATTGGGGCAAGGAAATCCCCTCGGCCGCCAATCAGGCATGGGCACAGCAAGCACCCTTGGACCTGAGTTTCCAATCCAACAATGTTGGAGAATTGACCGAAGAGTTGGAAGGCGAAAGTCTGGCTTCAAAACAGCTGAGGAGGCTTCCATCTATTCCCGTTACCGAATTGAAAGGCTTCGAAACCGGCGATTTTTGGGTGCAGGATCTGGCCGCCTCTATCCCCGCGCGATTGCTGGGTGATGGGGATGGAAAAACGGTTCTTGATCTCTGCGCAGCCCCTGGCGGCAAAACTATGCAGCTTGCCAGCAATGGCTGGAACGTGACTTCAGTAGACAATAACAAACGACGTATGGAACGCTTTCATGACAATCTGAAACGCACTGGATTGGAGGCGCAAACGGTTATTGCCGACCTGATGAAATGGGAACCGTCAGAGCCTGCCGACGCGGTACTGCTCGATGCCCCTTGCAGTGCCACCGGTATTTTCCGCCGCCATCCAGATGTGCTGCACTGCATAGGCGCGCGCCAAATTGCAGATAGAGCCGAAGTGCAATCGATGCTGCTCGATCGGATCGCTTCCTGGGTGAAACCCGGCGGATTGCTTGTCTACGCCGTCTGTTCTCTGGAACCGGAAGAGGGTGAAAAACAGGTTGCAAGTTTTCTGGAGCGGCATGGTCAGTTTGAAATCGCAACTGTTGGTCCAGATGAATTGCCAAGCGGCATTGCACCTACCTCCGATGGGCATGTTCGCACCCTGCCCAATATGTTGGCCAACACGGGGCATCTTGACGGTTTCTTTATAGCGAGACTGCGCCGGAAAGATTAAAAACAAGATATTGTGAACCTGTCCCCAAACTGTCCACAAGGGAGAGTGTTTGATAGTCAATCGCGGCTTGCGAGTGAGGGGCAATATTTCTAAACGCATTTGGAATTTTAGGGATTTTTCATGGCCAGTAATATCCGCATCGCCCCATCTATTCTATCCGCTGACTTCGCCAAGCTGGGCGAGGAAGTGCGAGCCATTGACGAAGCCGGTTGTGACTGGATCCATGTCGACGTCATGGATGGTCATTTTGTTCCCAATATCACTATTGGCCCGGGCGTTGTGAAGGATCTCCGCCCCCACAGTGAGAAGCCCTTTGATGTCCACTTGATGATTTCTCCGGTCGATCAATATCTTGAGGCCTTTGCAGAGGCCGGAGCGGATTATATCTCCTTTCATCCTGAAGCAGGTCCACATCCACACCGCACCGTGCAAACAATTAACGCACTTGGAAAGAAATCAGGATTGGTTCTCAATCCCGCGACACCGCTCGATATCTTGGACTATCTGATCGATGATCTGGATCTCATTCTGGTGATGAGCGTCAATCCCGGCTTTGGTGGACAGAGTTTCATCCATAGCCAGCTGCGTAAAATTGAAAATATCCGGCAACGGATTGACCAAACGGGTAAGGATATCCGTCTCGAAGTCGATGGGGGCATTGACCAGACCACTGCACCAAAAGCCATTGCGGCTGGTGCTGACACATTGGTCGCCGGTACCGCCACTTTCACCGGTGGCCCCGGTCAATATGCCGCCAATATTAGCGGCCTGAGGGGTGAATGAGCGAAGGCCCACCGGATCAGGATGATTGGACGAGCGATGGCCCGGCCCAGTATAATGACGATTTGGAGGAGGCGCCCGATGGGCAGAGCCTGACCATTCGCTCGGGCAGTGACCGCGGGCAATCGCTCGCGCAGCAGGCAACAATGCTTTACTACCGGATGACTTGGCGGATGCCAATGCATCGCTTGCGCTTGTCTGGCAAACTACCTTTGCGACTACTCGCTGTGCCCGTTGACCCTGTGGATGGTGATCGCGTGCAAGGGACAGCGGTGCGTGCCGGTCATTTCCTGTTTCGAGGCCTAAAAAAGAAACATAAGAATATAGATTTTGCCGACCTGAAACTGCCACCACAGTTTGAAGATTATGTGCACCGGTTTCAATGGCTTCGAGATCTGGATACTGCAGCATCGCGCGATCAGGCGGTTCCGGTCGCAGAGGAATTAATCGGGAAATGGTTGGACGCAAACGGCGGCAAGATACGCCAGCCAGCCTGGCGGCCCGACAATTGCGGTTGGCGACTGCTGATCTGGGCGAGCCATGCACCCATTGTTCTTTCGTCGAAGGATTTGGTTTACCGGTCCAAGGTTCTCAATAATATCGCGCGGACCGCCAGACATCTCGATCGGACAGCGGATAAAGCAACATCCAGTTTGGGGCGGCTGGTTGCCTGGAGCGGTGTCGTGGCCTCCTCCTTGCTGCTTCCTGAAGGACGAGTGCGCCGGATCGTCGGCGAAGCGGGGCTGGAAAAAGCAATGGGCGAATTTTTCTATGCCGATGGCGGCTCTGTGTCGCGTTCCCCGTTGAATCAGATGGATGCCGTTATACTGCTTTCGATGCTGAAACAGGTCTATCTGGCGCGTAAGGAAGATGTGCCTCAATATCTGGAGTCGGCCCTGAACAAGGCCGTACCGCCCTTGACAGCGCTAACCCATTTTGATGGCACAATGGGTAACTGGCAGGGCGGTGGTGCAACGGCTGCAAAACAGGTCGCGCAGGTTATTGAGGCAAGCGAGGTTCGCGCAAGACCGCTTCGCCAGGCGCGCGACTGGGGTTATCAACGGGTGTCTTCAGGACGTTCGGTGCTTATCCTAGATGCCGCGCCGCCGCCAATTGCGCGCATGGCTGTCGCGGGCTGCGCTTCAACTTGTGCGTTCGAGTTTTCAAACGGCGATTGCCGGATTATTACCAATTGTGGTGGAGCGGGATTGGTTGGCGCAACGATTCCGGCTTCGCTCGCTCGTGGTTTGCGAACTACAGCAGCGCACAGCACGCTTTGCATAGATGATAGCAACAGCACTTCGATATTGCCCGATGGAAAATTGGGGCGCGGCGTCAATGAGGTTGAACTTTTTCGCCGTGATGTGGAGAACGCAACCCGGTTGGAAGCCAATCACGATGGCTATTCCCGTCGTTTTGGTCTGATCCACAAACGCTTGCTTTTGCTGCGTTCGGACGGTTTGGAACTGCGCGGCGAGGATATGCTCATTCCCGATGGCAAGAAACGTCGGCGAAAGAAGAACGATGTGGAATATGCCTTGCGGTTCCACCTTGGACCCGACATCGAAAGCGATCTGATTTCGGACGGCAAGGGCGTATTGTTGCGCTTGAAGGATGGTAATTTGTGGCAATTCCGTTCAACCAGCGGCGCGATTGCGCTGGAGGAAAGTGTTTTCGTGGACGGCATGGGTATTCCCCATGAAGTCATGCAAATGGTGATTACGGATTCAGTAGGTAGCGGTGGTGGAGCCACCGGCTGGCTGCTCAAACATATGGGGTAAAAATGACGGATAGCATTAAAATCAAACGCGCATTGTTGTCGGTATCTGACAAAAGCGGACTGGCCGAATTGGGGCAGGCGCTGGCTCGACATGGCGTTGAGCTGATATCAACCGGCGGTACGGCCAAAGCACTTCGCGATGCTGGTTTGGATGTTGCCGACATTAGCGACGTCACTCAATTTCCCGAAATGATGGATGGTCGTGTCAAGACACTGCATCCCAAAGTCCATGGAGGCCTGCTTGCGCGCCGTGATGATGCGGGTCATGTTGCTTCAATGGAGGAGCATGACATAGCCGGAATCGATCTGGTTGTGGTCAATCTTTATCCTTTCGCACAAACGGTTGCGAAAGGTGCTGACCGACCCGAGATTATTGAAAATATCGATATTGGCGGACCGTCGATGGTGCGCAGTGCTGCCAAGAACCATGACTTTGTGACGATTGTAACGGATCCGTCGGACTATGAGACGCTGGTTGCCGAGTTAAGCGAAAGTGGAGGTGCAA
>Ga0316204_10004396_pt1 | contig 25345 bp, 17 predicted proteins | sample 6monrhotite_MG_2_FD_205661 | JGI IMG/M metagenome (GOLD analysis project Ga0316204, IMG submission 205661) | Microbial mat bacterial communities from mineral coupon in-situ incubated in ocean water Damariscotta River, Maine, United States -... | ecosystem: Environmental > Aquatic > Marine >...
CGGTTGTTACCCGCACATCTTCCGGCAGATTGGACATTTCGGCGATGCCGCCAGCATTATCCGTAACCGGACCATAAGCATCCAGTGCGACAACCATCCCGGCCAGCGACAACATTGCGGTGGCGGCGACGGCGATACCAAATAATTCAGCCTGATCATAGGCGATGAAAATACCGCCGCAAATCACAATCACCGGCAAAGCTGCTGATTCCATTGAGATGGCCAGACCTTGGATCACATTGGTGCCGTGGCCTGTTTCAGAGGCTTCGGCGATAACGCGCACGGGGCGATACTCCGTGCTGGTGTAATATTCCGTGATCCAGACCACAAGGGCCGTCACGCCAAGGCCGGTTAAAACGCACCAGAACATGCTGAGGGTTGATAGCTGTGAGCCATCCACCAATTGAATGTCATTGAAGAAATCATATTGTGTCAGCATGCCATAAATCAGGGCCGCAGAAATAACCGCGCTCATGATCAAGCCTTTATATAAGGCCCCCATGATGTTTTCTGAGCCTTTTTTCATTTTGACGAAGAAAGTACCGGCAATGGAGCCTAATATACTCAAAGCACCAACCATAAGCGGCAGGAGCATCATTTTTTCGACAGAGGCCGCAGCAAAAGCGCTGGAGGCGATCAGCATAGTCGCGACAATAGTCACCGCATATGTTTCAAACAGATCAGCGGCCATACCGGCGCAATCGCCGACATTATCGCCGACATTATCGGCAATGGTCGCCGGGTTGCGCGGATCATCTTCGGGAATGCCAGCTTCGACCTTACCCACCATATCACCGCCAACATCAGCGCCTTTGGTAAAGATACCGCCGCCAAGACGGGCAAAAATGGAAATCAGGGAAGCCCCGAAACCAAGACCGATCAGACCTTCTAATGTGTGGCGCGCGTCCATGCCTGTGCTGATCATATATATATAATAGATGGCCACACCAAGCAGGCCAAGGCCCACCACCAACATGCCGGTAACGGCGCCGGAGGTAAAGGCAACATCAAGCGCCTTATTGATATTCTCGGAGGCAGCTTGTGAGGTTCTGACATTGGCCCGAACCGAAACATTCATGCCGATATAACCGGCCAATCCTGATAAAACCGCCCCGGCGACAAAGCCGATGGCCACATGGCCGCCCAGCAGAAAATACAAGGCAATGGCGACAACAATGCCGACGATACCGATGGCTTTATATTGCCGGTTTAAATAGGCAGCTGCCCCTTCCTGAATGGCCGCAGCGATTTCCTGCATACGCTCATTCCCGGCGTTAAATCCGATCACCCGGCGCGTGGCATATATACCATAAACCAGTGCAACCAGACCGCAGCCTACAATCATAAAATAAATATTAGTCATTAATTTCCCTCGATTTTTTGTTACTATAATTTTACATGATTTTATTCTTTTATCGCCTTGAACGGACGCTTTTCAAGAAACCTCTCCCTCGTCAAAAGACAGTAGAAAATGCACAATAATTATCCGGAAAGCAAGAAGGAAAAGACTCTTATGCGCCTGACCCCAGATATTAATAGGCCCTGACCCTAAATATAATGCCCGGCGAGGATGCTTATAAACAGGATCAGGCCCAGATGGTGATTGGATTTAAACAGCCTCAGGCAATTGTCGCTATCTTCCATTTTCAGTGATTTGATCTGCCAGATGCAATGACCGGTTATAAAGCCAAGACCGACGTAATAAGCCATTCCGATTCCCGCCATATTTCCCGCAAGGGCAAATAGAACCACCATCATACTGTAAAAAAATATCAACCATTTTGGCGTATGATCCATCAGTTTCAGGGCGGTGGATTTTACCCCGATCAGCGCGTCATCTTCCTTATCCTGATGGGCATAGATGGTGTCATAGCCCAGCGTCCAGAATATCCCGCCGCCATACAGCAGGACTGCAGGCCAGGCCAATTCTCCGGTAACGGCGGCCCAGCCCATCAAGGCCCCCCAATTGAAGGTCAGCCCGAGCATGATCTGCGGCCAGTAGGTGAAACGTTTCATGAAAGGATAGATGACCACAAGGGCCAATGACATCACCCCGAGCCAGATGGCAAGGGCGCTCAGCTGTAACAAAATCACCAGTCCGATCAGGCATAGGGCCCCAAGGAAAATCATGGCTTGCCCGGCCGTCACCCGCCCGCTGGGCAGCGGGCGGCCCCGGGTGCGATCAACCAAAGCATCATAGTTTCGGTCTGCCAGATCATTGACCACACAGCCGGCCCCGCGCATAACAAAGGCGCCAACAGCAAATAACACCATCAGAAAAACATCGGGCAGGTAAAAAGGCCATTGCAGGACAGATTGGTGACTGGCCAAGGCAATGGCCCACAGGCACGGCCATAACAACAACCAGGTGCCAATCGGCCGATCCGCCCGCATCAATTGCAGGTAGGGCCAGGCAAAGTCCGGCGACAACCGATTGACCCAGCCCTGTTTTTCGGTATCTTTGGGCGCAGAATTTATTCTGTTTTCCATTTTTGTCATTTGTTATATCTAAGATATAAACCTATGATTGGCAAAAATATTATGCAGAAGGATGTCATGGCGAAGAAGAGTAAGGCCCGCCTCTATGTGGAAAATGATTTAAAGGCCGGGCATGAAATATTACTGGTGGGGAACCTCGGTCATTATCTGGTTAATGTGATGCGGCTTTCGGGCGGGGCGTATCTGACCCTGTTTAATGGCCGGGACGGCGATTGGCTGGCGGAAATTATCACAACAGGAAAAGGCAAGGCGCAGATTATCGTGCGGGAGAATATTGCGCCCCAAAGGCCCGAGCCTGATCTGTGGTATTTATTTGCGCCCATAAAAAAAGCACGCCTTGACTATATGGTGCAGAAAGCGACAGAGCTGGGCGTCTCGCTGCTGCGTCCCGTGCTGACCGCACGGACTAATCTGGATCGGTTGAAAGAGGATAAAATCCGCCTTAATGCCATTGAAGCCGCCGAACAATGTGGCCGCATGACGCTGCCTGTTGTGGAGGGGATGATTAAATTGGATGTGCTGCTGGCCGATTGGCCTGCAGACAGATTGATCCTGTTTTGTGACGAAGCCGGCGAAAATGATCCGGGTGTTTTCCCCATTGGCCGCGCCATTAATGAGGCATCAGCCTGGCAGGACCACCCCAAGAAATGGGCGATATTAATTGGCCCGGAAGGTGGTTTTAACGATCAGGAACGTCGCCTGATCCGTCAGCATGCCCAAGTGGTGCCGGTCACACTCGGCCCGCGCATATTGCGGGCCGATACGGCCGCTGTGGCCGCCATTACGCTGTGGCAATCCTTTGCAGGGAACTGGCAATAGCTGAAAATATCGTTGACTCTCCAGCAGATTTTCATCATCATCCGGCTCAAGGTCAGAATTCTGACGTTAATTGGGTATTTCCGAGGGGTATTAGGGGTAATAAACATGGGAAATAAACGAATGAAAAATATAAAAAATTCAACAGTTATGCTGGCGGGGATATTTGCGCTTGGCGTTTCAGGATATTGCCTTCCGGCTCTTGCGGCAGGGGTGGGCAATAGTAAATCTTTTCAGGACAGCACGGGCGAGGAAGTTGAAAAGCCCGCGCCCGAGAAAAACACAAGTAAAAAAGACGATCAAGAGGCTAAAAAAGAAAAAACACTTGCGGATTTTGTCAAGGATATGGACAAAAGCACCGGCCTGTTCACCTTTTACCGTGATCCTAAAAAAGGCACCTTGTATATGGAAGTCAGTGAAGATCAGCTGGCGGAGGAATATATCTATTTCGTCTATGTCCATAATGGGGTGACCGGGGTGCCGGGGCTGGCGTTTCGCGGGGCCACCGGCAATAATCAGGTTTTCTCCTTGAAAAAACATTTCAACCGCATTGAATTTGTCGAGGAAAATACCAACTTCTATTATGATCCCGAAAGCCCGCTCAGCCGGTCCAAGGATGCTAATGTGTCCGCCTCATTATTGGCCACGGCGGAAATCAAGGCGACATCAAAAGATAAAAAACGCTTTATCATTCCGGTTGATAAATTATTCTTGAGCGAGGCACTGACGCGATTAACGCCAAAACCAAATCCTAAGGATAAAGAAGCCGGCAAATTTGGCCCCGGGAAATTAAATGCTGGTAAATCGAAAGTGTCAAAAATTAACAATTATCCGGAAAATTCCGATGTGATTGTCGATTATGTCTTTGATGACCCGAAAGCCATGCCGGATAGGTCAAAGGTCGGTGGTCTTCCGCGCTCTGGCATCCTGACCATGCAGCATAGCTTCATCCAAATGCCAAAGAATGACTTCAAAGCCCGTCTTGATGACCCAAGGGTTGGTTATTTCTTTAACCGGGTGACGGATATGACCAGCTATAGCGCGACCCCTTACCGGGATGTCATCGATCGCTGGAATTTGGTGAAAAAAGACCCCTCAGCCAAAATATCAGAGCCGGTGAAGCCGATTGTCTTCTGGATTGAAAATACCACCCCCCTTGAATATCGGGATGCTATCCGGGATTCAGCATTGGCATGGAATATTGCCTTTGAAAAGGCCGGCTTTCAAAATGCGCTTCAGGTGAAAATTCAGCCGGATGATGCGACATGGGACGCGGGCGACATTCGTTATAACGTCCTGCGCTGGGTCGCTTCGCCCCGTCCGCCATTTGGCGGCTATGGGCCCAATTTTCACAACCCGCGGACTGGCGAGGTCTTGGGCGCGGATATTATGCTGGAACAGGTTTTTGTGACCAATCGTATGGCCATTGGCAGTATTTTTGAAACTGCGGGACTTGGCCTGCCGAATGCCGAGGGGGATGGCACCGCCTTTGAGTCTTTTGGTGATCAATTGACCTGTAGCCTTGGACATCAGCTGCAGATATCATCCCTGTTTGGCCGGGCCGCGCTTGGGGCGAAATCTGCCCCCGATGTGGCAAAAGATGAACTGATCAAACAATCGCTTTATTATCTTACCCTGCATGAGATCGGCCATACTCTTGGTCTCAATCATAATATGAAGGCGAGCCAATTGCATGGCTTTAAGGATATTCATAATAAAGAACTGACCCGCGCCACAGGCCTGACCGGTTCAGTGATGGATTACCCGGCGGTGAATATTGCCCGCAAAGGGCAACAGCAGGGCGAATTTTATACCACCCGTCCCGGGCCCTATGATATTTGGGCTATTGAGTTTGGCTATTCACCTGATATGGAGGATCCCGCCGCACGGGCCGCTCTATTGGAAAGATCAGGCGAGCCGGCGTTAACTTTTGGCAATGATGCGGACGATATGCGGGCCAATGGTAAAGCCATCGATCCGCGCGTGATGATCGGCGATATGTCAGGGGATGCCATCGCTTTTGCGGAAAATCAAATGGCCTTGGCCGATGAAACCATGGCAGGCCTGCTGGATAAATATACCAGCAGCGGCCAATCATGGCATGAATTGCGCAATGCTTTCCTGATCGTCAGCGGTACCAAGGCGCGCGCGGCGGGGGTTGTCTCCCGTTATGTTGGCGGGGTATATGTCGATCGGGCCTTTGTGGGTCAGAAAACCGATGCCAAGGCGCCTTTCGTGCCGGTCGCGCTGGGTGATCAGAAGCGGGCTATGAAACTGTTGAAAGAGCAGTTCTTTGCGCCGAATGCCTTTGATTATTCTGCCGACCTGATCAGCCATTTGCAGCAGCAGCGGCGCGGTTTTGATTTCTTCACCGACAGCGAAGATCCAAAAATGCACGCCCGTGTGGTGAAAGCCCAGCGCAATGTTCTGGGTCACCTTACCCATAATAATGTGCTCAAGCGTCTGACCGATAGCAGCCTTTATGGCAACGAATATTCGGTTGCGGCAATGCTTGGTGAGTTGACAGGGGCCATTTTTGAGGCTGACCTGAAAGGCAATGTCAATAGCTATCGCCAGAATCTGCAAGTGTCCTACATGAAGCGTCTGACGGCTATTATCAAGGATAAGGCGGCCTCACATCAGGCTCAGGCAGCGGCATTTGCCAATCTTGAGCGGATTCAAGGCTGGATGAAAAAATCTCGTAAGGGCAACGCGGAAACCCGCGCCCACCGTGATTATCTCAGCTATGCCATTGATCAGGCCCTTTTCCCCGGTAAAGGTTGAGACAAGACGTAAACTATTTTAATCGATCCCCGGCTGCTGGGCAGTCGGGGGTTTATTTTTGGGTTTCAAAAGGGGAAAATATGAGAAGAATTGATAGAAGAAATCTTCGTACGAGACATAGGCTTCTTTGCGATCAAATTCCAAATCCCATAACACTGAAGCCACGGTATGGCAGAATACCGGCTATCATAGCTTTTTTGGCATTGATATGGCATTTTTTAAGTTGGTTGGTCTCTATCGGATTTTTTACGGGAAGTGAGATCGCCGCGATTGCTGTTGCTCTATTACTTCTTCCAGCATCCGCTGCTGATTTTTTGATTTATGGAATTTGGTGGCCGAGAAAGAGGAAATGAAGATTATTTTAGATCATATTTACCGGGCAGGATCTGCGCGCCGCAGAGGAATCTTTTTGGTCGGTAACTGAGCTGCCAATCTCTGGCGCGGGTCAGGTTATGGCAAAACTCGCCGATATGGCCCGGTTTCTCTTCGCCGATATTAAGCGTTGTCAGATCACTGAGATAGAGCAGGGCCTCTTTGAAAGTGACCTCTTGTATGGTGGCCTGCCTCAGGTCTGCCCGCGACAGATCGGCAAAGTAAAAATTCACCTGACTCAAGGTTGTTTGGAAAAAACTGGCCCGGCTCAAGTCCGCGCCGCTAAAATCGATTTTTGTCAAGTGGCTTTCGATAAAAACGCTGCGGCTGAGCGCGGTATTTGGCATTTTCAGGTCTGATAATTGCGACCGCCAGAATTTGGCCTTCGCAAAGCGGCTGCCGGTAAAATCACTGGCATGAAGTTTGCTATTCTGAAATAGGCTATCGTCCATATCCGCGTAAGCAAAGTGACTACCGGTTATTTCAACGCCGCGAAAAGAGGCGCGGTCAAGGCGGCTGCCTTCAAAGTCACTGCCGGTGATATAGGCCCCGTCGAATTTGGCGCCCTTCAGATTGGCCCCTTTAAAATTGGTTCCGGCACTGCGGCTGATGCTTAAATTGGCATAAGATAGATTAACCTCTGACAAATCCAGACCCGAAAGATCCGCATGGCACAGATTAAGTCTGCGTGGATCATTGGGGTCCGGCGGCAATATTTCTGTCGCCCAGATGTGATGCTCAAACAATAATTCAGGCAGATTTCCTGGCAGCCAGCCCGGCGGATTTGGGCAGTCCTGTGCCAGGGCAGTGGTTGTAGGGAAAAGGGCCATTAATGTTGCAAGCAACGTATAGGGTCGTAAGGACATAAATATAATGCAATTCTGTTTATTATTCATTATGAGCGACAGTATATCATCATATTTTGCGCCATATGCCAATAAAAAGATGCCTATGACCTTTCATCATGTCAAAAAGATCCTATAGTATACCCATGAATGAAGAAAATAATAATGCCCCGCCGCCCTCGCCCTGGGGGCCGCGTCCCGGTAAGGGGAAAAATCCGCCGCCGGATGATCACCGCCAGCGATTTGGCCTTAAAGCGTATCTGCCGCTTATTTTGCTCGGGGTGATCGGGTTTTTGCTCATTTTGGTGATTGTGGCCTGGGTGATCCCAAGTGGGGCAGTTAAGAATATTCCCATGAGCAATCTGATTTATGACGGCCTGCTTTTGGCGCTGGTCGGGGCGGGACTTTGGGCCCATGTCGTCACATCGCCGAGTGAGGCCCTGCGGCATATGGCCACATGGGTGATTATCTTTGGGGTGCTGGCGTTCGGGTATAGTCTCTGGACGGGCGGCGGGCGATTGGGCGGCGAACTTGACATGGCACAGGGCATCAATGAAGGCAGCAGCATCAGTTTCCGGGCGGATCAGCGCGGGCATTATTTCGTCAGGGCCAAGGTCAATGACACGCCCATTATGTTTATGGTGGATACCGGGGCAACGAATGTTGCCCTGACCCGAAAGGATGCCGCAGCCATCGGCCTGCCTGTCGACCAGTTAAGTTATACGGCGCCCTATAGCACGGCCAATGGGACGGCTTATGGCGCACGGGTCAAGTTAAGGACGATCGATCTCGGGCCGATCGCTGTGAAAAATATTACAGGTTCGGTTTCGCCGGAAGGATTGGACCATTCCCTGCTGGGTATGAGTTTTTTAAATAGTCTTTCCGGATATAAAGTGGTGGATGGTGTATTGACATTATACCCTTAATGCCCCACATGTTTTTCTTCTGGTGAATAAAATAGCGAAAATAATATGTCAATTGATCCCAAACTTGCCCAGGGCAGCATCATCGAAGATAAACAGCAGCTGATCGATTATATTGCCGCCGGCTCAAAGCCAAAACAGGACTGGTCGATCGGGACTGAGCATGAAAAATTCGGCTTTTGTATCGATAGCCTGAAGCCGGTTCCTTATGAGGGCGAGCGCAGTATCCATGCTATCCTCACCGCCATTTCAGCCTTTGGCTGGACCCCGATGATGGAGGGGGATACGATCATCGGCCTGACCAAGGATGGCCAGTCGGTGACGCTGGAGCCGGGTGGGCAGCTGGAACTTTCCGGCGCGATGCGCAAAACATTGCACGAAACCTGCGCTGAGGTCTCCAGCCATCTGAAGTTGGCCAAGGCGGTCAGCGAAAAGCTGGGCATTGGTTTTCTGGGGGTCGGGTTTAACCCCAATACGGCGCGGGCAGATGTACCGATCATGCCCAAGGGCCGTTATGTCATCATGCGCAACTATATGCCTAAAAAAGGCAATCTTGGCCTTGATATGATGCTGCGGACATCGACCATTCAGGTCAATCTGGATTATTCAGATGAGGCGGATATGGTGAAAAAATTTCGTGTTTCCCTGGCCCTGCAGCCCATCGCCACAGCCCTTTTTGCCGCTTCGCCCTTCACGGAAGGCAAACCCAACGGTTATTTAAGTTACCGCAGTCATATCTGGACCGACACGGATCCGGATCGCTGCGGGATTCTACCTTTTGTGTTTGAGGCGGGCATGGGGTTTGAGGCCTACGCCGATCATGTGCTGGATGTGCCAATGTATTTTGTTTGTCGGGAGGGTAAATATATTGATGTGTCCGGACAATCTTTCCGGGATTTCCTGAAAGGCGAATTGCCGGGCTATCCGGGTCATAAACCGACCCTGCAGGATTGGGAAGATCACATGAGCACCCTGTTTCCTGAAGTGCGGTTGAAGAAATTCCTTGAAATGCGCGGCGCGGACGGGGGTACCGGCAATCATATCTGCGCCTTGCCGGCCCTTTGGACGGGCCTGCTTTATGATCAGATCAGCCTTGATGCCGCATGGGATCTGGTGAAAGACTGGACGCGGGAAGAACATGAATATCTGCGGGCTAATGTCTCTGTCAAGGCGTTAGGGGCGGCGTTCAGAGGCGGCAAAGTGCTGGATGTGGCCAAGGAAATGCTCGCGCTATCCGATGACGGTTTGAAACGCCGGGCACGGATCAACAGCACTGGCGAGGATGAAAGAATTTTTCTCAATCCTTTGCATACTATTCTTGAGAGAAGAAAAACCGTTGCCGAAGATATGCTGGAGAAATATCACGGCCCATGGCAAGGGGATATTTCACATATATTCAAGGATTACGCCTTTTAGCCAGCCGTATTTAGCTTTTATTTCAGGACATTAAAATCGTCGAATAGGTCACCTTTATCCTGACAATCGACGATGCTTTGAGTCATTTCCGTCATTAATTGGAAATATAAACCCGGCCCTTTGTCAAGATACAGGCCCAGCGGATCAACGATGTCAAATCCGGCATTGGTTCCGCTCATCACGACGGTGGCAATACGCGGATGAGCGCCCGGCATGCCCAATACGCAGGTCACTTTTTTTTCTTCAGCCAGATTTTTCAGCAATTTAATATGCTTCGCGCTAGGAATTTGGTCTGCCCTCATGATAATCGCGCCGACTGTTTTCAGCCCGAAAGCTTTTTCAAAATATTGAAAGGCATCATGATAGACGATCATGGGGTTGAGCCGTAATGGCCGGAGTTTTTCGCGGATTTCTTCTTCCATTCTGTATAAATGGGCAATGGTCTTCTGGGCATTCTGGATATAGGTTAATCTGTTGACCGGATCCAGTTCGGACAGGGTTTCTTCAATGATCTGTGTCATGCGCCGGGCATTGGCCGGATCAAGCCAGATATGCAAATCCTGCGCCCCATGCTTTTCATCATCTGCGGTTACCTCCTCGTCCCTAAGCCAGACTTTAGTGGTGCGGTAAGGCACGAGACGGATATTTTCCTGCGCTGTCATGGGAACAGCTTTGAAATTGGCATATTTGCTTTTTAGGGTATTTTTAAGAAATATTTCCAATTCTGGATCGATATAAAATATAACGTCCGAATCATGAATTTGCCGGATATTTGAGGGCTTGAGGCGGTAAATATGCGGGTCAAGCCCGCCCGTGACCATTAAATCAAGTTCACCCTTGTCCCCCATGACACTGGCAACGAGGGAATGTAAGGGTTTAATGGTGGCAATAACCTTCAATTGCTTGGCGTGAGCGATAACGCCCGGCGCGGAAAAACACCCGGCAGTTAAAATAAGAAATAGAAATTTACCCATATGTCTCAACAAAATATCACCACTGATTATCGTAATAACATAACATATGTGGGGATAGCCGCGCCCAAGTCAACAGAATAGACAGAAATAATCACGCATTACCCCCATCGAGGCGGTTTTTTGCCATAATAATTCCCTATTTGTATTATATCTGCTAAAGAGTTAAGCTGAATTGTAAAGCTATATATATGGAACAGGTATGAGTGTGGAACGAATTTTTTTGAATGTCGTAAAAATGATGAAACCATTATTTTTTGTTCTTGTGGCCACCGGGCTGTTGGCGGGTTGTTCTGGAACGGACCGGTTGAAATATCAGGAGTTAAGCGTTACCGAATTATATGATAACGCACTGGGTTACCTGAATAAGGGTCAGTTTAAATTTGCGGCTGTGGCCTTTGACGAAGTAGAACGTCAACATCCTTATTCATCTTGGGCCCGGCGATCACAATTGATGTCGGCCTACTCCTATTTCAAGGCCAAAAAACTGGAAGAGGCGATTCTGTCGGCGGAACGTTTTGTCTCGCTTCATCCGGGCAATAAGGATGCCGCCTACGCTTATTATCTCATTGGGATTTCTTATTATATGCAGATCGCTGATATTCGGCGGGATCAAAAATCAACTGAATTGGCCTTGGCCGCCTTGAGTGAGGTGGTGCGCCGTTATCCCTTCTCAAAATATGCTACGGACGCCAAATTGAAAATTGAACTCACCCGGGATCATTTGGCGGGCAAGGAAATGAAAATTGGCCGTTTCTATCAGAAAAAAGATGAATATTTTGCGGCAATTGGTCGTTTTAACACGGTGATTAAGAAATATCAGACCACAAGCCATGTCCCCGAAGCCTTGCATCGTTTGACGGAAACCTATCTGGCCGTTGGAATTTTGCCGGAGGCCTATAAGTCAGCGGCGGTGCTAGGGGCCAATTATCCAAATAGTGAATGGTATAAATTCAGTTACGACCTGATGCAGAAATATAATGTGAAACAACCATAATAACCGGGGTTTTTCAGATCCCGGGGTGTGTCCTGGATGCTCAATAGTCTGACAATAAATAATATTATCCTGATTGACCGGCTTCATATTGATTTTGAAGCTGGTCTATGTGTGTTGAGCGGGGAAACCGGGGCCGGGAAATCCATTTTAATGGATAGTCTGGGGCTGGCCATGGGCGGGCGGGCTGAGCGCGACCTGGTGCGGGGCGGCACCGAACAAGCCAGCGTCACGGCTGATTTTCATCTGCCGACACAACATGCTGTATGGGCCGTGCTGACAGATCAGGGCTTGCCCCATGAAGGGCACCAGATGATTTTACGCCGAACGTTAAGCAAGGATGGCCGCAGCCGGGCCTATATCAATGATCAACCGGTCAGTGTTGGCTTATTGCGGCAGGTGGGCGATATGCTGGTGGAAATCCACGGCCAGCATGATGAAAGAGGCCTGCTGAATTCAGCAGGGCACCGAAAAATACTTGATGACTATGGTCAATATGATGACCTGTGCCAACAGGTGCGGGCCGATCACGAACATCTGGTCCGCTTGCGGGAACAACTTGGCAAGGCGGAAGAAAAACTGGCCTCGGCCAAGGCGGATGAGGATTATATCCGCCATAACCTGCAAGAACTGTCGCAATTATCCCCCGTGCAAGGCGAAGAAATTCTGTTGGCCGATGAGCGCAGCCGCATGATGCAGGGCGAGCAAATGTCAGAAGGCCTGAATGATATTCTTAAAAGCCTGCTGGATAAGAATGGTGTTGATGCGGCGCTGCGGTCCGTCATTCGGCGGTTGAGCCGGATGGGGGGACAGGATAAAGGCCTGCTTGACCCGGTTGTCGGTGCGTTAGACCGGGCCGCCAATGAAACCACGGCGGCGATTGTGAGCTTAGAGGCCACGCTGCGTAATCTCGAATTTAATCCTCATGAATTGGAAAATACTGAGGAGAGGCTGTTTGCCTTGCGCGCCGCCGCACGGAAGCATAATTGTCAGGTAGAAGACCTGCCTCATGTCATGGCAGATTTTTCTCAAAAGCTTCGCGCCGTTGAATTTGGTGATGGCGAAGTCCGGCGGCTGTCGGCGGAAGCTGTGATGGCACAAGAAAAATTCACCGCCGCCGTGGGTAAATTATCGGCAGCGCGCCGGGCGGCACTGCAAGAGCTTGACGGTCTGGTCAATGGGGAACTGGCCCCGCTCAAAATGGCAAAGGCCCGATTTAAGACTGATCTGCAGCCGCTTGAGCCAGCACAGTGGGGCGCGCGCGGCGGCGAACGTATTGAGTTCCAGATTTCGACCAACCCCGGCGCGCCCTTTGGCGGCCTGATCAAAGTGGCCTCAGGCGGGGAATTATCGCGTTTTATTCTCGCCCTGAAGGTGGTTCTGGCCGTTCGATCCACGGCCCCCACTCTGATTTTTGATGAGATAGACCGCGGCGTTGGCGGGGCGGTCGCCGATGCGGTGGGGGAACGGTTGAAACGTCTGGCGGGCGCGGCGCAAATTCTGGTGATTACCCATTCACCGCAGGTGGCGGCCCAGGGGGCTTATCACTGGCTGATTGAAAAGCGTGAAGAAGGTGCTGGCGGGGGGGTTTTCACCAATGTGACTTCCCTGGACCAAAGCGATCGGCAGGAAGAGATTGCCCGTATGCTGGCCGGGGCCAATATTACCGATGAAGCCCGCGCGGCCGCCGTGCGCCTGATACGGGGATGACAATGGCCACAGATCATTCCATACCCGTAACTAAACTTGACGCGCAGCAAGCCATGGCGGAACTTGAGGCCTTGTCCCGGGATATTACCCGTCATGACCGCCTGTATCATGACAGGGATGCGCCGGAGATATCCGATGCGGCGTATGACCTGTTACGGAGGCGGAACGAGGATATAGAGGCCCAATTTCCTCATCTGATCAGAAAGGACAGTCCATCGAAAAAAGTCGGCAGCCTACCGTCTAGCGGCTTTGTCAAGGTTGCTCATGCCCAGCCGATGCTGTCGCTGGATAATGCGTTTGGGCCGGAGGATGTTCATGAGTTTGTCGCCAGGGTAAAACGTTTTTTGAATCTGCGGCATGAGGATGTCATGGCTTTAATGGCTGAGCCGAAAATTGACGGCCTGTCCGCATCATTGCGCTATGAAAAGGGTATTTTGCAGCAGGGATTGACCCGGGGGGACGGCAAAGTCGGTGAGAATATCACCGCGAATCTCAAAACCATCACCGACATTCCAAAGACATTAAAAGGCGAGGGCTGGCCCGATGTATTGGAAATTCGCGGCGAGGTCTATATGGCGAAAGAGGACTTTTTTGTCTTGAACGCGCTTCAGGAACAGGCGGGAAAGCCGCCCTTTGCCAATCCGCGTAATGCGGCAGCAGGATCGCTGCGCCAGCTTGACAGTCGCATCACGGCCGCACGCAAGTTACGCTTTTTTGCTTATGGCTGGGGGGAAATTTCGGCGGATTTTGGGGGTGACCAGATGGCCTGCCTGCAGAAGATGCAGGACTGGGGTTTTGTCATCAATGACCTTGCCAGACTATGTGATGGCCCGGCGGCGGCCATTGCGCATTATGACCTGATTGGGGCGCGGCGCGGCAAGCTGTCGTATGATATTGACGGGGTGGTCTATAAAGTCAACCGTCTGGACTGGCAACATCGCCTGGGCATGGTGGCGCGGGCGCCGCGCTGGGCCATTGCCCATAAATTTCCGGCGGGAAAGGCTCGGACAACCTTACTGGATGTGGATTATCAGGTGGGCCGAACCGGGGTAATCACACCGGTAGCTCGGCTTGCGCCTGTGACCGTTGGCGGCGTGGTTGTGTCCAATGCGACGCTTCATAATGCAGATGAAATTGACCGTCTTGGCCTAAAAATCGGTGATGAGGTGATTGTTCAGCGGGCGGGCGATGTAATTCCAAAAGTGGTTGAGGTCGCCAAAAGCACCGATGCCAGCACAGCGATAACATTCCCCACCAGTTGCCCGTCCTGTGGCAGTCATCTGGAACGGGATTCAGGGGAAGTAGCCTGGCGCTGCTCCGGCGGGTTGATCTGCCCGGCGCAGCGGGTGGAGCGGTTGCGGCATTTTGTCTCGCGTAATGCCTTTGATATTGATGGTCTGGGCAGCAAACAGATTGCGTTTTTCTTCGCCGAAGGCCTGATCGAAAGTCCGGCGGATATTTTCACACTTGAGCAGAAAGATCAGCAGGGTCTGACCCGCCTGAAAAACCGTGAAGGCTGGGGTGATCTGTCGGTATTGAACCTCTGGACGGCGATCAACGCCCGGCGGACGATTGCCATGGATCGTTTCTTATTCGCGTTGGGCATTCATCATATCGGACAACAGAATGCCCGGCTGCTCTGCCTGAATTATCTGACCATCGATGCTTTTCTGGCGGCTATTGAAAAGGCGCAGGAGCCAGATAGTGAGGCTTACGCCGAACTGTTGAATATTGATGGTATTGGCCCCAAAGTGGCCGATGCTCTGGTCAGTTTTTTTGCCGAACCTCACAACAGGCAAGTGTTGGATCAGCTTTTGGCGCAGATCGTTGTTGAAAAATTTGCGGCTCCGGATATGGATTTCTCTCCTGTTGCGGGAAAGACGGTGGTTTTTACGGGCACCCTTGAGCAGATGAGCCGCCAGGAAGCCAAAGCCTCTGCAGAAAAACTGGGGGCCAAGGTCTCCGGCTCAGTTTCCCAAAAAACCGATATTGTCATCGCGGGCCCCGGCGCGGGATCAAAGCTAAAAAAAGCCATAGACCTAAATATCCAAACCCTGAGCGAAGAAGAATGGCTTAGATTGATTAAATAAACCCTTTATTTACTTGCCGTTACCTCATGACATGCGCATCACTGACGTCTTTTGTGCGTGCCATGCGTTTTATGCATATCCGTAATGCAAAAAGACCCTCTACTCTTTTTGTCGTAATAGCTTAAATATAGATCATCGCCAAACGGATGAGCCATTTGGCCAATATATTATAGAATTAATATTCAACAGGTTTTTATTAAGTAAGGATTAGATCAATGACAAATCTTGTATCAACATACAATTTCATGGATCTGTTGAAGGACAAAGGTTTTGCTCCTCAGACAGATGCCCATTCAATCGACGTGGCGGCCATTTTTAATGGTCTGGTCGGTAAGCTGTCTTCGAAGATTGAGCTGCCAGCCGAGCATTATGACTTTATGGATCTGATGTATGACAAAGGTTTCGTGCCAGAACCCAGCAATGATAACGATAATGGTTTGAATGTCCATGCCGCCTAAAGTCAGGCCTCATTAATATTACACCGTGATGGGTATCCGCTCATCACGGTTTTTTTAAGCGATTATTCTGGGCCTGACCCCGGCTTGCGGCGCAGCATCAGGCTATGCCATTCCCCTCTGACATAACGTTTCATCAGTTCCAGCCCTTCTTTGGCATAAGCCGCACAAACGGCCTCCTCTTGCGCGGTGATCAGACCAGACAGGATCAGTGTGCCGTTCCGGGACAGATGGGCAACAATATCCGGAGCCATTTCCTGCAGGGGTTTTGCCAGAATATTGGCGGTGATGACATCATATGGCCCTGAATCGCTGAGCGCCGGAGCCTCAAAACCGTCACTGGTGACGACTGCAAGACCCGCGTCGCCCGACTGGGGGCCGACCAGCGCGACGTGATTGGCCCGGGCATTGAGCCGGGTGGTTTCGGCGGCGATCGGATCGATATCGCTGGCAACAATGGTGATCGGCCAAATTCGGCTCATGGCCAGCGCAAGCAAACCAGAGCCACAGCCCAGATCAAGGGCTACTCCCGGTGATTTTGAATCGGTTAATTCTTGTGACAAGGCGCCGATGGCCAAAAGACAGCCGTGGGAGGTTTCATGCTGGCCGGTGCCAAAAGCCTGACCTGCTTCAACCAGCAGGCAAATACGATCCTTGGGGACTCTATGCGCATCATGGCTGCCATAGATAAAGAACGGCCCGGCGGCCACCGGCTGTAATAGTTTTTGTGATTCCGACACCCAGTCTGTTTCGGCTATTTCTGACAGGGTAATATCCGTCTTGGGCAGATGGGGCGCGAGCTTGTGCCGTAATGCGGCAACATCCGGCTTTTCAGTGAAAAAAGCTTCCATATGACGAATCGTATCGTCGGCGGTTATTTCAAAATCGGATAAGGTCGGAAAATTATCCGCCTCAAGGCCATAGATAATTTCCTGTACCAGGGGAATCAAGGCCTGATCGACCTTGATGTCAATTTTCCAGCTTGTCATATGTCCTGACCCTAACCTGTTTCTTTTAAGTTAGCGGCGTTATACATGAAAAATATTTCTTGCGCTAAAAAAACTAAAATTAGGGGCGAACGCTAAAGAAATAGAGCAGGTCTTGTGTGAAATGCGATCAACAGGGGCGATTCTGAGACAAGTCGTTGTTGGTGCTATTGCAGACGATAGAGAGAATTCTGTATAATAAACCAAATCATAAAGGAACAAGATTATGCAAATAATTATTTCAAAGAAGGCCATTGCCGCCGGATTTAGCCTGATGACGATGGCGTTTGTCTCGATAGGTCACGTGATGGCAAATGAGAAGACACAAAGCCTTGACCTTTCCTCTTTTGAGAGAATTGTCATTCAGAAAACCGGCATTGCCCTTGACGTAAACGTGGGGAGAGATTTTTCCGTGACCTTGAAAGGGTCAGAGAAATGGCTTGCGAAGATAGACGTCAATGTGGCGGATAATGCACTTGTTATTGGCCGGAAGGATGGGAAAAGGAAAAGCACTAACTTTGATTCAGATAACAAGATTATTGTCACAATGCCTAAATTTTCGGGACTTGAGGTTAACGGCGCGGTGGATGCGCATATATCCGGCGTTGATAGTGACAGCCTCGCTTTTGATGTTAATGGCGCGGGCAATATCGAGGTGAAGGGAAAATGCGGCAGATTGAAAGTTGATTTGAATGGTGCGGGTAATTTTAGCGGGCGCGGCCTGAAATGTGAAACTGTTGCCATCGACATAAACGGGGCTGGAAATGTTGAGGCTTATGGCACAAAATCCGCTGATCTTGATATCAATGGTATGGGAAATATTGATCTTTACGGTAATCCGCAAGAGATCATTAAGGATAAAAGCTGGTTCAGCAATATTACCATCCATAAATAACGGAATATGAGGAAAATGACATATTCCCCCTTTTATGATATGAAGAATAACAGAAACCAGTAGAAAGTATTGTTATGGGTTATTTAAAGCTTTTTGGGATCGCCGCTTTTGCCATTGGCGCGATTTTATATCTGGCCTCGGATGATGATCATCGCGTGGTTGCAGGGGAACAGGCGTATGATCTGGGCGAGTTTGTTAAAATTACCGTGAATAGTTCGGCGGATTTAAACGTGCGCTCTGGGGCGGATTACGGCCTTAATGTCATGGCCGATGAAGAGGATTTGAAGAATCTCAAAATTTATGTCAAGGGTCAGACTTTGGTGATCGCCCATAAGAAAGACGTCTTTAATTTTGCCCGCGGCCCGCGGGCAAAAATAACGGTTTCTCTGCCCTTGCTGGAAAAATTCACCCTGAATAGTTCTTCTGATGTGATGATTAAAGACATACAAGGCAGTTCTTTTAAGCTTGTGTTGAATGGTTCCGGTAATATTCTCTTTGAGGGGGCGAGCGAAACATTCAAGGCTGCGGTCAATGGCACCGGCAGCCTGAATGGTACGGCATTTGATGTTCAGGAGAGCGTCCTGACCATCAACGGCAGCGGGGCCGCAACTATGGCCGGAAAATGCGGTACCTTGGAAATTGACGTTAATGGTTCCGGCGACTTCACGGGCCGCGAGTTCATCTGTGACAAGGTCGAGGTGGATATCACCGGATCAGGGGATATTGATATATATGCCCGGGAGAGCGTGGATGTGGATGTCATCGGATCCGGCGACGTTAATGTCTATGGCAATCCAAAATATATCAAGGACCGGTCCCGTGAAAAGACTCATGTGACCATGCGGTAAGGCTTTATGCCTCAGGCCGCGCTGACAAAACTATCCATGACTTTGCGGACAGACCCCGTTTCAAAATCGATCTCCAGCTTGTTGCCGTCCAGTGCGATCACCGCGCCATAACCGAATTTATCGTGAAATACCCGGTCGCCCAGCTGGTAAGAGCTGGGTATATTTTGCGCCTTTGGCTGGCGGGGGGCAGCGGAAATCTTGCTTTTTGCCCGGCTACGATCCAGCTGAGGTGCCGGCGTTCTCTGATCGTATCCTGTTGCCCAATGGGGCGGTGAAGGGGAGAGACCGCCCCCGGTTGCCTGGCCATACATGCCTTGGGCTTTGGCGAATTCCACATGTTCTTCAGGCAGTTCGTTAATGAATCGGGACGGAATCGGGCTGGTGTAATTACCATAAAGATAGCGTGAGGCCGCATGAAAAATATGGGCCTCTTTTTTGGCTCGGGTCAGCCCGACATAGGCCAGGCGGCGTTCTTCCTCAAGGCCTTTTGTGCCCTGTTCCTCCAATGATTTTTTGCTGGGGAACAGATCCTCTTCCCATCCGGGCAGGAAGACCGTTTCAAATTCCAGTCCTTTGGAGCCATGCAGGGTCATAATGCTGACTTTATCCTGAACATCATTCTGGGCATTTTCCATAACGAGGGCAATATGCTCCAGAAAATCATCCAACCCTTCAAAAGGCTCCATAGCCCGGATTAGTTCGCTGAGGTTTTCCAGTTTTCCTTCGGAATCGGGCGACTTGTCCATGCGCCACATTTCGGTATAGCCGCTTTCTTCCAGAAGGGTTTCGGTCAGGGCAATATGATCATTATCTTTCGCCAGGTCGCGCCAGCGGTCGAAATCTGTCAATAACTGCCGCAGGGTATTTTTGGTCTTGCCGCGCAAGTCGTCGGTATCAAGAATCAGATGGGCCGCACGGGCGAGCGAACATTCATGATGACGGGAAATGGCGTGCAATTTATTGACGGTGGCATCACCAATGCCGCGTTTGGGTACATTGATGATGCGTTCAAAAGCCAAACTGTCATCGGGATTGTTGATATGGCGCAGGTAAGAGGTCACATCGCGGATTTCCGCCCGTTCATAAAAACGGAAACCGCCGATAATCCGGTGCGGCAGACCAAGGACGAGGAAGCGTTCCTCAAACTCGCGGGTCTGGAAACCGGCGCGGACAAGAATGGCCATTTCATTAAGCTTCTGCTGTTTGCGTTGGCGTTCTTCGATCATTTCGCCAATATTTCTGGCTTCTTCGCGGCCATCCCATACTGGTGTGACGGTGATTTTCTCCCCGCCCTCGGTTTCGGTCCAGAGCGTTTTACCGAGCCTGTTTTCATTTGTGCTGATCAACCCGCCGGAGGCCGCCAGAATATGACTGGTCGAGCGGTAATTCTGTTCCAGCCGGATGATTTTCGCGCCGCTGAAATCTTTCTCAAATCGCAGAATATTACCGACCTCTGCCCCGCGCCAGCCATATATCGATTGGTCATCATCGCCAACACAGCAGATATTTTTGTGACTTTGTGCCAGCAATCTGAGCAGAAGATATTGGGCCACGTTGGTGTCCTGATATTCATCGACCAGAATATAGCGGAACCGCCGTTGATAATCGGAGAGTATATCAGGATTATTCTGAAATAGGGTCAGGCACAGGAGAATGAGATCGCCAAAATCGGCTGCGTTCAAGGCCGTCAACCGCGCCTGATAGTCGCCGTAAAGGGTGATCGCCTTGCCCTCTGCATAATGATGGGCCTCTTCAGCGGGGACTTGCGCCGCACGCAGGCCCCGGTTCTTCCAGCCGTCAATCAGGCCGGCCAGAATGCGCGGGTTCCATCTTTTTTCATCAATATTATGGCTGCGGACGATCTGTTTGACCAGACGCAGCTGATCATCAGAATCCAGAATGGTGAAATTGCTGGCCAGGCCCACTTGAGCTGCGTGCTTGCGCAGGATTTTAACGCCAATGGCGTGGAAAGTGCCCAGCCAATACATGCTTTCCACTGCCTCGCCAATGATCCGGCCTACCCTTTGTTTCATTTCCAATGCGGCTTTGTTGGTGAAGGTCACCGCTAGAATTTGCCCCGGAAATCCGCTGCCCGTGGCTAAAATATGGGCAAGTCTGGTGATCAGGACGCGGGTTTTCCCTGTCCCCGCGCCGGCCAGCACCAGCAGGGGGCCATCAATGGTTTCCACCGCCTGCCTTTGCGGCGGATTGAGACCATCAATATAATTTGGCATGTCATTGGGCGCAGCCGTCTCCGGTTCCGCCGTGAAGGGAATATCCGCAGGATCGAAGTTATCAAGATCAAATGGGTCAGACATGATTTCTATATACTTGATATTCAGCAAAATTACAGATTTTTCTTGGGAAAAACGGAGGCTCTTTTCTTGAAGAAAATCTGATTGTCCTTAAAATATTTCGAAAATTTTAGGGAAAAATAAGAAAACTATTAATATCTTATGTGGATACTCAGATGTGATTTAGAGCAACGATTTGAGACGACATTAATTTTGGCCAAAACCTGACATAGAATCCGCTGTAGGATTTAAAGCAGAATAGCGAAATAAGACATATTATTGCCACGGTTATTGTGTCATCTGTAGTCCCATTATGATACATGTATGATATGGTGTAAATTTCGGTTTCTTAGATCAAATTATAGGGCCGGATTAAAAGGGTAGGCGGAGAAGAATTTGAAAAAGCTGGGTATTGGCTTTGCTATTTTAATTGTAGGATTGATCGGAACAATATTGGTTGTTCCCAGTTTTCTAAATTGGAATGAGTATAAGGCTCAATTTGAGCAAACGGCATCTGGCTATACGGGCCGGGATGTAAAGATCAAGGGGGATATTTCTCTGTCGCTTTTGCCGACGGCGGCACTTTCTGTAAAAGATGTCACAGTGACAAATCTGGATGGCGGCAAAGCTGAATATATAATTTCCCTGAAATCTCTGGATGTACAGGTGAGTTTCCCGTCCGTCATATCCTCGATTTTTGGTGGCCGGGTGAAGGTCGAAAAATTCATCCTTGTCGACCCGATCATTGCGCTGGAAAGAATGCCGGATGGCCGGGTAAACTGGGACTTAAATGGCCGGAATACGGCGGCGGATGAAAGCCGGGCATCATCGGCTGATATTAGCCTTGATATATTTCAGATTGTTAATGGACAGATCAGTTTCGAAGATATGGCCTCCGGCCAGAGGGAGTTGCTGCGGAAAATAAATGCCAATGTGAAGGTTAAAAGCATTAACGGCCCTTTTGAGGTTGTCGGCAGTGCCAAATATAAGGGGCTAGACGCTGAACTTGATTTAAACCTTGGCAAGAACAGGCAAGGCAAGAAAGCGCCGGTAAAACTGCTTATGGCCCTGTTGAACAACCGGGTTAAGGTCAATATGATCGGCGGTATTATTCTTAATGGGACGTCGCCTTCTTTTGCCGGAAAGCTGGATGTTACGGCTAGTGATGCCGGGGATATCTTTGTTATGGTTGATCGTTTTAATGGTCAAAAAAATCCCGCCGTGCGTAAAGTCGGACAGGATTTTGCCCTTGATACGCTGGTTGATGTGACCGCGGATAAAATGACGGTTAATGAGCTGAATGTCCGGATTGGTCAGAGCCGGGGACAGGGCAATGGCCAGGTCAGTCTTGGTGAGAAGGTCAATATTGTGGCGACATTATCGGTCAATAAACTGGATTTGGACCCTCTGTTATCGGTTTTTCCAGTATCGCAAGAAATTCCGTCCGCTCCGCTTGGTTCTGCTGGCCCAGGCGGCAAGGGGCCATTGCACGGGGATCGCCTGCTCAGTCGGTTGTCCGGGGAATTTGATGTGAAACTTGGTGCCTTAAAATATAATGACAAGATCGCCAGTCAGATTGCCCTGAAGCTGTTGGCCAAAGCAGGCCTCATTGATATTACGACATTGCAGGCCCGGATGCCCGGCGGCTCCTCGCTGGTTTTTAGCGGGCAGATTGCACCGCCAGCGGCCCCGGCAGATGCCCAGACCACATTAAGCGGTGACCTGTCATTGAAGGCCAGTAATTTAAGAGGATTGCTCAGCTGGCTCAAGCTGGATGCGGCGCATATTCCTTCTGGCCGCTTGGCGCAATTTTCCTATCAAAGCCGCCTCAAGTTGACCTCTGATCTGTTGCAGCTGTATGATATAGAGGGCGAGTTGGATGCCGTGCGCTATAAAGGCGGCGTATCCTACGCTTTATCGGCCCGTCCTTCATATGGCCTTAGTCTTGAGCTGGAAAACCTCAATCTGGATTCTTATAGGACCCCGGCGGCGGACCCAGATGAAGATTCGAAGCAGGATTTGAAAAAAATCTTGCTGCGGCTCAGCGAATTTGACGCTGATTATAAGATTACCCTGTCCAAATTTACCGTTGGCGGCGTTAAAATTCGTGCCGGGCAACTGGACGGTTTGTTGCTGGGTGGGCAGCTGGACGCGAAGGTCATAAAATTGGATGATGCGGCCGGGGTTAATTTTAACGCTTCGGGACAGGGAAAAAACTTTGCCACCAAGCCGGAATTTTCCCTGACATTATCGGCCAACGCCAAGTCACTGGCGACCTTGCAACGCAGTATCAAGTCGGCGACCCCGATCATTGACCTGCGTAAATTAGGCGAGATGAAATTGCAAGGTTCCCTATCCACGACATTAGAGAAAATGGATGTGGATTTAACATCGAGCTTTGGGGTTAAAAAACTTGATGTGGTGGGCACCATTCGTAGTGCGACCTTGAAACAATTTCCCAATATTGGCAGTGCCAACCTCGCCATTGATGCATCGTCGACAAGTCTTGCGGAACTGGTTGATCAGTTGGAACTGCCGATGGCCAAGCCCCGGGCAGGAGATGATCGCCCGTTGCGTCTGAAAGGGCGTATCAAGGCGAGTTCTGACCTTGTGGATATCGATGGTAAATTGAATATTGCCGCTGGGGAAATTAATGTTACGGGCCGGAAAAAAGGCAAGGGCGCGGCCGCCTCTCTGGATTTCACCCTTGATGTCATGGGGGTAGAGACGCGTGAATTCATCCGTGGTTTGGGCATTGATTTTCAACCATCCGCAAAAAAACTCGGTGCCTTGGCCCTGAAAATAAAGGGGACAGGCACCGGCGATCACTATGTTTTCAGTAATATTGTCGGTGATGTGGGGCCAGTGAAATTAAGCGGATCCGGTCAATTCAATGCGGCCGCCGCAAAACCTGTTTTTGATTTTAATCTCAAGACCGGCGATATTCCACTACATGATTTTTTGACAGAGAAGGATGCGCCAAAAAAGGACGGCAAGGCCTTTGGTCAATGGACGCGGGAGGCCATGGACTTGTCCCTGTTGTCCGCCTATGAGGGGCAGGCAAAGATTTCGGCCGCCAGCTTGACCTATAAAAATTATTTTTTTGAAAACCCGACTTTTGAAGCTATTCTAAAGGAGGGACTTCTGTCGGTGAATGACTTTACCGGACGGCTTTTTGGCGGCGATGTTGCGCTGTCGGGCAGTTTTGGCGGCATGAGCCAGCCGAGTGGTGGCAATAAGAATAGCCCGAAAATGACACTTAATATGACCCTGAAACAGGCCTCTTTGTCTCAGGCCACCGCATCGTCCGCCGGGATCGCGCCGGTGACAGGGTTTTTCGATATGTCCGGTCATTATACTGGCGAGGGCGTCAGTCAATTTGACATGATGTCTTCTCTTGCCGGAGAGGGTGAAATCATCGCCAGTCCTGGCCTGATCACGGGTATTGATATTCCTGCTCTAAGCGATCAGCTATCAAATCTGGCCGATGAGGGGGCTTTGCTAAAATTACTGGGCCGTACGCTCTCTGGCGGTAAAACGCCTTATAAAGGTGCGCAAAGTACGATCCGGGCCAAGGACGGCAAGATAGAATTCAGCCCGTTTGATATTGAACTGGATGGGGCAAAGTCAAAGATAAAAATGGCCGTTGATATATTAAATTGGACGATGAGCACAGATGGTTGGTTGGCGCTTGCGGATCACCCCAATGCTCCGCCCATTGATGTGAATATCATCGGCGACATCAGTAATCCGCAGATAAATTATAGCACCGCGCGCCTGAAAAAATATGTTGGCGCACAAATCGCGTCCAAGATGCTGCAACAGCTCATCGGGGATGAAGGCGGGCTTGAAGGTATTTTCGGGACTCCCAAGACGAAGAATGCTGCCCCAGAATCGGAGCCGGCACATCAGAATCCAGAAGAAAAACCACAAGCGGCCGGGGAATTTGGCAAACGCCTTCTTGAGAAGCTCTTTGAAAAAGACAAAGCCTCACCAGAATCCAAACCAGAGAAACAAGATGTGCCAAAGCCTGAAAAGCCTAATCCTTAAATAGAATTCTTCAGGACAAAGACCCGGAGGGCACTACTTAAATTTCCCTCTGCATGATCGCGCGCTCTTTGGGCGTCAATTTCCGCTGCCAGAAGGCTCAGGCTCTGACCGCGAAGGCGGGCGATGGCCTTGAACTGATCCCAAAAGATATTTTCCAGCGTGACACTGGTGTGATGGCCGGAAATAACGAGAGAATGTTTTTTCAATATGCTGTCATGGCTGGGCAATGGGTCTTTTCCTATAGATTTTGGAAGAAGTCATTACCCTTGTCATCGATCACGATGAAGGCCGGAAAATTCTTCACATCAATTTTCCAGACAGCTTCCATGCCGAATTCTTCAAAGTCCAGCACCGTCACTTTGGTGATGTTATTCAGGGCCAGTATGGCCGCCGGGCC
>Ga0316204_10004397_pt1 | contig 25345 bp, 21 predicted proteins | sample 6monrhotite_MG_2_FD_205661 | JGI IMG/M metagenome (GOLD analysis project Ga0316204, IMG submission 205661) | Microbial mat bacterial communities from mineral coupon in-situ incubated in ocean water Damariscotta River, Maine, United States -... | ecosystem: Environmental > Aquatic > Marine >...
TTTTTCACCTGTGTAATGGCGGCCTGATATAATCCAAAGTCCATATAACACCGAGAGATAAACCACTCCTCCCAATATTATTTGGGCCATAAATGATAAAACACCAACCTCTTTATTATATAGAGGATTTGACCATATTACGGCCACCATAATAGATGCTGCTACAACAGGTCTCCACAATGCACCCAATGACTGCCCCCAGGATATTGGTAGAATATTATGTGCCATTGACAAATACACAGGCATAACAAATACCGTAATAAGTAATCTGGCCCAGGCAACAGCAATCATTGATGAAATATTACCTGTATATATTAAGACAGGAATTAAAATAAGAACATAAAGCCAATCAATAATCGTAACCTGCCTTACTTTATCCAGAGCTATTAATAAATTTGAACTTGCTCCATTGATACTCATAGCTGCAGCAACCAACACTAGCGTCTGAATTAATGGCACAGTTTCAATCCATCTCGCACCTAACAATAAGACAACAAAATCATTGCATAATATAGTAAGTCCAAATGCTAGCGGGAATATTATCGTGGATAAAGCACCTAGCGCATTTATATGCGCCTTAGCCAAGCCTTTAAAGTCATGTTGAAGTTTGGCATAACCAGGATAAAGCGCCTGATAAATTGGCGCAACTAATTCGTTAGATACCATGCCTGATAATTGATGCCCCATGGAATATAAACCCATGCTACTAGAATCAAAATATCGACTAACAATTACTTGATCAACTTTGTTTCTAAAAAAGGATGCTAAATTATTAACCAATATCCATTTCGTAAATGACCACTGCAACTTTACTTTTTTCAAAGTAAAATGAGGTCTAAACGAGTGTGCAAAATAACTTAGTACAACGCCAGCAACCCTGAACACAACCGTGCCAATTATCATAGCCCAATATGTCTGAAGAATTAACGCAGCAGCTACTGTCACAAAAAAACCGATAAACCGTTGCTTCATGAGGAAAATAAATATTTTCGAGAACTGCAGATTTCTTTTGTATTTTTCTAAGCCTATATTTTGAAAGCCAGTAACTAAAACACCTATTGCTAGAACAATCACTACGTCCTCTAATCTCGGCTCATGAAAGAATTTACTAAATAATCCCGCACTAAGAAAAAGGAAAAGAGCGATAATCGAAAATTGCAATACACAGAGAGTCCAAGCTGTATGAAAATCATCGTCATCAACTTTTGGCTTTCTTATTAAATAACGTGAACCATCAACAGTTGCTACAGTTTCCACAAAACTAACGAGCAACATGCCCTTTGCTACCACACCGTAGTCATCTGGATATAAGATTCTTGCAAGAATGATTGTGCTAACAATGCCAAGCAAACGACTGACCCAGTTACCTGCCACCAGCCAAGATGCACTTAAAAAGACCTTTTTACCCAGATCAGTATCTTCATTGTTTATGGATGACATAATAGTAGAAATCTATTGGTCGTTATTTGCAAATATCAGCATTCATAATGCTAATTCATTACTAGCCTGTTATGCATACGACTTCTCTTTTCTTTACCCTCATAAACAAACAACCAAGAGGTATAAAAGAACTCTAGACACACAAGTCAAGTAAGTCTTTTTATCTTAAAATATACGCTTAGTTATTGTTATATAACTTAATCATACAGGCCGAAACCATCATCGAAACACCTGCATTTAACAGAGTAAGCGTTTCAAAACCAGCAAAATAATGATGCCCTAAGACACGTGTTACACCAGCGATTAAGCAAATCAGCAGACCCACTACACCAACAAGGAGACCAAGATTATTTATTATTTTATTCATATTATTTCCCCTTAAAGTCTATTTAAAATCAAATATCGATCTAACAATCTGACTCATATTATCCAATAAATTACACAAGGAACTATAATGGCGTCACTGTATCTTTTTTAAATGCCTTATGAAATAAATGTGGCAGCAATAAGTAAAGAGGCATTTTTAACCAATGACCTCTTATATAAAGCAACCATAATGCTACAGGGGTAAATGCCTTAGCACAACTCTTATGAAAAGACATAAACGCACTGGAATAGACCCAATGTATTACTGCTAAACCTCGTTTATTTTTCAACTTTTTTTTCAATTTAAGATCTGTATCACCAATCAACTTTCTATTAAGGATTTTATCAATATAAACAAAGGCATACTGGACTGGCCACTGCAATCCCAGCTCTTCCGCCCTATCAAATAAGTCTTTTTTGAAATCAGTCCTAATGTTCTCACTTAGCAATTGTTCCATGTCTACTAAATCCCTTAATCCATGATTAAACTCACCTTCATGAAAAAGATGCGTGGCGCTATGAATAAACATATCAACATCAGATAAAACACGTAATTTACCTGTCTCATCAATAGGGATAGACGCATCAATTAATTTTTGGCTATCAGGAGTATTTTTTGACGTCCGCGGTAATATATTATGGTGAATGTCAAGGACAGTTTTACGTTGATAATGCTTTAAAGGAGGAATTTCATGCATCCATTTTCGATAGTATTTCTGATCGTACTCATCCAGATGAGTTGATAACCAGCCGTGCTTTTTAAGTGCTTCTTCAACTTTCTCTATCGATTGAGCCGTTACCAGTATATCAATATCATTAAATATACGACCATCACCCGCTTTTAATTTTGCTTTTATATACGCAGCGCCCTTAAGTAATACTACAGGTGTATCTACATGTCGCAGCGCATGCTTTAGATTTTCAACTTCCCACTCAATAGAAGATTGTTGAGCTTCAAAATATTTATTCTCAGAAAAAAAATGTTTTTTAACTGCTTCCGGTATTCGGTCAAAATAATTTTGCTCAATCAATATATAATATAGCTTGCCTAATAGATTTGCTGACCTGGACTGGCGCACTAATAAATCCCATTGACTTAACGTCAACGATGATAGCTTTTCTACATTACCTAAAATGTCTATTAAAAGACATTGAGACATCACTAACCCCTAAATTTCATCTGCATAAATTGCACTATCGTTTATGTATTTAGACTATATAGTACAAACTATCATTCTGTGTTTAAAACATTACCAGCTCATCTAAATGTTTAATCACATCTCCTAAATCACTATATACAAGATCAAAACATTCTGACTGATCAAGTAATTTGCAGGCCGCATCAAAACCAGATTCGCGCATAACATTGTAATTAAATGAATTTCTTATTAACTGATTCAGCATTTCTGGTTTTGCTAGTTGCATAAATTTGGTATGACTATCTTTCTGGTATTTAGGCATAATTACAAAACGAACATTAACATCTTCATCAGCCCTTGTTATACAATCATGAGTCGGCCTTAAGTGTGCCACTGTACCCTTACTTGTATCATACGATTTTGGCCCTAACACGGCACTCTTATCGAACGCCCTTATTATTTCTATAGAGTCATTTTTCAGTGCTACCGGCCTGGGTATAGGTCTTACTCGTTGACCCGAAGGACTGATCAAGGCCATCTCATCTGATAAGAGCCTCCATCCACGCAGCATCATAGCTGCACACAAAGTACTTTTACCTGCGCCGGGTGCACCGGGTAATATTATTGCCTTACCATTCTTTTCCAAAACTGCAGAATGAATGATCAGGTACTGATGAACATATTTTGCTATACACCAATTCAAGCCCCACTCAAACAACGGGAAAGCATGTGCAATTGGTAAAGGTTTGAATGGTTCTCTTTCATCAAAATAAAAACGTACCTGTGGCTTATAAAAGCGCCTGTAAGAAGGGGGCGTATCAAGCCTGATATGAAAGTCAGAAAACCCTTCATCTAAGGCCAAAGGATAGCTATCATATAACAGAGACAAACAAGATTGCACACTAGCAATGCTCGATTTAAGTGACACAACAAAAGGACCGATACGCAACCTTATTCCCTGCTGCTGTAGCTCCTTTTTTAGCTGCGCTAGAGATAAATCAGATAGATACACGTTTTTTTTCAACAAGCCCAAGATATTCAAATTGTTGTAAAATCTTATCCACATATTCATGCAGATCATCATCCAAATCAAGTGAAAGTGATTGTGCTAATTTTGCAGACAATTCTGGAATATTAGAAGGACTTGATTCTAACAACTTGAGGCATTGTGCGGATAAATCATCTAAAGTGTGTGTTTCACCAGACCCTGTATGAAACACAGAATAACCCTCTTCCCACTGATGCCACTTTAATTGGAATAACGCACTATTTACATACCATCTTCCCGAATCAGATGGTATTGATGCGTCACTGGAAGTCATTTAAGGCGTAATAGAAATAAATATACTATCAAGATTTTAATTTAAATTGATTCCCACATGCTGGTCCACCACCACCAGGGCAATATTGGTTATTAAACCCATCCAGACGGTCTTTCTGAGCCTCTATATTGTATTTACTTCCACTTAAATATGCAGATTTAACTTCAGCTATAACCTCTTCAACGGTAAGATCATACTTCACGGGTGTAGCTGCATTTTGAAGTGCTGCTACCGCATGGAAACCTAGTCGAATAGTCAAATTCAAGCATTTGGAACATGGGAGATTAATTTTTGATTGAGAAATTGCATCCAGACCGCATAATTGTATTACATCACCTAGTGTAAGCCCCGGGAATACATTTGTTCCGAATACATTGTCAAACATAAGGTGCTCACCAATATCCTTATGCCAACTTTGAGGGTGGTTCTTCCAATAACCTGGTGTGCAACCTTCGCCTGCGCAATCACCGCCTTGATCTGATAAATTTCCTGATAGTTGACCCGATAGCGTGCAGTTTCTTGCCCAAACTGGCCGACTAGCAACCGTTAGAATTACAGGCGCTGCTTTAACCGCTGTTTTTAGTAACCGACGCCTACTAAGCTGCTGATCACTATCCGTAGTAACATTAGCATCACTCAGCTCATCACCCTGAGGCATATGCCCATTTTCTACTTTTTTATCAGTCACTTATTCAACCTCATCATTACTCAATCTGAATTTAGTGCAACCCATATGAAATTATAGTAGCTAATTCAATGTATTAGCATTTACACCAGTACTTAATAAATATACTAATGCAATATTTATACCCACATTAATATCTAATTGATATTTATCCTATTTTTTTCTTTAAATAACTAAACATATATACAAATGTAAAATATATCGACACTCAATCGCTTTATGCTAAATATAGCATAGTTATTCATATTAAAAGATATTACTCACTCTTTGTCAAAAGAGTTTTAACTAAATCCTGAGCCTTATCAATGATTGACTCCAGGTATATGACTCGTTGCTCCAACTGAGCTATCTGCTCTTCAGGCGTACCAGATAATTTTACACGCTTTATTGAAGGTAAAGGCTGCGGCGTTTGCGAGCTTGATTCATTAGTATTATTGATGGCTTGTACGTCATTATCCCGATTAAAGTGAATTTCTTCATCCAGCTCATTTACAACAGCTTTTACCGTATCAACTGTTACATCATGCGATTCTTCAGCATATGTAAACAACAATATCCGATCACATAATGTATTTATTCGACGCGGTATACCATTTGTATGCTTATAGATCTCAGTGAATACTTCATTCGCGAAGTGTGGATCACCTCTCCAACCTGCAACTTTCAAACGATGCTCGATGTAATGCTTGCTTTCACTTTTGTCCATTGGGCCTAAATGGTAAGAAGCAATAATTCGTTGCCTAAATTGTTCTTGGTTTGGGGCACGCAAAGTATCACGAAATTCTGCTTGTCCAAGTAAGAAACTTTGGAGCAAACAATGTTTTCCTTTTTGAAAATTAGATAACATCCGCAACTCTTCAAGCGAATGATGCTGTAAATTTTGTGCTTCATCCACTATTAATAAAACACGTTTACCCTCTTTAGCTTGCGCTAATAGAAAAACCTCAATGCCTTTCAATAATTCCGATTTTGAAATCCCTTTATATGGAAGACCAAATGAACCTGAAACCATTCTGAGTAAATCATCTGGCTCTAACTGTGTTGTAACTAGCTGTGCTGCAATAATGTCTTCTGTTTGGGCAAGCTCCTCAAACAATGCGCCAATCAGTGTCGTTTTTCCTGCTCCAATATCACCAGAAACAACAATAAAACCTTCACCCTGATTAATCCCATAACGTAAATAAGCTAAAACGCGATTATGCTCTTTACTACCATAATAAAAACTAGGGTCTGGATTTAGCGAAAAAGGTTTCGCCGTTAAATTGTAAAAATCTTCGTACATTCCATCTGCCCTATAATTGCCAGTTGATGCTTATGTTTGCCATATTTTGCCTGTAGTCCTGACTATTAATTGATGTGTCTCTACGTGCATGCGTAATTCCAATGCTGCCAGAAAGTTTCTTGCGTAATTGTCTTTTCACTTCTGCAGACACCTGCAATAACCCATCCTTTATAGAACTACCACGTCGATTCGTTATTTGACCTGCACCTGATAACAGTAATGAAGTTCGTTTACCAAACTTCCAGTCAAGTGAACCTGCCCCACCATAAATCCGCTCACTTGTATCATCTGTTTGATAGATGCGTTTCTCATTAAAAATCGATAGTTTCAAGACACTTTTTGCGCTTTTTAACGAAAAATTACCACTGAAATGTTTTCGCACAAATGCATCATTACTAATACTTGCTTTGCTAACATCGTTATTAAAATTAATATTATTTTCATTTTGATCAAACTGAGTAGCCGTTAACGCCGTAACATCTTCTTTATATTTCACAGATAGGTCTGTTCTACGAGATTTATTATTAATATCAAGAAAAAATGAATCCCCAAAATAATGACTGACTCCACCAAAGTTTATTTTAGTTCTTGGTGTTATATTCCAGTTCATACCCAATGTGTAGGTTTCGCTATCCGGGTTCTCAGTACTTATTGCTCTCGTATATTGATTATCATCAGCACCAACGCCAGCTGTAATCGAAACTTTTTTTGTTAGCTTATACTGCACGTCAGCTTGATATGATTGAATTATAATATCGGTCTGATTGTCAGTATTAATTTTCTGTCTGCTCGCATTTAAACTCCACCCAAGTCTATTAAATGCCTTGCCACTCGTTAAATTCGCTTGATATAAATCACGATCACTATCATTCAGCGAGCCACTGTATTTCACTATTCCTTTATCTACAGATAACTTTAAATCACTTGTATTACCAAGTCTGAATTTAAGATAAGGGTTTATATTAATGGCCGCTACATTAGTTCGATTATTTGTTACGCTGACATTATTAAATGAAGTAGTAGCCGCTTGATCAATATTCTGCTGACTATAATTAGCCGCACCTTTTATATAAAAAATATCCTTAACAAAATTCATTTCACCATTACCTGATAACTGGTGAAATGTAGTATTATTTTGATCCTCATTTGCGTAAATAAGGTTTTGCATACGATAATCAGCTTGCAAATTGAGTCTTCTGGTTTTTCTATTAATACTTAAATACGGATTTATCTGAGTAATATAATCATCTGTTTTGGCGCCAGTGGACACCAGGTTAATATTATCATTATAACTTTCACTTGCAGATACACCTGCTTTCATATCCCAACCTGACGGGGCCGCAGCAGCATTACCTGATAACAGAAAACCGATACATAAAACAACATTAACTACCTTCATAAAACTCCCCGCCCAAACTTTAATATTCATCTTGCTCCTCCAACACTTCCCCATAATGACCACCATAATAACCCCCGCTACCAGGCTGTCGACTTTTATTCAATATCATACCAATGACTTTATCGGAAGAAATCTGACTCACAGCATCCTTTACAATATTACTTGGTGTAACAGATGATTCAACAACGACCAGCACCTGACCAATAAAGTTCACAATAACATTACCTTCTGTTGTCTCCATCAATGGAGGAGTATCAAATAAAATAATTCGATCGCTATATCTATCTGACATTTCATTAATCATATTCCGCATTCGGGTACTAGCCAGTATTTCAGTAGGATTTTTTGATCTGGTACCTGCTGGTAATACTTTTAGTCTTGGTAAATCAGTAGCAAGAATAACATCAGAAAGGTCCATGCTTGACGATTTAACTACATCCATTAAACCCGGCTCATTTTCAAGACCCAGCTGCTTGGTTAATGAACACTTTAATAGGTCTGTATCAACTAAGAGAATAGTTATATCTAACTCCATCGCTAAACTGATCGCTAGGTTTAACGTGGTATATGTCTTGCCCTCATTTGTGCGAGCACTAGTTATTCCCACTAAATTACCTTTATCAACAGGGGCTGCTCCATGCCCAAATGCATTCATTAATATGGGGCGTTTAATAATTCTATATTCTTCCGAGAGCCTTCTTCTGGATGTATCTGGCACTAAAAAACCTGCTTCATCCATTTTAGTAAAATCAAGATGGCATATTCTTTTCTCTTTAAACTGCTGAACGTCTAAGTCAGCACGTGGTTTAGCTGGAATAGATTCTTGCTTCTTAGCATCAACAGCAGGAGACATAGCTTCTGCAGCAGGTACTTTAGTTTCTAGCTGATCAACTGTTTTATCAATATCTTCAATATTTCCAAAACCATCCGTCTTTATATCAACATTCTTTTTCGCTATCAGTCTTTCGAGTGCTTTTTCAATACTACTCATAAGCCACCTCGTAATTTATAAATCCATTTTAAATCTGTTCCGTAAGTATCCAACACCAATACTCCAGCAAACACTATAATTAATACTCCAAGCGTAACGATAAATGCAGACACTTCCAGCTTTCGTTTAAACAACAATGCTGGCGTCCATACACGTCCTACTGCTCCAAAGACTGGATAGCCAGTCAATCTCCTCAGACCTTTTGCGTCCAGCACAACAGGGAATATCTGTGAAAGAAGAACTGCTATTGCCGCACCTATGCCTAATGCTGAAAATAAAACTAATATACTCAGCAATGGTCGATTTGGTGAAGCGGGAGCAATGGGTAGCCTAGGAGGGTCAATGATTCGAAATTTAACATTATCGCCAGCAGCTTCCGCGCTTTCAGCCATTCTTGCTGATTCTCTTCTTGAAACAAGTGCGTCATAGTTCTTTTTATTAATAATATGGTCTCTGGTTAATCTTTTTAATTCCGTCTCGATTTGAGGCAACGTATTAACCAAGCTCTTTAGAATGACAACTCGTTTACTATATTCGGTTACTCTGACCCTAATACCTGCCAACTCTGCTTCAGCTTGGCCAAGCGATAGCTTTAACTGCTCTAATAACGTACTTTTTGTTAATGACGATGAATTCGTAGACTGAGTAGTATCTGTAGCCTGTGATTCTAGGTTCGCAATAGTTTGCTTAATCTCTTTAACATCCGGGTGCTCTTCAGTAAACCTTAATAGCAGTTGATCCGATTTCTTCTGCAAGGCAAGCACTCTCGTATCAACGGCAGTTACAGGCTTAACCGTACCTGCGGCTATGCTTGCTTGTGCGCTAGCATATTGTTTTTTTAGCTCATTCCTTTTTTGCAGCGCTTCATTTAATTGTAATTTAGCAGTTTCATATGCGGCTTTTGATTGCTCTAATCTATTAAAAACCCCTCCACCCTGACCTGGCAACGCCCCTACATTTACTCGTTTGAATTCCGTTAATTTGTTTTCCGCCTCAATTAGCTTAGATTCATAACTTTGAATTTGCTTATCTAAAAAACGTTGGGCAGATTCTGTATCTTGCCTGGTATTGCCAAGCGTATCTTCTACAAAAATAGTCAACAAAGCCTGCACGACTTTTTTTGCTACTTGAGGATCCTGATGCTCATATGAAATAGTATATAGATTTCCACGCCCTCCCCCTTTTACCTGGAGATCTTTCTCAAGCCTGTTAATAAGGCTTTCCTTGTCTTTAGAACTTGTTACCGTTATATCTAGGTCTGTTTCACGTGCGACTTTTTCAAGTGTAGGTCGACTAGTCAGTGTTTTTGTCATTAAACCCAGTCGTTGACGGACATCTGTTTCTATTGTCAACCCTCTAAGCAATGGGCGCAAAATGGATTCTGTATCCACATATACTCGCGCTTCACTTTCGTAAACATCTGGCATCATCATGACTGCTGACCATCCTACTATACAAATCAGCCAGGCAGCCAACATCGAATACCACCGATAGCGCCAGGCAGCGCGTATCCACATTATAATTTCGACTAATAGCTCACGCATTACTTTACAATTTATACCTTGTCATCTTAGAACCATGATTCAGGGATAATCAAAACATCACCTGCTTTTACTTTAACATTCGCTTCAATATCACCATCACGTACCAAGTCATCTAAACGCACATTAATTTTAATCTTTTTACCATTTACTGTTCGCACTAATGTTGCCCTGTTACCTGCAGCGTAAGTAGTTAGACCACCAACTGCGATAACGACATCCAATACAGTCATATTCTCTTTGAAAGGAATAGACTTTGGTTGAGCAGCTTCTCCAACCACTCTAATCTGTTCAGTATACCTACCAACAAAATTTGTCACTGTCACAGTAGCTTTTGGATTTTTAATGAATTTTGAAAGTCTTGATTCAATGCTTCTAGCCAACTGGGTCGGAGTCAGTCCGCTTGCTTTCAAATCCTCCACTAGGGGTGTCGTGATCAATCCATCAGGACGTACCGTAACATTCGTAGAAACCTCTGGATTAGCCCAAACAAAAATACTCAAGCCATCACCTGGCCCGATTACATATGATGGAGTAGCTGGAGGAATTGCTTTCTGTGATTCGCTTATGGCTGCCAATGCGGAATTACTTAAATAAAATACTGCGCATAAAACCATATAAATTAAATGCTTATTAAACATAACTATTATTCCAAATAGAAGATTGTTACCTGATTACTTATGACCCCAATCATAATAACTGATTATAAGGTATTTTCTACAATAAAACTGCATATTATTGTCTTATATAGATATTTCAAAAAATCAAGAAAATATAACGTCTTTCTTATCGATAACAAAGCGACAAAATGAATACTCTATGGTTCATATAATTTGTATCGACCATGAAACAGTAAAATTAAGACAAAAAAAACCCCGCTTTGATAAGCGGGGTTTTTTATCAATCAGTATTATTAGCTGCGACGAGCTTTAATTCTTGCTGCGCCTAAACCTAATAAACCTAAGCCTAACAGAGCAAGTGCACCTGGCTCAGGTACTGTAACACTATCAAAATTGAATGAAAGTCCAGTGTTTGAATTAGCAGTATTCATGCTGAAATAACCTGTTGTAGCATCATAAGTACCTGATGAATCAGTAATTGTACCAGAGCCTACAATTTGGTAACCAGAAGCAATAGCGCCTGTAACACTAAAATTAGTCATAGCGAATGTTAATGAACCAATTGTCCATAAAGGATTAACTGTACCAGCTGAATAATTGATGTCATATATAGTGCCAGCATTGGTACCCATTACCACTGAGTCCCCAAAGCTGTAAGATGTGAACAATGATCCGAAATCACCATTAGTTGCGCTTCCAACTACGGCTAGAGCACTACCAGCTCCATTACTACCCATGTCGATACCTGTTACAGTACCTGTACCATCAGTTACGTATGAAGCATTTTGTCCAATTAATTGAATTTGACCAGTTATCTTGGCAGCTTGTGCGCTACCTGCAAATATAGCCACAGAAAGTATAAGTAATGCTAATTTTTTCATTTTCTTGTTCCTCAACGAAGATATTAAAAACTGTATGTACCAAATAAATCTACTTTGATTAATGCAGGTCTCGTGCCATATTAAATAAGTAACTGTATTTAAATGAAAAAAATGAAATATTCTAGGTTTATTTTAATTATCCTGTAAATATTCTCGACACTGCACTAAGGTGACTACTTAATAATTTTCAGTCTTAATACAAATAAATAACCTAATAACAAATAAATATCACTAAGGTACTGTTTAAAATGATTATTTTTGATAAACATTAACCCAGTAAGTATGTAAACAATCCCGACGATATTATTTAGCTCTATTATCGACCATGCTAACTATTTGTTATTTATAGTATTATCAATTTCTTTTAATAGCGCTTTAGAATTACCCACATCCGAGAAATCCAACTTACCACTCAATACTTTAACTATTACATTTCGTGCTTCAGCAGATTGTCCGCTTTTATGCAACACGTAAGCCAGATGATAATGAATGCTTGGATCACTAGATTTCCTTGCTGCTTTTCTTAAAAGCTCAAGCCCTCTCTTTAATTGTCCATTTTTAGCATACGCCCAACCTAGCGTATCCTGTATTGCGGGGTGTGAAGAGGCAATATCATAAGCCTGTTGTGCATACCTAAGCGCTTGATCAGACTGATCATCTGCATATAACATTGCCAGATTGTTAAGACTAGGTATATGCTGATTATTAATTGATAGCATTCTTTTATACTCTTTTATCGCATCAGCCTGCTTTCCCCTCTCTATAAGAAGAGTAGCCAGATCTAAACCAACAAGTAAATCATTGGGGTGTAATTTCACCCACTTATCTATTAACTCAAACGCTTGACGTTTTTGTCCAGCTTTGTTGTAAGAGCTATATAATTTAAGCAATACATATGTATTAGACTGCCTATTCATAGCAGATTGGTAACTTTGCTGTGCTTTTACATACTTCTCTAACTGTAAATAAATATCCCCCGACAAAATGTACCCAATAAAAGCACTCTTTTCATTAAGTTGTAATTCTCTAGCAATTTTAAGAGCGGAGTCTGTAGCACCACGTTTCATTTCTAAAAGCCCTAGTGCGTGCTTTGCTCTAATTGAGCCAGGCTTAATACGTAATGCTTTACTTAGTGTTTCTTTAGCTTTGCGAGACTCCCCTCTTTCTTGTAAAACCCCTGCCAATTCTATATACACTAAGACATTTTTTTGATTTGTTTGTAATAAAGCATTTAATAGCGTGACAGAGCGATCAGGTTTACCTAATTTACGATACGTATATGACAACAACAGGTTTATTTTTACATTATCAGGATTCGCTTGCTGAGCAGGCATCAAAACTTTCAATGCCGACTCATGATCTTGACGTCTAATGTAATAACTACCTAATACTACAGCAGGGAAAAGATTTGTTTTGTTTTTAGTGTTTATTTCCTTAAGTAAATCCAACGCCTGATTTAAATTACCTTTTTTCTCAGCGATCTGTGCCAATCCAAGATAAGCCGAAACATTATTCTCATCCTGAACAAGAATCATATCGTAAAGCCTTCGTGCATCATCCAGGTTCCCATCTGCATACTGCATACTCGCAAGATAGAGTCGTGGATGTATAAAACCTGGCTTTATCTTTAATGCTTCATTAAAGAAATTCTTAGCTTCAATCCTTTCCCCAGAATACAGCGCGACAATCCCTGCTACAACTTGTGTAATTTCGCTATCGGGTCGTTCTTTAGTTATCTCTTTTAATAGTTCTTTTGCCTGGTTTATTTTATTACTCTTTAAGTACGCATCAATTAACATTAGTTGCTGCTGTTCGTTTTTATCACTCAGACCATCTAGCTCCTGAATAGCATTATCATATTGACCACGTTTCAAATAGGCTGCTGCTAATGTGCTCCTTATAGTTTGATCCGTCGTTTTATCAGATGCTTGCTTAAGGATGTTTATAGCATAAGCTTGTTGACCAGATTGCACTGCGAGTTGCCCCATCATGCTTATTAGCTCATCATCTCGATCGCCACTTGTCTCTGTTAATACAGCTAATGCTTCAGCATGCCGATTAAGTTTTACTCGCACGGTTGCCAATAATTTTCTTGCTTGAAGATGACTAGGAGCATTACTAACAAACTTAGTGAGATAATTATTTGCTTGCTCGAAGTTCCCTTTAACATAATGGATAGTACCGAGTAACAACAAGCTCGACATATGATCAGACTTTATTTTCAATACTTCATTGAATTTTATTTCTGCTTCGTCGTATTGTTTATCGAGATAAGCGAGCAAGCCATTAAAGTAATAAGTTACCAATATTTTAGGATGAAACCTAGACAACGTTTTTATGTGCGGCACAGCCATCTTATATTGCTTATTCTGTATTAAAGATTGAATTAAGAATACTTGAATATTTAACTGCTCTTCACCATAAACCTTACCATTTAATGTTTTTGCTGCTTTTGTTAATGCTGGAACTGCCTCTGCTGGCTTACCTTGTAGCAATAAAACTCTACCTTTCAAGTATAATGCCCTGCGGTCATTCTCAGATAGTATAATTACATCATTTATTTTACTTAATGCTTCGGAATAGTTTCTCTTGATTACTGCAACCTCAGCGAGACCTAATTTCGCATCTATAAAATTAGATTGAATGCTTAATGCTCGATTAAATAATTGACTAGCTTCATCTAACACCCCTAATCTAATTTTAGCTTGCCCTTTAATATTCAACGCTACCGCATTATCATAATCGCCCTTTTTTAAATATGCTAAAAGCGCTTCATAATTATGCTGCAAATACATTGCTTTAGCTTTAAATATAAAAACCTGGCTTTCTTCTCCACCGTATTCTATATACCGATTAAATTCCTTTTCTGCAGATGCCCCATCGCCCACCTGTAAATATACTTGCCCAATTAATATTCTAGCCTTCTTATTATCGGGCACTTTCTGCAAAACATTCTTGAGTTCAATAACCGCTCTACCATACGACTTATCACTTAATGCTTGCTCCGCATTTTTCATATGTTCTTCATAAGTGGTTTTACTACAAGCAGCAACCGCTATAAAAACAAAACAGATAGCAAAATATTTAACAACACTATATTTAAAATTCATTTCATACCCTTAAACTACTTTACATTTTCCAATAATAATCCAGTCAATCCAAGCCACTTTATCATCGAGCATAAAAAATCTATTTCTTTAAAAGAAGAATTATTTAAGACCATATTTATTCATCATGTCGTACAAGGTTGGGCGACTAACACCTAATATCTCAGCAGCCTTTGAAACATTATTATTCATATACGATAGCGCTCTGCGTACGGCTTGCTCTTCTGCTGCATCTCTAACTTCTCTCAAGTTTAACGGCATCGTATCATCATCCGACTCATTCAACTGCAAGTCTTCAGCACTAATGAGAGACTCTTCTGTCATTATTACTGCTCTTTTTACTTTGTTCTCCAGCTCTCGAACATTACCAGGCCATGAGTGTTGCTCAATAGACTGCATAGCTTCTTTTGAAAACCCTTTCGCTTTAGATTTATTTTGTTCAATATACTTTGCAAGAAAAACTTTAGATAGTATAACTGCATCCCCGGTTCGTTCTCTTAATGGAGGTATATTAACCGTTATCTCACTCACGCGATAAAATAAGTCTTCTCTAAAGCCACCATCACTTATCATCGATTCTAGATCACGATGAGTCGCACAAATCACACGAACATCCAGCTGTATCTCTTCTCTTCCACCAATTCTTTCTATGGCTCTTTCTTGAAGGAATCGCAGCATTTTTGCTTGTAATGACATAGGTAAATCGCCAATCTCATCAAGAAACAATGTACCATTATTTGCTACTTCAAGCTTACCCAAGGTTTTTTTAGCGGCACCAGTAAACGCTCCTTTCTCATATCCAAACAATTCACTTTCCAATAAGTTTTCTGGTATAGCCGCACAATTTATTGCTACAAAACGCTCACCCTTCCTAGGACTTAATTCATGGATGGCGCGCGCTAATACCTCCTTACCTGTACCACTTTCACCTAATAATAGAGTTGTCGCATCTGTTGGAGCTACTTTTTCGACTAAGTGACATATTTTTAACATTTGCTCACTATTAGCAATAACCCCTTTCAATGGCGAGTTAGATTGCTGCATCATTAATACACGATTATCGTCTTCTAACTGATGAAGATAAAAAGCCCGGTTGACGATTATTTGCAACACATCAACATCTATTGGTTTTTGATAAAAGTCGTAAGCTCCTTTATTAATAGCTGTAATGGCATTATCACGATCATCATTTCCAGTTACTACTATGACCTTTGCTTCAGGAACTAATTCCAAAATTTCATCAAGCGTCGCAAAACCTTCACTCACATTGGCAGGATCGGGAGGCAACCCTAAATCAAGTGTAATGACGGCTGGTGAAAAGCGTCTAAGCGCAACAATAGCCTCTTCACGGTTGCCAGCAATTTGCACATTATAATTCTCAAATGACCACTTTAGCTGTTTTTGCAATCCAGGATCATCTTCAACAATTAATAAAGATCTGGCAGTATTATTTGCTTCCTTCACACTGAATCCCCTATCAACTCTTCATTATTAATTACAGGAATAGTTAATATAAACTCACTACCTTGACCAACTACACTACTCACTTCCACACGACCACCGAGCGCATCGATAAACTCTTGACACTCGTAAACTCCTACACCCATACCAGCATTACCTTTTGTGGTAACGAAAGGCGTAAATAGTTTATCTTGTATGAATTGTTTTTCCATACCACAGCCATTATCTTTTACTTTTATTATGACATTGCTCTCATCGCGATTAACGTTCACCTTAACATAACCATCATCATCTGTAGCCTCTTGTGCATTTTTTATTATATGGCCAACAATTGCCTGAAAACGATCATAATTGGCCAATATTTTAAGGTCTTTTATCTCACAGCTCAATTGCGGTTTAGGTGAATAAATCTGGTGATTATTTACAACTTTTTGCATCACATCATGAATGTTGATGACATTCGCCAATTGATCACTAAATCGACCTTGCTTTAGTTGCATCAAAAGTCTTTGCATTTTTTCACTAGCATGTTTCACCGTCTCAAATGCATCATCAACAAACTCCGAATTATCTTTAAATTTTTCTGCATTACGAGTAATTAATTGCAATTGCGCAATTAAATTTTTTAAATCATGTACAACGAAAGCAGATAATCGATTAAAAACGGCAAATTTCTCTGATTTCGCTAATGAATCCGAGGCATCCTGAAAAGCCAAGTAACTAGCCGCTTGCATACATGCGGTTTTCAATAAATCCCTGTCTTCCCAATTCAAGCTTTGCAAAGCCCGTGATTCTGCTAACACCAGAAAACCATATAACTGATCCAAGTGTCGCATTGGAATAACCAGCCAGGCACGTTCCAGTTGCGATAACCATTCTGGGATAACTAAGCCTTCATATAATTCAGGCGTATTTTTTACCTCATTCAGGTCTATAACCCAGTCTTTATCAGACAAAAAACCAACAAAAGCCCCGTCAACCGGTTCCGTATCAACAACTTCACCAAACAATGTATGGGAGGTTTCTTGAAATGCTGTATTTTTATCATTTTTTAACCATAGCATCCCCCCCGTACTTTCAATTAAGTTAGCAATTGAACTGATAACTGTTGAATGCAAGCCTATTTCTACATTTACCTTTGAAAGTGCGCTGGTAATATTTATCCATTCGTCTCGATAATCGTATTTATAATTAAAAAAATGTTTATTGATAAAAACTTTTATTTTTGCGCGCAAGTAACCTGAAAATAAGGCGGCGAATAATAATAATACCGCCAAGGAAAAGAAAATAATTTGAGCGACTGTGCCCCAGTTACCTCCATATATCTTTATATAGTAACCAGCTGATGCCATTAATAAGAGATATAAACCAATACCTATTAATGTCGTGGTATGGAATACAAGCTGCTTTGAAACAAAAACCTCTAACGACCATGTTGGGTTACGCTGCGCTGACAGCGCCAATAAAGGAACAGCTAATACTATTACAAAGCCTCTTCCAGCCCATATCTCTTTGTCTACACGACCAAACAATAAGGCATCAGAATATAAAAAGAAATCATAGATAAATAACAAGCCGACTCCAAAAAAAAGGAATTTAATAGCCCAACGGCTTTCTGAACGAGTATTCCTAAATAATTGCTCGACTAAAACTAAACCAGCAACAGACATACCTAAGCTTCCGCCTAAAATTAATTTATAGTCTACATAAATGAAATATGGGCCTACATAAAAACCGTAGTTAATATAAAACGAGCTAATAATCAATAAGAGTGAAGAAACATAAACAGATACGCACAGCGCCCAATAAAATCGATGGCGTTTTTTAGAAGCATACAAAGGCCTTAAAAGTCCAAACAAAAAGGCATACAATGTTATATTGCGTAAAAATTCAAAAAAAACGGTGTTATGTGTCAGCTCTTCACTGTACCCGTATATTCCAGAGACTAAGCTCCAGGCAACAGTTGTGATTATTACCAACAATAACAAACCACCCTGAAGCCGGCCGCGCCAACGAGTAACTAATAATAGTGCTAATATAGAAAACAAGCCGCAGGAGATAAAATAGCCTGTTGTAATAATGTTCATTACTTAAAACATCGATTCATTAAAAAGAATGGAGCGACTATCACACAAAAAAGAAATAAATATAGCATTATTGATTAGAAAAACCATGAATAAATCATCGGCCACCACGAGCCCATAAAACTGCATGGGCCGTTTGAAATAAAATCAACAAATCAAACATCAAACTGTATCGCTTAATATAATATAAATCATATTGTAATTTCTCTATCGCATCCTTTTCAGATGCGCCATAAGGGTAAGATATTTGTGCCCACCCTGTGATACCAGGTTTAACGTAGTGCCTTATATTATAATAGGGGATAATTTGTGACAGCTCATCAACAAATTGTGGGCGTTCAGGTCGGGGGCCAACAAAACTCATTTCACCTTTAAATACATTAATAAGCTGCGGCAACTCATCAATACGTAACAGACGAATGACCTTGCCGTTTTTTGTCACCCTGTCATCATCTTTCTGCGCCCATTGTGCAACACCGCCCTTTTCGGCATCTTCTTTCATACTACGGAACTTTAATACGTCAAATAACACACCACCCTTACCTACTCTTTCCTGTTTATAAATAATAGAGCCCTTACAGCCAGACTCAAGCCAGATAGACAACATGGTTATTAAAATAATCGGTGAAGCTAATGTTAACAAGCAAATACTCACAACAATATCAAACGTTCTTTTCCCATAAGAATCAACGACTGCACGAGAAAAGCCATCTGAAAAAATCATCGAACTTGGGTGTAATGTATCAAGACGAATTTTTTTAATTTGCCGCTCAATGAAATCACCCGCTTCGAAAATACCTATGCCAACCATCTTGCATTCTAGAATCTCATCGACAGGAAAACTTTTCCTTCTGTCATCAACAGCCACAACAATCTCATCAATATGATTCTGTTCTGCGTACTCTCTCAGTGAATCAATCGCTGATATTATTTTTTCTTTAGGCACAAGATTTTTTCCGCTGGATATCGACACGTAACCGACAACCTTTATTCCGTAAAGATCAGATTTTCTACGCATCTTATCAACCATCAATGCCTTACTACCCGTGCCAATTACTAATACACGACGCCTTGAAGCATCATGATCAGAAATAGCATAATGCATCAATCTGAAAGCAGTAATAAGAATAAGCGATATCAGCAACGCAAACAGCATTGAAGAACGGTTAATTGATACCGATGGGAAAGCATACATAATTAATGCTAGAAGCATGACGCCTAATGACATACTAGCCAGTATTCTTAACCCGAAATCTAGCCACTCGCTTTCTTTTCGATGACTCCAATAGAGACCCATGAATGTCATACAACTGATATTAACTAATGTATAAATAACTGAATGAGGAATAAGCCAATGAAAGTTTGTAATCTCAGGCGCCCATAAACCAAAAAACTTACTCATTTCAACACCAAGAGCGACAGAAACGATTAAGACACATGTATCAATTAACAATAATAGTAAGAAAGAACCCGGAACATAGTGACGAAACAGACGTACCATAAACATTATTCCATACGTTTTAAACTAATTAAGTATTTATACTATCAAAAAGCTTTCGCTTTTTCAGAAAAAAATTCAACAATACGCTGATTAATTAAAGAGTTATTAGATTATATCATGAGTATACTTGAACCAAGCATAACATCCATCTGAAATCCTTATCATTCTAATTCAGTTATTGTCTTTATGTAATCGTCTAATTTCCATCAAACTTGACTTACGATTACACCCAGATTACATTGTTGCACGTTTTCAGGTGCCCTTAGGTTTTTCAATTCCAACGGGTGAAACGGGAAGCCGGTGAGATCTGAGTGACTCAAATCAAACCCGGCACTGCCCCCGCAACGGTAAACAAGTAAAGATACGGCAAATAAACCACTGTGCATTGCATGGGAAGGTGCTGTATCGGCTAACGCCACTTGTGAGTCCGGAGACCGGCCTGTGAATTTAGAGATTATGGTTATTTGCATTGCAAAACTTACCCGCTATCTCATGTATAACTATCGCGGCGGGCGATGAGTGAACACGGGGTTCTGTTCTCTTTCTACGCTTATTCCTCCCTCGCGATAGTTTTTTAAACTATTTTGTGAGGAAACTGTGTGAAAAATTCAAATAAAACAATAAAATACCTTCTGCCCTTAATTAGTTTGACAACATTAACTATATTGCCTGCATCTGCAACCAGTAAAGAAACACTGGAGCCAGTTATTGTTACAGCAACTCGTACAGCACAAACTGTAGATGAAACACTGGCGTCTGTCAGCATTATCACCAGAAAAGATATTGAGCAATTACAGGTCCAGTCTATACAAGATTTGTTGCGCAACCAGGTCGGCTTTAGTGTTACAAATAATGGCGGAGCCGGAAAAAATACCAGTATCTTTATCCGAGGTACAGAATCTGATCACGTACTGGTGCTAATCGATGGTATCAAGGTTGGCTCTGCCACACTTGGAACTACCGCATTTCAGAATCTGGATATTGATCAGATAGAACGAATTGAAATTGTCCGAGGGCCTCGCTCTAGTCTCTATGGCTCTGAAGCTATAGGTGGCGTTATTCAGATATTTACCCGCAAGGGCAGAAAAAAGGTTACTCCCAGTTTCAGTACAAGTATGGGTAAATATAACACTAAAAAGGTCAACGTAGGCTTAGCGGGTGGCAGTAAAAATTCCTGGTATAACATAGGCCTCAGTGGTTTCAGCACGGCTGGCTTCAATTCCTGCTCAGGTTCTTTTTTTGCTGGCTGCTTTACTGTAGAACCTGATAATGACAGTTATCGATCCCGTGCAGAATCATTTCGTGCGGGCCACCGATTCAATAATGGTTTAGAGACTGATTTTACTTTCACTCGCACCCAGGGGAAAGTTGAGTTTGATGGGTTTGAAAATGAATCTGACACTCTTCAACAGGTAATTGGTGGAACTCTCAAATATTCCCCTATTGATAATTGGTTTACCTCATTAACCATTGGACGCAATAACGATCAATCCGATAATTTCAAAGATGGAACCTATAGTTCAACCTTTGATACTGAACGTGACTCCATTTCATGGCAAAACGACATCACTATAAGCGATAAACAACTATTAACATTAGGCATCGACTATTTGAACGACAATATATACGCTGTCACGTTTGCCGCCTTTCCAGTCACTTCACGTGACAACACTGGTGTTTTCGCTCAATACCAAGGGAATTACGGCTCAAACAATTTGCTTCTAGCCATTCGTCAGGATGATAATGAACAGTTTGGTAACCACACGACTGGCAGCCTATCATGGGGATATGCTTTCAATCCTAAGCTCAAATTAATAGGATCATATGGCACAGCGTACAAAGCACCATCGTTCAATGAACTATACTTTCCTTTTTTTGGCATCCCCACTCTTCAACCTGAATTATCTAAAACCTTTGAGGCCGGTATAAAAAGTGAACCCAGCTGGGGGAAGTGGGACGTTACTATTTACCAGACCAAAATAGATGATTTGATTATTTATGACCCTAGTATTTTGGGCCCGGCCAACATCAGCTCTGCTTCTATTCGTGGATTTGAGACTCGTTTACAAACTCGGCTAGCAAACTGGGACATCGATTCCAATTTGACATTATTGGATACCAAAGACAATTCACCAGGAGCTAATAACGGCAATCAACTCACACGACGCGCCAAAACAACATTAAATTTAAATATGGATCGCAAATATGGAAAACTAAGCGCCGGCCTATCTCTACATGTTCGTAGCAGCATCTACGATGACAGTGCAAATAGCCGCAAACTAAAAGGCTACACAACAGTGGATATAAGAGCAGCATATCCATTTGCCAAAAACTGGTTAATGCAAGCACGTATCGACAATGTTTTTGATAAGCGTTATGAAACCGCATCATTTTATAACCAACCTAAAGGTGACGTTTGGCTCACGCTTCGGTATAAGCCAGAAAAATAATGCCCCATCTGGTCAACAAATGATGATAAAAATGATTCAGGTAGTTCTGCTATTCAACATAGACGAGCTGCCTTTATTCATTCTCGCGCCTGTCTTATTTTTTGTAAAATACACTATTATTCTATCTAACTTTATCAAGAATGGCACAAACCTCATCTGCGCCCGATAAAATTCTCGGACTATGCCTGGCTATAATGTCAGGATTGATTGAAAAAATTTGTTTTCTTTGAACAGCCGTAAGTTGCTTCCATTTTCCCCATGTCTTTTTCCAGCTATCATACCGCTTACCCTGATCATTTATAATAATAACATCAGGATTTCTTGATAAGACATCTTCAAGCCCTACCGTGCCCGATAAAACTTTCAAATCAGCAAAAACATTCACACCACCGCATGCATTAATGACCTGATCAATCACATGTTCAGAATTGACAGTCATTAATGGTTGCTGCCATATCTGATAGAAAACACGCACCTTGTTTTTATTTTGAAATTTCTGCCGCAATCCTTGCAAATGCTTTTTATATGTATCAATTACTAACTTGGCCTGCGTTTGCGTGCCTGTTAAGCGCGATAGTTTTTCAGCTAAAATAGGAATATCCTCCAACTTATGTGCTTCTGTAATAAACACAGGGATGCCCAGTTTTTTTAACTTATCAATATTAGTTTGCGGCGTACCACTTTGCCAGGCTATGACTAGGTCGGGCTTCAATGTGATGATTTTTTCAAAATCAAATGACTGATAACCGCCTACTCGTGTTATTAGTCTGGCTTTTTGAGGGAAATCACTAAATTCTGCTGCTCCCACAACAAATGAACCCGCTCCAATTGCAAATAATAACTCGGTAATATTAGGGGCCATACTAATTATCTTTCGGGCTGACTGATTAAGCGTCAACACATTACCGCTACTATCAACCACATTAATACTTGCCTGGCAGACAAGTGTCTCTAATAAGATAAATATCAGTAATAATGGCTTAAATGATTTAATATTCATGAATTAACTAACTGTGACACAGTTGTGATTATCTCGTTTTAATATAATAGATCTTTATCCATAGTCTGTTTATAATAATGTTAAATAAATATAATTGTAATAAAAACATATAGATAATTTACTTGTTCCCTCTATACATTATAGAATTAACATTGCTAAGTATTATACAACCCAGGTAAAAAAGATGTTTAAACAAAAATCTCAAGGTTTCACCCTCATCGAGGTCATGGTGGTCGTGGTTATTCTTAGTATTCTCGCTGTATTCGTAGTACCAAAAATTATGGACAAGCCCGAGCAAGCGAGAAAAACACAAGTTATGCAGAATTTACGCATTATCGAACAGTCATTAAACATGTATAAATTAGATAACTCTAATTACCCTAGCACCGACCAGGGTCTTGATGCGCTTGTGACTAAACCCTCTGGGTCACCCGAACCCAGGAGCTGGAACACAGAAGGTTATATTAACCGACTGCCCAAAGACCCCTGGGGTGGTGATTATCAATATTTAAACCCGGGCACCCATGGGAAAATTGATATTTTCTCATTCGGGCCAGATGGTACCGCCAGTGATGACGATATTGGTAACTGGAACTTATAATCATCTGAAAACATATCGAGCTTAGGGAAATGAGAACTCGTTCAAATGGTTTCACACTGATTGAAATACTGGTTGCCATTGGCATAATTAGCATCATTCTGGGTATCGCTTTAATTAAATTAAGTGTCGGTGATCCGGAAGCAAAATTAAAACAAGAGTCACAACGATTAGCCCGGACAATCGAACTGGCCGATCAACAAGCTATTTTCCAGTCAAGAGAAGTTGGTTTGTTATTTCAAGATAACTATTATCAGTACTTTCATTATGAAGATCAGAAATGGTTACCATTCGATGATTCGCTTTTAAAAAAAAGGCCTATACCAGAAGAGATGGAAATCATCTTAAATATTGATGGCACAGAAACAAGCAACCAGTCTTTTAGCTTTGATAAAAAAATACCACAAATTATCTTATATTCTAGTGGTGATTGGACTCCATTCGAAATTACTTTTAAATTTAAAGACAATGAAAAACTCGTTTATGTTTTAAGTAATATTAAAACAGGTAAGCTGGAAATCGGACGTGAAGCTAATGAATAAAACAACTGGCTTTACTTTAATCGAAGTATTGATAGCCCTAGTATTGCTAGCCGTAGCATTATCTGCTGTTATAAAAACGACCAGTGAGAATACAATCAACACTGAACATTTACGTAATAAATATTTTGCCAGTATCGTCGCAAGCAATAAGCTGGCGGAACTACAAAGTGCATCTATATGGCCAAGCCCAGGAAATTCAAATGGCACGACTGAGATCGCAAAACAAAAATGGTTATGGCGCTTAAAAGTAGATAGCACTCCAGACAGTCGTCTACGTAAAGTTTTAATCTCGGTAGCCCCAGAGAACAATAAAGATAATATTTTATACCGCTTAACCAGCTATCTTGGTCAGCCATAATGAAATCTCCTCGGCAACAAGCTGGTTTTACTCTGTTAGAAATTCTTGTAGCGGCCAGTATTTTTTCTATCATGTCGATCATTGCTATTACTGGTATTAAAACGGTACTCGACTCCCAAGAACAAACAGACAAAGTGACCGCCCAGATAAAATCACTGCAAACAACATTATTTCATATGGAGCAAGATTTGCAGTTCGTAAGTAATCGATCAATCCGTGATGAATACGGTGATACTCAAGCCGCCATCAAAGCAGGAAATAGCGGTATCCAAGGGTTAGCTATTACTCGTAGTGGTATACGTAACCCGCAGGGATTAAAACGCAGTAATTTAATTCGCGTTCAATACTGGTTGGATGATGGCACACTCATGCGCAGTCGATTTAAAAGCCTTGATCGTGGGCAAGATAAAGAGGCCACCGAACGAAAATTAATAGACAAAATAGACGAGCTGGAGTTCCGCTTTCTAAATAGCAAAAAAGAATGGACTGGGTTTTGGCCACCGATTAACCAACAATCAATAGCGCCTGCAGGCCTACCAAAGGCTATTGAAATCACTTTAATTCATAACAGTCTCGGA
>Ga0316204_10004398_pt1 | contig 25344 bp, 20 predicted proteins | sample 6monrhotite_MG_2_FD_205661 | JGI IMG/M metagenome (GOLD analysis project Ga0316204, IMG submission 205661) | Microbial mat bacterial communities from mineral coupon in-situ incubated in ocean water Damariscotta River, Maine, United States -... | ecosystem: Environmental > Aquatic > Marine >...
AGTCCGATGCGCGTTTTTGTTAGTACCAATAGAAGGCCGATGAAGATGAGGATGGAAACAGCCAGCATGAACGCCTTGTATGCCGGGAAATTCGCATCGAACATAACAAACAGAGGGAAATCCAGAATTTCGGGGCCATTATAGGCTTTTTGGTCGTTGCCCCAAACGAACTGGATGACTTCTTCCAGCAGGAAAGCCAAACCAAAGGTAAAGACCAGTTCGGCGACATGGCCAAACTTATGGACGTGGCGAAGGGCATAGCGTTCAACCATTGCCCCTATGAAACCGACAATCAGCGGGGCCAATATCAATCCCGGCCAAAACCCCACATATATTGAAATTTGATAAGCGAAATAAGCACCCAGCGCATAGAAGCTGGCATGAGCGAAGTTGAGAATGCCCATCATCGAAAAAATCAGTGTCAGACCACTGGACAGCATAAACAGCAACAGTCCGTAGACGACGCCGTTCAGCAGAGAAAAGACCGTAATTTCAAGCATATGTCAGAGCCGGGAGTTTGAATGATTGTGTGATTCAAGTAAGGCAGGAAGGCCGGGTCGGTCCTTCTTGACGAAGAACCGACCCGGCCAATCCAGGGCCTTGTAATGGAAGCCTTACGCTTTAGGGCGAACCATCTTGCAGGAGGTGGGAAGTGATGCTGCTTCAGCTGATATGGTGCTTTCCACATAGGTTCCGAAGCCGGATTTATCGTAATCCCACTTGATGTTTTCGTTTGTGTGGACCGAAATGTTCAGCGGCATCTGAAGCTGATGATCGCTGCCACGCATGGTCAGCTTGTCACCATCAAGGGTGGTATGCGTCAAGCCTTCAAACGCCGTGGCAACCTTGAACGTATCTGCCGACCCAGCCTTGTTCATGGCTTTTGCCAGCATCTGCACGGTATGCACAGCGCGGGGATAGATCAGGTCGTTCTTCGGGAACTTGGTGTGGAAGGCCTGCATGTAATTTTCCCATTCTGCAGTCCGGATGGGGTTGTGGCGACCTTCGGAAACCAGGCGAATGCGGTTTTTGCCTGACTCACCAATGGCGGCCGTAATGCCGGTACCGGCAGCGTAGAAGGTGAAGAAGTCAGCTGTCACACCAACGGACTTGGCGGAACGGGCCAGGTTGACCATATCTGCACCCCAGTTGCCCGTAATCACCGCATCTGCACCAGATGCTTTGATTTTGGTAACATAAGGGGTGAAATCCTTGACCTTGCCAATGGGGTGCAATTCGTTACCGACAATTTCAATATCCGGGCGTTTCGCACCCAGGTTCTTGAGTGCGGCGGCAGCAACGGCTTTACCGAAGGAATAATTCTGGCCGATCAAGTAGACTTTTTTGATGTCGGCGCGTTTCTTGATGACATCGGTAATAGCGTTCATTTTCTGGTTGGCGTTACCATCAAAGCGGAAGTGCCAGAAGCTGCATTTCGCTTCGGTCAAAGCCGGATCAACAGCGGCATAATTGAGGAACACGATACGCTGCGAAGGGTTGCGGTCGTTATGCTTTGAAACAGCGTCGGTAAGGGCATGCGCTGCGCCAGAACCATTGCCCTGCAAAATATAAGTGGCTCCTTGACCAATAGCGTTTTTAAGCTGGATCAAGGCTTCTTTCGGGCTGCCTTTGCTGTCAAGGTCGATCAGTTCCATCTCGACGCCACCGGCGACGTTTTTGCCGTTGATGTACTGGTCGATGGCATATTTGAATTCGCGCGAGGCGGCCAGGCCGTTTGCCGCAAATGGTCCCGACAGACCTTCGATAAGGGCGATTTTGACCGTTTCTGCATTCACCGAAGTGGCCGCTGCGCCCAGAATAGCCAGGCTCATAAGGCCGGACTTGATTTGTTTTCTCATCATGGTGACTCCCAAAAATACGTATGTGTTACCTTGCCTGTTGCCCCGAAGCAGGATTAATTCCCACAATCACGAGCGCGACCGACCTGATTGTTCAGGTTCATGTCGTTTTTCAAGTGTGTTTACACAATACAATTCGGGGTAAATCAGTCTTTCCGAAGGTCGTCACCAGCATGAAAGTGCCGGTACTTCCCCCCGAAACAAACCTGCCTGTCAGCGGTTGCCGACAAGCGGGCCTTTTATCCTCCCCGAAGCTTGCATTCCCGGTCTCTTGATTATACGAATTCCGGGTCACACTTGCTTGAAAGCATTATTGCTTTTTCTGAATTCAAGAATGCTTGAGGGTACGGTCAGAGTCAACAATTGAACACCGGTAACTTTTGTCTGGTGCGATCCTTCGGGGATTGTAGAGTGATGCATAATGTGTGCCTTGTTGAATTCCATGGAATGTTTGCAAACGGGAGAAATTTTCTTGAAAAATCTGTTTTCAGTTGAGGGAAAAGTGGCCTTGGTTACCGGTGGCTCGCGCGGGATTGGCCTGATGATTGCGCGAGGTTTCGTTGAAAACGGGGTTCGCACCTATATTTCATCTCGCAAGGCCGATGTGTGCGACAATGTGGCGGCTGAACTTTCCGAACACGGGACCTGTATTTCACTGCCCGCGGACCTGTCTTCGCAGGACGGGATCGAAAAATTGGCAGCCGAATTCGGAGAACGGGAAAATTCCTTGAACATTCTGGTCAACAACGCCGGTGCCGCGTGGGGCGCGCCGTTTGATGATTTTCCCGAAGCCGGTTGGGATAAGGTTATGGACCTGAATGTCAAATCCCCCTTCTTTTTGACCCAGGCGTTGATCAAGAAACTCGAAGCAGCTGCTAGTGCAGAAGACCCGGCCCGAATCATCAATACGGGTTCCATCGATGGGATCGGTTCACCGTTCCTGGAAACCTATTCATATCCGGCTTCAAAAGCCGCCATACACCAGTTAAGCCGGGTCATGGCCAACCGGTTAGCGTCGCGCAACATTAACGTTAATGCCATAGCGCCGGGACTGTTCCCTTCGGAAATGACCGGTTACATGCTGGAAAATCACGAAGAACAGATCAAGGCGGGTATCCCGCGTGGACGAGTTGGGACGCCTGAGGACATGGCCGGTGTGGCGATATACCTGTCATCACGCGCCAGTGCCTTTGTTACAGGCGTGGTAATCCCGGTCGATGGCGGGTCGCTCGTGGCGCGTTAAGATAAATGCCCCTGCGGGTGCGCTCTTCGCGCTTGGCTGGCCTCTGGAAGTCTGACTAAAGATGGTGACAAGAGCTTGTTCTTGCCACACCGGGCTCCTGTCCGGCCTTAAGGCCTGACTTCCAGAGGCTTAAGCCAAGGGAGACGAAGGCGACCGCCCGGCGATTGAGGGGCAAACAGAATCACCGTTTATCGATAGATAAACGGGTGCGTGCTCGACAGTCCACCGTCAACAGCGATGGCCTGGCCGTTGACGTAGGATGCTTCGTCGCTTGCCAAAAACAGGGCCATATGGCCGATTTCGGCAGAATGGCCGGCTCTTTTCAAGGGGTTCAACTGGCCGATTCGGTCTTCGTTACCGGTCCGGCGCGCCCCGTCGAACAGGGGTTTCGTCATGCCGGTCTCGATCAGGCCAGGGCAGATGGCGTTGATCCTGACGCCCGTGCCGCCAAGTTCATCCGCTGCGGTTTGCACCAGGCTGATGACACCGGCTTTGCTGGCGCTGTAGGCGGAAGGCCCCGCGTTGGCGCGAAGCCCCGCGACCGACGCTGTAAAAATGATCGATCCACCACCTTGTTCGATCATCCCGGGGGCGGCGTGTTTGAGCGCCAGGAACGGTCCGATCAGATTGACGTCGAGCACCCTGCGCCAGTCTTCGGGCGAAAGATCGAACAAAGATCGTGCATTTTCGTGAATACCGGCATTGGCGTACAGGACATCAACGCTCCCCCAGTCGGATGTGCACCGTTGGGTGAAGTCGCGCACGGCCGCTTCATCGGAAACATCGGCGGTAACGGCAATAACCGTTCCCCCGGCGCTTTGGATAATATCGGCGGTTTTATCAAGGCCTTCGGTATCCCTGTCAACGATTAGCACCCGTGCGCCTTCTTCGGCGAAGATACAGGCGCTGGCACGCCCGATGCCGCTGGCGGCACCGGTGACGATGGCGCGTTTGTTTTCAAGCCTGCTCATGTCGGTTTTCCAATCAGGCTGTCGGCAACTTGTGATTGCCGTACAATTCACGCAACTTGGTTTTCAGGATCTTGCCTGTTGCACCCAGGGGCATCTCGTCGATGTAAACCACATCGTCGGGCTTCATCCATGCGGCGATCTTGCCGTCGTAAAAAGCAAGGATTTCTTCCTTGGTCACTTCTACATCGGGTGTTTTGGCGACGATCAACAAGGGGCGTTCATCCCATTTTGGGTGTGGTACGCCGATAACACCTGCAGTGGCGACGGCCGGGTGGCTAACGGCGATGTTTTCAAGATCCATCGTGCTGATCCATTCGCCGCCGGATTTGATCACATCCTTGGTGCGGTCGGTGATCTGCATGAATCCGCGTTCGTCAATAGTGGCTACGTCACCGGTGTCGAACCAGCCGTCGGCATCCAGAATGCCGTCGGGGTTTTCCTGATCGTTGAAGTATTCCGATACCACCCAATAACCACGGGACATGAGCCGACCATAGGACTTTCCGTCATGCGGTTGATCTGTGCCATCTTCACCAACGATCTTCATTTCAAAGCCAAACACCGCGCGGCCTTGTTTTAATTGGTGTTGGTATTGTTCATCTTCGTTCATATCTTCCATGCCGCTCTTGATGGCGTTGACGGTGCCAAGCGGGCTCAGTTCCGTCATGCCCCAGCCGTGGCGGATGGAAATACCGTATTCCTTGCCAAATCCTTCGATAATGGCGAGAGGACAGGCCGCGCCACCGATCAGGAAGGATTTGACCGTTTCCAGTCGTTGGCCCGATGTACGCAGGTGCGTCAAAAGTCCCAGCCAGATGGTGGGCACGCCAAGTGAAACTGTGACCTTTTCATCATTCATGGTTTTGGTCAGGTTTTCGCCATCCATCAAAATGCCAGGCAGGACCAGCTTGGCCCCTGCCATCAACGCCGAATAGGGGACACCCCAGGCATTGACGTGGAACATGGGAACGACCGGCAGGATGCAATCCGAAGAACCTGCGGGGACGACATCATGCATCTGGCTTGTGAGAGCATGCAGCAGGGTCGAGCGATGGCTGTACAAAACGCCCTTGGGATTACCGGTAGTGCCCGACGTGTAACATAGTGATGACGCCGTATTCTCATCGAACTGCGGCCAGTCAAGCTCGTCGGATTCCGCAGCAATCAGGGTTTCGTAGCAGTGCACGGGGATCTTGTTGGCGATCTTTATTTCCGGCATGTGCTCTTCATCGGTCATGACGATTACGCGCTTGACCGTTTTGAGGTGGTCGGCGAGGGCTTCGATCAACGGATAGATATTCAGGTCGACAAAGATGTACTGATCGGTCGCGTGGCCGGCGATGTAGGCGACCTGTTCGGGGAACAGGCGCGGGTTGATGGTGTGGCACACTGTGCCGATACCCGATGTGGCGTAATAGATTTCAAGGTGGCGATAGCCATTCCAGGCCAGCGTGCCAATGCGATCACCCGTTTGCACGCCAAGCCTGGTCAGCGCGTTGGCCAGTTGTTTGGTGCGTTTTTCGCAATCTGCATAGGTATAGCGATGGACCCCGCCTTCGATGGCGTTGGATACGATTTCCTGTTCGCCGTGTTGGCTTGCCGCGTGCGTCAGTATGGATGAAATCAGCAACGGCCGGTCTTGCATTAATCCAAGCATGTCTTAATCCTCCCAGATGTGTTCCCTGTTATCTTTATTCTTGAGCCAAGATTGACATATCGGGACGACCAGCAAAAGGCTAAAATTTACTCGGTGTTTTGCCAATAAGGCTCTCTTAATTCCCGCTTTAAAATCTTGCCGATGGGGCTTCGGGGCAGTTCGGCCCGGGCTTCGACGCGGGCCAGTCGCTGGCTCTTGCCAAGTTTTTCGTTGGCCCATACCCGGATGTTGTCAACGTCATCCGTCATGCCGGATTTTAAAACAATAAGGCCAAGCGGGCTTTCGCCCCATTCGTCGCTGGGGATGCCGATAACGGCGGCGTCATCGACGGCGCCGTGCTGTAAAAGAACCCGTTCCAAGTCGTCGGCGTAAATATTCAGGCCACCGGAAATGATCATGTCTTTCTTGCGATCCGACAGGAATAAAAAACCGTCTTCGTCGAAATATCCCATGTCGCCGGAGCGGTAAAAAACATGCCCGTCGGCATCGTGCCACAAGATGGCGTCGGTCAAATCCTTGCGCTTGTGGTAGCCGGTCATCATCGCGCCCGCCCTGCCGACGATTTCACCCGCCGTTCCCTGGGGGCACTCCTGGCCATCTTCATCGATGATCTTGATCACCACGCTCAGGCCCGGTGTTCCCACGGATTCCAGCTTGTCGGGGAATTCTGTGACGCTCAGAATGGTGCTGCCGCCACTTTCGGTCAGGCCGTATATTTCGTACATCATGCCCGGAAAGCGTGCTGCGATGTCGCGTTTTAAAGCCGCGCGCAAGGGGGCACTGGTCGATAGTTTTATCTGCATGGATGATAGGTCGAAATTGCCGAAATCCGCATGGGACATGATCCGGTGGTACTGCACGGGCACTAACATGGTATGCGTTGCCCGTTCGCGTTGGACCAGTTCCAGATACCCGACAACATCGAATTTCGCCATCAGGACACAGCAACCCCCGGCACTTAAAGTGGGGAACAGGATGACCAGTGTGGTATTGGAATAAAGCGGCGTTGAAACCAGGGTCACGGCCGTTTCGTCGATGCCCAGCGCCTGCAGACGTTCCACCTGAAATGACCGTAAATGGTGATTGTGGGTGATCCCCTTGGGCACGCCCGTTGTTCCGGAGCTGTAGATGATATTGAACCGGTCTTGCTCGATTACTTGGGCCTTTGGCGCATGGTCCGGTGTAGCGGCGAGTGTTGCTGTATAGTCCTGCCAGCCGGGGGCAGAAAAATTAAAAGCAATCCGGCCACCGCCTACGAAGCCGTCAAGTTCCTCAACGAACGGATCCACCAAGGCGCGGTATTCGTCGGCCAGAAACAACGCTTTTGCGCCAGAATCCGTGATCATCATTTGAAGGGATTGGGGCGTTACCATGGTCGGCAACGGCACGACGCAGCCGCCGATTTTAAGAATGCCCAAAAAAGTTTCCACGTAAGCGATGGAATTGGGTCCCAAGATGCACACCATGTCGCCGTGGCCGATGCCAAGGTTTGTCAGGTAATTGGCGACGCGGTTGCATCGTTTGTCCAGGTCCCGCCAAGTCACCCGTTCATCGCCCTGCACCAGGGCGGTTCGCTCGCCAAACCGGCTGGCGTTTTCAATGATCGAATTCAGGATCTGGCTGGCGGATGTGGTGTCGGTCATTAGAAGCTCGACTTGGAATGAGAGACGGACTTTGGTGAAAAGATCTTCCAGATGCCCGATGTGTTCAGCACCGTGGTGCCGTCAGACACTAATTCGGCCCGAACGAAGGCCAAAGTTCGGGTGACCTTGGTGATGACGACCGTGGCTTCGATCCATGCGCCGGGTTTGGCCCCGGCAATGAATTCACAATTCATGGAAATTGTCGCGCACGGTCCCTTGACTGTTCTATATACCGACGATCCCATGGCCGTGTCGGCAAATGTCATCAGGGCGCCGCCATGAATAACGCCGTTGGTGTTGCGGTGTTCGTCGGATGCCAGGAATCCATAACGTAACGTGTTGCCATCCTGACCGCCGAAATAATAGGGACCGACCAGATCGATGAAACCGCTTATCGATGGGAATATTTTGAAGTCTTCGGGAATTTTACTGTTCATCGGCGATAAGTTTCCACATATGATCTGTGTTGTCTACACCCCTCCTTGCAGAAAAAAGTAAAGAATCAAATATGCATAAAATCGCCCACCCAGCCGACGTCGCCGATTTGATAGGTCAAGAATTGCAACCCAGTTCCTGGGTCACCGTGGATCAGGAAATGATCGATAAATTTGCCGACGCAACCGGTGACCACCAGTGGATTCATGTGGATACGGCGCGGGCAAAAAAAGAAATGCCCGGCGGCAAAACCATCGCCCATGGCTATTTGGTGCTCTCGCTTTTGCCGCGCCTGTCGGGTGAAGTTTCGACATTTGAAAACTTGAGCAAGGCGCTTAATTACGGCTCGGACCGGGTGCGTTTCACCAATATGGTTCCGGCCGGGTCTCGGGTGCGATTGCAAAAATCTTTCAAATCCGTCGAACAACTCGATAACGGCGGATATAAAATCGTCACCGACTGCGCCATGGAAATCGAAGGTCAGGATCGCCCGGCCCTGATGGCCGAAGTTATTGCCCTGGTGTTCCCTTGATACCCAAGGGCTTTCAGGCAAAGAGTATGATCCCGTAGTTGCCTGGATCAATTAACGCAGGCAGGCACCATCATTTTCAGTGATAGCCTGTAACCGTTCCATAAATTTGCATCGTGTCAGGCCCTTTGATAGCATCTTTGTCCTGGGTGGGGTGTTTGCCCATTAGGCAATGTTCGATTGGTATTATGCAATCTATCGCGGATTGACCAATTCGGGCGATGTGGAGGCAAACGTGGGCGTGAACGGCGACAAGGCACTGGATATCCGAAAATATGCGGTGCCTGCATTGGCTGCCGCGATGACTGTTGCCTGCATTCTTTGGAACATCGAAGCGCCGACACGATTGGGATTTGCGATCCTGACGCAGCAGTATATGGCGCTTCAGTTGGGCCTTGCTCTTACCATTGCCTATTTGAGATTTAACACCAACGGCGACGTCAAAGAGGGAGCAGGCAGGATTGATGGTGCAATCGCCTTAGTCGTGTTTGCAGTTTTGATCTATGCGGCTTGGGATTTTTCCTGGTTGCTTAAGGAGCAAGCCTATCGGCCATGGCAAATCACCCTGATCGGTGCTGTGGTTACAATTACCGTCATGGAAGGCGTGCGTCGCCGCGCGGGGTGGATGTTGTTTTCGATCGTTGGTGTTTTTCTGGTTTACGCCTTATTTGCGGACAGAGTACCCGGACGCCTGATTGGGAAAGAATTGAGCCCGGAGCGCCTTGTCCAATATGTGGGATTCGACCCAAGTGCTGTTTTCTCGACGCCGTTGGCTGTGGGCACGATCATTGTCTTGCTGTTCGTTTTCTTTGGTCGGCTTTTGTTTGCAGCGGGCGGGGGCTCGTTCTTCAACGATCTTGCAATGGCAGCGACAGGACGCTCCCGTGGCGGTAGCGCCAAAATATCTGTTGTGGGTTCGGCGTTATTTGGCTCCATATCCGGAAGTGCGGTATCGAATGTTGTAACAACGGGTGTTGTCACGATTCCCCTGATGCAGCGCGGCGGTTATTCCAAAAAAGATTCAGGCGCAATTGAAGCCGTCGCATCAACCGGCGGTCAACTTACGCCGCCAATTATGGGTGCCGCCGCCTTTTTAATGGCTGAATTTCTCGATATTTCTTATATGACGGTCGCCGCTGCCGCCGTGCTGCCGGCGGCTTTGTATTACATGGGCGTTTTTGTGCAGGTGGATCTGATCGCCGGGCGCGACCAGATTAGCCCCAGTGATGAAGATACGCTGACGACGGCGCAGGTACTTGCGCAAGGGTGGCATTTTGCACTGCCGTTCGGGGTTCTTATGGTTGCGCTGTTTTGGTGGCGTCTTGATCCTGAAGATTCGGCACTGTTGTCATCCCTTGCGATTGTTGTTGTCGGGTTCACGCGTAGCTATCGTGGTCAGCGCCTGAATTTGAAAACGCTTGGCGGCGTCTTTGTTGATACCGGTGTCAGTATGGTCGACCTGATCTTGGTTGTTGCGGCCGCCGGGTTTGTCATCGGTATTTTGAATATTACAGGATTGGGATTCGCACTGACGTTGTTGCTTGTCGATGCGGTGGGGGGCAACGTGGTTTTCCTGTTGGGAATATCCGCCGTCATCTGCATTGTCCTGGGCATGGGAATGCCAACTTCCGGCGTATATGTTCTGCTGGCGGCTCTCGTTGCGCCGTCTCTGGTTGAGGCCGGAATTCAGCCAATCGCGGCGCACCTCTTCATTCTTTATTTCGGTATGATGTCGATGATTACACCGCCGGTGGCGCTCGCAGCTTTCGCGGCTGCGACAATTTCCAAAGCCGATCCGCTGGCCACGGGTATGGCTGCCATGCGTATCGGGTGGGCCGCCTTCATCATCCCCTTTATATTCGTGGCATCACCCACCTTACTGTTCCAAGGAGAGCTCCTGCATGTTGCCGTGACCATGGGCATTTCGGCTGTGGGAATTTTTGCTGTCACAGCAGGAATAGTTGGTTTTTGGTCGCGAAAGCTTGGATTGTTATTTCGGGTCACCTTTGTGGTGCTTGGGTTTATTTCCTTGCCACTGGGGTTTCTCTCAGAAATCGAATCGTTGCATATTCCTGCCGCATTGGCAGCGATTGCATTGGCTTCAAGCTTGATGATTCTTAAGTCCCGGTCCGTCAAAGAAGAACGTCTAACTTGATTTTTTACTCGTGTTTAGATCAACCCAAGGGAGAATAAAAAAATGAAAAACATTACAAAACTTATTACAGGGAGTGCGCTGGTACTCTCGTTTAGCATGTCCACGGCATTCGCCCAGGTCGTGACGGTAGCCTCTGGTGCCCAGGGGTCGCTTGCATTCAATACAGGGCAGGCGGTGGCCAAGGTTGCCAACGAGGCGGGTATTACGGCGCGCACTCAGCCTCTTGTCGGGTATTTGCCATTGATCAATTCGGGCGAGGTCGATTTCGGTTTTTCAAATGCGGTCGAAGCGGCTTACGCCATGACCGGTACGGGGAACTACGACCGCAAAAACCCAAACCTGCGGTTGGTTGGGGTGATGTTCCCGCTTTCCACTGGCCTGATGGCACCGTGCGATCTTGGGATTAAATCCGTTGCAGACCTCAAGGCCAAGGCAAGCGAACTGCGCATTGCTTCTGAGTACACGTCTTCGACGATCATTCCATTTTACATTCGCGGCGGACTTGCCAACGGCGGAATGAAATACGAAGACTTCAAACAGGTGCCTGTTGCCAGTTTTGTCGCCGGGATCAAGGCTCTTGGTGATGGGTTGGTTGATGTCGCGCTTGTCAGCTTGAATTCGGGCGCCGGCAAGCAATCGGCTGTGAAACTAAAATCACGGGGCGGGTTATGTTATGTCTCGCTGGATAAATCCGATGCTGGGCTGGCTGCCTTTAAGGAATTTTTGCCAGCGGGTAAGGTCATATCTGTGTCGCAGAATGAAAATATCAACGGGATGCAAAAAAGAGGCGCCAATATCATGAGCATTCCGTGGATGATGTTGACGAGCTCGAGCGTGGGGGAAGATCTTGTCTACAAACTGACGAAAACAATTGCTGAAAACAAAGAGGCGTTGAAGAAGTCATTCGGTGCTTTTGGTCGCGCCAATCGTGACAAAATGGCACCTGCGAATGCGGTCTCGTATCATCCCGGAGCTTTGAGGTATTACTCGGAAGTCGGTATCAAGGTTGGTAAATAAATCCTGACTGGCGCGGCTTCTTAAGCCGCGCCAGCATTACTTCGTGATTTCTGTCGTCAGGCACTATGAGTTCTCTGGCCATGATCTCTGCCCGGGGCAGTCATTCGCGTTCTCATGCCAACAAGAGAGGAAACGGATCAGTTGCGAGGCTGCTGAAAGTTGTTTTTCTTTTGATCTCATGCGGGCAATTCGAATGCGCGAAGACTATGCCGCTTCGCTATGAAATACCTTGCCGAATATCCGCCAATTGCTATCGGAGCACTGGATCAGGTGAAGATGATCTATGAAGTTGCGTCCTTGATACAGGTCGCGGACTTTCACCGATGCCACTGTGCCACTGATATCTATATTCATAACCTCCATATCAAAAGGTTCGCCCACATCACACGGCTTTGGGATGGATTTCACAAACCCCAAAAACTGTTCCAGTGAAAGCGTTTTTAGCGTGCCGTCACCGCCATAACCGCAAACAGTGGCCGCAGGATCGAACGCATCGGCCAGCAATTCGATATCTCCCCGATGCATTCCTTTAAAGTAAGTTTGAATGGTGGCCTGAATCGCCTCTTGGATATGGGGTGACATACAGCACATCCTTGATCTCGATATTGACAATCGTTAATTCTACTGCATCATTGTGTAGTATGTCAATCGGCGGTCGGTTGGGTCGGGATTAGTCGTTTTGCTTTTCCAGGCGACCATCGGGATAGCTTGCAAAGCGGGAGGACTCGCGAGGGTGCGTTGGTGCGTTGTCAGGCCATGGCCAGCCACCGAACCCGGTTTTTTGGTAGTCGTGAAATGCTTGCCTGATTTCTTGTTCGGTGTTCATGACAAATGGGCCGTATTGGGCGATGGGTTCTGCGATGGGCTTACCCTGCAACAGCAGAAATTCGCTTTCAGAACTTCCATTGCGCATTTCAACATCCGACCCGGCGTCCAGTGTCATGCCGCTTCTGGACGGGATTGATTGCCCGGCAACATCGAAACTTTTACCGCTGAAAAAGTACAGCCGACGGCTGCACAGGGGATCAGAACCCGGTAACGTCCAGGTTGCGCCTGGTGTCATTTTAATCGTCCAGATCGTCACTTTGTTGGCTTCTTCCGCCGCCCAGGAATCTGGCGGCGGAGCTGGGTTTTCTTTACCCTCTGCCATGTTATCGTCAGGCAAAGCACCACAATAACTGACCACGGTCGTGTCACATCCATCCGCGTCCTGGGTGGTTTGGGATGGAATTTGATGCCGCCAGAACATGGTAAAATACGATTCAACCATTTTACTGCGGGCGGGCAGGTTCAACCAAATCTGAAACAATTCGGCCGGGTTGTTCTGATCTGCCTTGCGAAGGGGGAACATTTCAGAATGCACAACACCGCGTCCGGCGGTCATCCATTGCAAATCACCCTCGCCGAACCTGGCCGAAGCGCCCAAAGAATCGGCATGGTCGATAAAGCCTTTCCGTGCCACCGTCACGGTTTCAAAACCGCGATGTGGATGCTGGGGGAAGCCTGGGACTGTGTCGCCGTGGTACATGCTCCAGCCATCTTTTCCGCTGAAGTCCTGGCCAATGGCGCGCCCGGCTAACGAGGCCTTGGGCCCCATGCTGTCGTTTCCGGCAGGGTAGGCATCATTGTGATGGGCGCAGAACAGAAACGGGTCCAGGGTATCCCAATGCATTTCCAGGGGGAAAACGTCGATAAGTGCGCTATTGGTCAATTGATCTTCTCCTATCGTGCGAAGTGCGACGAACAAACGGCAGTCAGGGTATATTTCAGGTTTCACTCCAAACGGCGAGTTCGTAGCCGTCGGGGTCTGTAAAATGAAAACGCTTGCCACCGGGAAAGTCAAAAATTGGTTTAACGACCTGGCCACCGGCGGCAACAACACCATCAAGAACGTTGGTGAGGTCCGCGCCATAAAGGACCACTAACGGCCCCCCCAGTGTTACAGGCCCGCCAGCGTTAAAGCCGCCCTTCATGTGGCCGTCTGAAAATTCACAATAACCGGGGCCATAATCAGTGAACGTCCAGCCAAATGCCTTGTCATAGAATTCCTTTGTGCGTGCGATGTCAGCGACGTTGAATTCGATGTAATTTATGCAGCGATCCTGGGATGCGTTATCCATTTGTGAATTACCCTTAGGGTCAAACCTTTAACAAGGCTGCTAAGGTACACCTGATTGCCGGGTGGTGTCACATCACGACGGCGTCAGGACGTATGCGAGGGCACGGTGTCAAAATATTTCCGGGTTCCATTGGCGAACGCGACCAAAGACAGCATGACAGGGACTTCAACAAGAACACCAACCACAGTGGCAAGTGCCGCACCGGAATGTAGGCCGAACAGGCTGATGGCGACGGCGACCGCCAATTCAAAAAAATTCGACGTTCCAATTAGGGCGCTGGGGGCTGCAACGTTGAAGGGTACCTTCCAGATCCAGGCTGCAAAATAGGCGATGATGAAGATGCCATAGCTTTGAATAATCAGCGGGATCGCGATGAGCAAAATAAGCATGGGTTTTTCAAGGATGACCCCGCCCTGAAACCCAAAAAGCAGAACCACCGTGGTCAGAAGTCCCAGGATCGAGAAGGGCTTTAGTCTGGCTGTGAACTTTTCGACTTGGCCGGGGTCTTTCTTGATCAGGGCCCTGCGTGTCAGGACACCTGCGCCAAGCGGAACAACCACATACATAAGCACCGACGTCAAAAGCGTTTCCCATGGCACGACAATATCTGTGATGCCTAACAAAAACGCGACAATTGGTGCGAAGGCGAAAATCATGATGACATCGTTTACGGACACCTGGACAAGCGTATACGTCGCATCCCCTTTGGTGAGTTGGCTCCACACGAAGACCATGGCCGTACAGGGTGCCGCACCCAGCAGAATTAACCCGGCAATATATTGTTTGGCATCCTGGGGGTCGATCAGGTCTTTGAATACGACGTTAAAAAACAAAACGCCGAGCGCCGCCATGGTGAACGGCTTTATCAGCCAGTTTACGACCAAGGTTATGACGATCCCTTTGGGGCGTTCGCCAATATGAGACAAACTGGCGAAATCCACATTCACCATCATCGGATAGATCATCACCCAGATCAAAACGGCGACGACAAAATTGACATTTGCGTATTCAAGGGTTGCCAGAACCTGAAACAGGCCGGGGAAAAAGTGACCCAGCCCGATGCCGACGATGATCGCCGCACCTACCCAAACAGACAGCCAGCGTTCAAATAATCCCATCAGTCGTGCTCTTTCTTGCCCAAGGCGACGGGCTTGCTGGCCGCGACTTCTTCCAAAGTCAAACCCTGCAACTCGTGGGGGAATACCAGCCAGTCGTCGGTTTCGTGGACGTAATAGTCGGGCACACTGTCGACTTTGCGCTTGTTGGGTTTGTAATAAACTGTGGCAACGCGGATTGTCTCGGGCGTATTGCGTCTTGATAAGCTGGTGATCCGTTCGATCACGGCCTGCACGCTTCGACCAGAATCAAATACGTCATCGACAATCAGCAGCGAATGCTCGGCGTTGACGTTTTCGATGATGTAATGCAACCCGTGAACCCGGATTTCATCATTCTGCTGTTCAATGCCTTCGTATGAAGATGTGCGGATGGCGATGTGGTCGGCTGGAAAGCCGTGATAATGCAGCAGTTCCTGCACCGCGATGCCGACCGGGGTGCCGCCGCGCCACACGCCAATGATGTAATCGGGGCGGAATCCGTCCTCAATAATCTGCAGTCCCAGCCGGAAGGAATCATCCAGAAGGCTTTGGGGGGTCACGTAAGTCTTTTCAACCATTTGATTTTTCCGAATTGTCTGAATTTTTCTTTATAAATTTACGCATTGTCAAAAAATATAGAATAGCGCCCCGGCCAAGCCTCGCTAATATGGACATCTGGTAGCAATGCCTACCGGGAAAACAAAGACCGCGCAAGTACAGGATAACCTGTCGACAATCGGGGCTTTAGGCTGAACGAATGAGATGGGGACGCTCATGGGGAAACTTACCACGCACGTGCTCGATACGACGCTGGGCAAGCCCGGCGACGGGATCAGGATTGACCTGTTTCGTCTGAACGGGGATGTCCGGGATAAGCTGGGCGAAAATTTGACCAATGACGATGGCCGGTGTGATGCCCCTCTACTTGAAGGCCCTGCCTTCACGCCCGGTGTGTATGAGCTTGTGTTCCACGTCGGGGCCTATTTTGACCGCCGGGCGCCGGGCCTTCCCGATCCTAAATTCCTGGATGTCGTGCCTGTCAGGTTCGGAATTTCAAATGGCGACAGCCATTATCATGTACCGTTGCTTATTTCGCCTTACAGTTATTCGACCTACCGGGGAAGTTGACGAATGCGTGAGTTCGTGACCCTGCGCTTGAACGGCGAAACGCGGAAACTTGATAATGTTTCGCCGACGCGCACCCTGTTGGGCTATCTGCGCGAAGATCAACAATTGTGCGGTTCAAAAGAAGGCTGTGCCGAAGGCGATTGTGGCGCCTGTACGGTCGTTGTCGGTGAAATCGAAAACGGTCAGGCACGTTATCGCGCTGTTAATTCCTGTATTTTGTTCCTGCCCATGCTTGAGGGCAAATCGGTGACCACGGTTGAAGGCTTGAAGGCTCCGGACGGACGGCTGCATCCTGTTCAGCAGGCGATGGTCGATCAACACGGGTCGCAATGCGGCTTTTGCACACCCGGCTTTGTGATGTCGTTATATGCCGCCTATCTGTCGGGCGATCCCATGGACCCCGAACATTCGCCGGACCTGTTGGCGGGGAATTTGTGCCGCTGCACGGGCTATGGCCCGATCATCGCCGCTGCCGATGCCGCGGGCGGTTATTCGCAAGCGGATTGGGATGTCCAGCGACGGCTGGTCGATTTGCAATGGCTGCAAGATCAAGCCCATTCAGAGACGTTGGATCTGCATGTCGAGGACCAGCATTTCATGTCACCGGGATCGCTTGATGATTTGTCCCGCTGTTATGGGGAGCATCCGGATGCGGTATTGGTGTCCGGGGGAACTGACGTCGGCCTGTGGGTTACCAAGGCTCATCGTAATCTCAAGTCGGTGATCAGCCTGGGGCGGGTGGCGGAACTGAAAACCATCGAGAAGACGGCTGACCTGCTGACCATCGGTGCCGGGGTCACCTACGATGATGCTCATGCGGCGATTACAAAGCAGTGGCCGGACTTTGGTGAAATGATACGCCGTATCGGTGCGGTTCAGGTGCGCAATGCCGGAACCATCGGCGGCAATGTCGCCAACGGTTCGCCCATTGGAGATACACCACCGGCCCTGATTGTATTGGGGGCGACCCTTGTTTTGCAAAAGGGCACGAGTGAACGCCGGTTGCCGATTGAAGATTTTTTCCTGGATTATGGCAAGCAGGACCGCCAGCCAGGCGAGTTCCTAAAGGCCATCGAAATCCCAATTTCCGAAAAGCCGAACAATTTCAGGTGCTATAAGATCACCAAACGTTTCGATCAGGACATTTCGGCCGTTTGTGGCTGTTTTGATGTTCGCCTTGAAGCCGGGGTCGTTTCCCATGCCCGTATCGCCTTTGGTGGCATGGCGGCTATCCCTAAGCGGGCTTCGGGCGTTGAAGCGGCACTTGTCGGCCAGCCCTGGACCATTGAGACCATCGAACGCGCCTTGCAAGGATTTGATACGGATTTCACACCCATTGGCGACATGCGCGCCAGCGCCGAATACCGCAAGGATGTGGCGCGAAATCTTCTGAAAAAATACCATCTTGAAACGGGAACTGAAACCGGACCTGGCGATACCCGCCTGGTTGGGCACGGGGCGATGGTTGCTGGGCCGCGCACGGATAGTTCCATCGTCACGCAAGAGCCTCAACCCGGCGGCGTCACCGGTTCAGTTCATAATTCGCAACGCCACGACAGCGGTCACAAGCATGTCGCAGGCGAAGCCATTTTCATTGATGATATCAAGGCTCCTGCCGACACCCTGGCCGTGCACATCGCCATGAGCGACAGGGCTCACGCCAAAATTCTGTCTATGGACCTATCCGCCGTTAAACAGGCCCCCGGTGTTGTCACGGTGATCGCGGCGGGCGACATTCCCGGAACCAACGATATCAGCCCGGCCATGGGCGATGATCCGCTGTTTGCTGTGAATCTGGTTGAATACGCTGGTCAGTCGCTGTTTGCCGTTGCTGCCGAAACCCTGGATCAGGCCCGCAACGCCGCCGACCTTGCGGTTATAGAATACTCTGACCTGCCCGCCATCGTCAGCGTCGATCAAGCCATGGAAGCAGAATCGCTGCTGGAGGCCCCCTACGTTATGGCGCGTGGCGACGCCGACGGTGCGATCACACGGTCCGGTAATGTGCTTGAAGGCCGGATTTACATGGGCGGTCAGGAACATTTTTACCTGGAAGGCCAGGTGTCGCTGGTTGAACCGGGCGAAGACGAAGATGTCATTGTCCATTGTTCGACCCAACACCCCAGCGAAATCCAGCACACCGTGGCCAAAGTATTGGATATCGCCAATCATTCCGTAACCGTGGAAGTCCGCCGCATGGGGGGCGGGTTTGGTGGCAAGGAAAGTAACGGCAACCTACCGGCCGCCGCCGCTGCGATCATCGCCCGAAAAACCGGCCGTGCCGCCAAGGTCTGTTACGACCGGGATCAGGACATGATCATTACCGGCAAACGGCACGATTTCAGGATCGATTACCGGGTTGGCTTTGATGATGAGGGCCGCATCGAAGGGATCAGTTTTGAACAGGCCGCCCGCTGCGGCATGTCCTACGATTTATCCATTCCCATATGTGACCGCGCCATGTTCCATGCCGATAACACCTACTTCCTGCCCGATGTGTCCATCACGTCCTTTCGCTGCAAAACCAATACGGTTTCCAACACCGCCTTCCGGGGGTTCGGTGGGCCTCAGGGCATGGTCGGCATCGAACGCGTGATTGATCAGATCGCCCATCATCTGGGTAAGGATCCATTGGATATTCGCACAATAAATTATTACGACCCGATGGGGGCCGTCGGGGATCGTTCGGTTACCCCTTACAATATGGCGGTGGAAGACAACGTCATCGCCGACCTGGTCGATGATTTGCGCAAAAGTTCGGACTATGATCAAAGGCGGGCCGAAATTCGCGATTGGAACAAGACCAGCAAAAATCTCAAACGCGGTATCGCGCTGACGCCGGTCAAGTTTGGCATATCCTTCACCCTGACGTTCCTCAATCAGGCGGGGGCTTTGGTTCACATTTATACCGACGGTTCCATCCACCTTAATCACGGTGGCACGGAAATGGGGCAGGGGCTCTTTGTGAAAGTTGCACAGGTCGTTGCCGAAGCCTTTCAGGTGGATATCAACAAAGTCAAGATCACAGCAACCAACACGGCCAAGGTTCCCAACACGTCAGCCACAGCGGCGTCGTCGGGGGCGGACATGAACGGCATGGCGGCGGCGGATGCCTGCCGTAAGATCAAGGAACGGTTGGTCGCTTTCGCAATGGAACGCTGGCAGGCCAAGGCCGAAGATATCGAATTCCTGCCCGGCCGGGTTCGCATTGGTGCTGAAGAAATGCCTTTTGCCGATTTTATTGGTGAAGCCTACCGGGGGCGCATACCGCTGTCGGCGACCGGTTTTTACGCGACACCCAAAATTCATTGGGACAAAGAAAAGGCCGAAGGCCGACCGTTCTTTTATTTTGCTTATGGCGCTTCGGTCAGCGAAGTCGCCATCGATACCCTGACCGGCGAAAACCGTTTATTGCGGGTCGATATCCTGCACGATGTGGGCAAGTCCCTGAATCCGGCCATTGATCTGGGCCAAATCGAAGGCGGCTTCATCCAGGGCGCGGGCTGGCTGACGACTGAAGAACTGTGGTGGGATGACAAGGGAATCCTTAAAACCCATGCGCCTTCCACCTACAAGATACCGGCCTGTGGCGATCGCCCCCCGGATATGCGCATCAACATCTGGCAACCGGGTGAAAACCTCGAAGATACCATCCACAAGTCAAAAGCCGTTGGCGAACCTCCTCTGATGCTCGGTATTTCCGCCTTCATGGCGCTGTCGGATGCGGTTGCCAGCGTAAGTGATTACAGCACCTACCCTTCGCTGGATGCACCGGCAACGCCGGAACGGGTTCTTGCCGCCGTAGGACGAATGTCATCATGACAGTTGCCTGGCTACAGGACCTGAACGGGTTGGTGAGCGATCACGGGATCGTCGTTCGGGTTACAGTCATCGAAGCCGATGGCTCGGCCCCCAGAGACGTTGGCGCATTCATGAACGTGACGGGCACATCATTCGAAGGAACCGTTGGCGGCGGTGCGCTGGAAAACGAAGCGTTAGCCGTGTCCCGGCAGATATTGAATGAAAACCATACGGGCGAATGGCGGCGCCAGGTCCGCGATTACCCGTTGGGTCCAGACCTGGCGCAATGCTGTGGCGGTTACGTGCGCCTGCTGTATGAAACCTTCGGCGTCGCTGAAATCAAGACATTGAACGTCGCCGTGGATGATCCATCCCATGCGGTCGCCGTGCGCCCGGTGGTATCGGGATGCCCGATACAGATCATTGCAGATCGCAAGACAGTGGCCGTTGACTGGCCGTTGGCGCTGCGTCGGGATGTGCGAGACATGATGTCGGGAATTAAGCCGTGCCGTGCCGGCCTGACAGAGGACGGCTGGTTCATTGAGCCCCTGGGCGCAAAATTGACGCCGCTTTATCTATATGGCGCAGGGCACGTGGGGCGGGCCGTCGTTCAGGTGCTCAAAGACCTGCCATTTTTAATCCATTGGGTTGATACCAGGGGCGACCGATTCCCTGAAGTTATCCCTGAGGGCATCCGTCAAGTCATCAACGAAGCCCCCGCAACCGTACCAGACGAGGCATCCGCCGGGGCCTTCCATGTGGTTATGACGTTTTCCCATATCATCGATTTCGACATTTGCCGGGCGGTATTGGCGAGGGGGAACTTCAGCTATCTGGGCCTGATTGGATCAAAGACCAAACGGGCGCGCTTTGCCAAGCGCTTGCGCGACGACGGTTTGGGCGATGCATGGATCGAACGCCTGCACAGCCCCATCGGCGTTCCTGGCCTAGAGGGCAAGGAACCGGCGATTATCGCCATTTCATTAGCGGCAGATTTACTGGTACGATTGAATGATTGCGCCAGGTCGATAGAGGGGAATTTCGACGTGATTGAGGGGGGAGCGTTATGACTGAAATACCGTTGCTGGAACTGTCGGGTATTACCAAACGGTTTCCCGGTGTGGTCGCCAATGATGGGGTGAGTTTTTCCATCGCACCCGGCGAAGTCCATGCATTGCTGGGGGAAAACGGTGCCGGAAAGTCGACACTGGTGAAAATGATCTACGGCGTTATGCATCCCGATGAAGGGTCGATGCATTTTGGCGGGGCACCATACGCCCCGGTCAAACCATCGGAAGCTCGCGCCCACGGCGTTGGCATGGTGTTTCAACATTTTTCCCTGTTCGAGGCCTTGAGCGTTGCTGAAAATGTGGCGCTTGGCATGAACAAGGAAGCCGTTAGCAAAGACCTTGACCAACAAATCATAGAGGTATCGCAAGCCTATGGCCTGCCACTTGATCCGACCCGTTTGATCGGATCGCTTTCCGTCGGCGAACGTCAACGGGTCGAAATTATCCGGTGCCTGTTGCAAAACCCCCGGCTTTTGATCATGGATGAACCGACATCTGTGCTGACGCCGCAGGAAGTCGATATACTGTTCGAAACTCTTTCCAAGCTGTCTTCGGAAGGGTGTTCGATTTTGTATATTTCACACAAACTTGAAGAAATCCGGGTGTTGTGTGATCGCGCCACCGTGTTGCGCGGTGGCAAGGTCGTCGGTGATTGCGACCCAAGGCAGGAAACCGCCAGAAGTTTGGCCGAAATGATGATCGGCACGACGCTCGCCATGCCCGTGCCGACGGATTCTGAATTGGGTGAAACTCGGTTGGTGGTCAAGGGGTTGAGCCTGACAAGCCATGACCCCTTCGGCGTTGATCTTCGCGATATATCGGTATCGGTTCATGCCGGTGAAATACTTGGTATCGCCGGTGTCGCCGGAAATGGCCAGGTCGAATTGATGGAAGCGCTGATTGGCGAATGCATTCTTGAGGATGCCGCGGTCATCGAAATTGATGGTGAAGCGATTGGCAACAAAGGGCCGACTTACCGGCGCCACAAGGGCATGTGTTCGGTTCCCGAAGAACGCCTGGGTCATGGCGCGGTACCGGAAATGTCCTTGTGGGAAAATACGATCCTGTCGGCCAGAACCCGTAAGAACATGATGAAGCACGGGTTTATCGACCTCACCATCGCTCATGATTTTGCCAATGAAGTCGTCGATAAATACAACGTCAAGACTGCCGGTATCACTCACAATGCCAGTAGCCTGTCAGGCGGGAATTTGCAGAAGTTCATCGTCGGGCGGGAAATTTTACAAACCCCGACGGTGTTGATCATTTTGCAACCGACCTGGGGTGTGGACGCGGCAGCGGCAGCGGATATTCACCGGGCCTTGCAGGAACTGGCCAAAGGCGGCGCGGCTATTCTCGCGATTTCGCAGGACCTGGATGAACTAATGGCCATATCGACCCGGTTCGCGGTGATTTCAGAAGGTCGACTATCGGAACCGCAAAAGACCGGCACATTGTCCATCGAAGAAATCGGCCTGCTGATGGGCGGCGTTCATTCCAGTGTGAAGGAGGGAGCGGGGGCATGATGAAACTGGAACCACGCAAGGAAATTTCCACCGGGTTGCTGTATGTAACGCCGGTTTTAGCCATTATTCTGACCATCCTTGCCGGAATGTTGATGTTTGTCGCGCTGGGTAAGGATCCCTTGCAGGCGATCTACATCATCTTTATCGAACCGCTTACAGATTCTTTTTTGATCGCTGAAATGATCGTCAAGGCGACGCCCTTGATCTTGATCGCCATCGGCCTGTCGTTTGGCTTTCGTGCCGGTGTATGGAACATCGGAGCAGAAGGGCAATTCACCATTGGTGCGCTTTCGGGTGGTGCAGCAGCGTTGGCGTTGTATCAGGTCGAAGGGTTCTGGGTGTTGCCGGTGATGTGTCTGGCCGGTGCCCTGGGCGGTATGGCCTGGGCGGCAATCCCTGCGTTTCTGCGAACGCGCTTCAACGCCAATGAAATCCTTGTCAGCCTGATGTTGACCTACGTTGCGATCTTGTTGTTAAGCGTCCTGGTGCATGGGCCCCTTCGCGATCCTGATGGTATGAATTTCCCCGAAAGCCGAACCTTCCATGACGCGGCGACGGTACCAAACCTGATTGAAGGGACCCGAGCCCATGTTGGTTTCCTGGTTGCTCTGGTCGCCGTTATCGTTGCCTGGGTCGTGCTGTCGCGCCACGTTGTTGGCTACCAGATCAAGGTCATGGGGCAATCGCCACGGGCCGCGCGTTTCGGTGGATTTAGCGAAAAGAAAGTGGTCTGGATCAGCCTGATGATATCGGGCGGGTTAGCCGGGCTAGCCGGATTGTTCGAGGCCGCCGGACCGGTCGGCCAGTTGGTGCCTTCCTTACCCGTTGGCTATGGCTTTACCGCCATCATCGTGGCCTTTCTGGGGCGGCTTAATCCGATTGGTATTCTGCTGGGTGGTTTCGTCATGGCGTTGACTTACATCGGTGGTGAAGGGGCGCAAATCGCCATGAATTTACCCAGTGCGGTTACCGGGGTGTTTCAGGGCATGTTCCTGTTCTTCCTGCTGGGTATTGATGTGTTGGCGAAATATAGAGTTCGTCTCAAATTTGGACATGCTGTTGGAGGGCAAAGGTAATGGACCTGCTGGTATTAATACTTCAAGGCATCATCGTCGCCGCCACGCCGCTGTTATTTGCCGCCATCGGTGAAGCAGTCGTGGAACGCGCAGGTGTTCTTAACCTGGGTGTGGAAGGCATGATGATATTGGGTGCTGTCGCCGGTTTTGCCGTGACGCTCGACACCGGATCATTCTTTTGGGGCATCCTTGCCGCCGCCTTCGTCGGTGCAATTGCCGCCTCGCTGTTTGGGTTTTTGACCCAGGTGTTGATGTCTAATCAGGTGGCAACGGGCCTGGCCTTGACCATATTTGGCCTGGGTGTGGCGGCGTTGTTGGGGCAGGGGTATTCCGGGCAGTCGACGGGTGCGCTGGCTAAAATCGAAATCCCGCTGCTGTCGTCCATACCGTTCGTAGGGCCGCTTTTGTTCGCCCACGACCCCTTGGTCTATTTGTCCATCGCCCTGGTTGTTGGCGTGTCGTGGTTTTTGAACAAAACCCGCGGTGGCCTTATATTGCGGGCCGTTGGTGACAATCATGACGCTGCCCATGCTATCGGATACAGTGTCGTTGGTGTGCGCATGATGGCCTTGATGTTCGGCGGGGCGTGCGCCGGCGTCGGCGGGGCCTATCTGTCCACTGTCCAGACCCCCCTTTGGGTCGAAGGCATGACGGCGGGGCGAGGCTGGATCGCGCTGGCGATCGTTGTTTTTGCGGCCTGGCGACCCTCGCGGGTTCTGCTGGGAGCGTACCTGTTTGGCGGGGTGACGGTCATTCAGTTACACATCCAGGGATTCGGTGTCGATATCAATGCCCAGTACCTGTCCATGTTGCCTTATCTCGTCACCATTGTGGTTCTGGTTTTGATATCAAACGACAAGGCACGGGCCAATCTCAACGCTCCGGCCTGTTTAACGAAACCTTTCTTTGCGTCGTCGTAGGTCCTGGAGTACTAATTTGCCAGGTCTGAAAAATTAGCAGTTTGTTGTTTAACCCGGGGAGAAAATGGAGAAGCTAATGAAGAAAATTATTAAATCAGCACTGGCGCTCATGCCTATTCTGGCTTTGGCGTTGCCCATCAGTGTCGCTACGGCGGCAGAAAAAACAAAGGTCGGATTCATCTATGTCGGACCCATCGGCGATCATGGCTGGAGCCATGAACATAATATTGGCCGTCTGGCCGTCGAAAAGGCATTTGGTGACAAGGTTGAAACGACCTACGTCGAAAATGTTTCCGAAGGACCCGACGCCGAGCGCGTGATTCAGCAACTGGCACGTGGCGGACACGACATCATCTTCACGACATCGTTTGGTTTCATGAACCCAACGCTGAAGGTCGCCAAGCTATTCCCGAAGGTTAAGTTCGAACACGCCACCGGGTTCAAGCGGGCCAAAAACGTATCGACCTATTCCGCACGGTTCTATGAAGGTCGTCACGTCATTGGTCTGATCGCCGGTAAAATGACCAAAACCAATACCATTGGTTACATCGCCTCGTTCCCGATTCCTGAAGTCGTGCGCGGCATCAATGCAGCCTACCTGGCGGCCAAGAGTGTCAACCCGAAGGTCAAATTCAAGGTCGTCTGGGTCAGCACCTGGTTTGATCCGGGCAAGGAAGCCGATGCCGCCAACGCCCTGATCGATCAGGGTGCCGATGTGATCATGCAGCATACGGACAGTCCTGCTGCCATGCAGATCGCCGAAGAAAAAGGTATCTTCGCCTTCGGTCAGGCGTCTGACATGATCAAGTTTGGTCCGACGGCTCAGTTAACTTCGATCATCGATGACTGGGCGCCCTACTATGTCGCCAGGGTCAAGGCCGTTATGGACGGCACCTGGAAAAGTCAGGATACCTGGGATGGCATTGGTCCCGGAATGGTCGGCATTGCCAAGTTCTCTGACCGCATCCCGGCTGATGTTCGGGCCATGGCTGGCAAGGCGCGTGATGATATCGCCGCTGGTAAGCTGTTCCCATTCACCGGTCCTATCAACAAGCAGGACGGTTCTGTTTGGTTGAAGGCTGGTGAAAAGGCCAGCG
>Ga0316204_10004399_pt1 | contig 25341 bp, 25 predicted proteins | sample 6monrhotite_MG_2_FD_205661 | JGI IMG/M metagenome (GOLD analysis project Ga0316204, IMG submission 205661) | Microbial mat bacterial communities from mineral coupon in-situ incubated in ocean water Damariscotta River, Maine, United States -... | ecosystem: Environmental > Aquatic > Marine >...
TCTGCTTGTTTTAATATCGACATGATCTGGCTGTCTGAATAACGCGAATGTTTCATTTGAAATCTCCTAGGTTTAACTAAATAGAAAATTCCACTTTTGAACACTTTTATTTTTCGGGGGGATTACCGCCCCTTCTCTTTCTTATTTTGAAATAGGTAACGAAACCGAACCAGAGTGTCCTCAACCCATGAATAAATCTCATCCTTGCCACCGTGCAAAACTAACGGCGTATCTATTGTGCCACTTAAAAATGCAGCAATATCTTCAATCGTTTCTATACGTTGTTCATCCATTTGTACCAACATCCTCCTATTATGGACGACATACTCGATTTCAGACTCATTTCATATTGGAAAAGGCTGCGAATGGCGAAGTGATTTTTTATGGTCTACACTGTGCTTATGCATTTTTGTTTTAGGCATCTGATTGTTTCATTTTCTTTATTGTTATTTTGTGGGCAAGCAGCTCATGCAGGGCTTATACATGATAGTGAACTAAGCTGGGTTACGGCTGAAAGTGAGCATTTTCGCATTCATTATCATGATGGCGAAAAAGCTTTGGCAGATAAATCATTGCAGATTTCTGAAACGGTTTACCAGCGGTTAACGCCGATACTGGATTGGTATCCACAAGAAAGGACTGAGATTGTGCTGAGTGATGAGACTGATTTCAGTAATGGTTTTGCTACGCCGCTTCCTTCAAATCGCATGACATTGTTTGTAAGCCGTCCGCATCAGGTGAGCAGTCTTGAAGATCATGCAGACTGGTTGGAAACATTGATTTTGCATGAATTTGTTCATATTTTGCATTTGGACAAAGCTTGGGGTGAACCCAAAAATATTCGTCGTATCTTCGGGCGATTTCCACTTCTTTTTCCCAATGCTTTTATGCCACCTTGGATGCATGAAGGTTTAGCTACTTATTTCGAAACAGATAAACAGCTTGGCATTGGACGCGGACAAAGTAGCTATTTTGAAATGATGATGCGTTTGGAAGTGGCAAGTGGTGTGAAACCGTTGCGTCAAATTAACCAACTCATCGTGACATGGCCGCTTTTAACCAGCCGCTACCTTTATGGCGTCTATTTTTATCAGTTTATTGCCGATACTTATGGTGCAGAAACCATTCCAGAGCTTGTGCAAAGCTATTCGGATCATCTGATACCGTTTCGCATTAATGATTGGCATGAAGCTGTGTTAGGCAAAGATTTATCGACATTGTGGGATGAATACCAAGTGTATTTGGAACAAAAATTTAAACCGCAATTACAGCAGCTTGCTCAAGAGGGTGTCGTTCAAGGCGAAGCTTTAACGCAAACAGGTGATTTTAAACGTGCAGTGGTGGCGGCAGCTGACGGCCGTATATTTTTTGTGCGCGATCATTTGCAAACAGGGACAGATTTGGTGGAACTTGATGTCAATGGCAAAGCTAAAGTCATCGAAGAGCTTCATCATGGCGCAAATATGGATTGGCATGAGTCAGCAGGTTTTCTCGTTGCCCAGCCTGAATATTGCAATAATGCCAATATATTTTATGACTTATATCGATTTGATATTAGTAAGGGTGAACAAACACGTTTAACCCATTGCCAGCGGTATATCTTTGCGGCTTGGTCGGCAGATGGGAGCAAAATGGCTGCAGTGAAAAATAATCGTGGGCAACATGCCTTACATGTCTTAAATGCAAAGGGTCAGTTACAGCAAATATTATGGCAGGGTAAAAATGGAGAAACGCTTTCGGGTATAGACTGGTCTGCAGATGGTAAATTCTTGTTGAGCAGTGTTTGGCGAGAGGGCAGCGGCTGGAATGTGGAAGAGTTTGATGTAGCTAAAAAAGTATGGCGAAAACGTACGTCAAATGCTTTGATTAAAACGAATGCACGTTATGTAAAAGATACGCGCGACATTGTATTTTCAATGGATGCTGATGGTGTATATAATATTTATCGCTTAACAAGTGAAACAAATAAGTTATCGCGGCTAACGCAAGTGTTAGGCGGCGCTTTTGCGCCATTTATCACACAAGATAACCAGCTGTTGAGCATTGACTACAACGCTTCAGGTTTTGATGTGAGCGAATTGAAACAGCCAGCATCAAAAGCTGCAAAAAGTTTACGAGTCGAAGATACATTGCCTAAAAGTGAAAATATGCACATTAAAATCAGCGCGCCTATCGATTATTCGCCATGGCAAAGCCTTAAACCAACAGCGTGGTTTCCTTCATTTCTATTGATGGATCGTGGTGCAGAAATAGCGGCGGTGGTGTCAGGTACAGATGTTTTAAATCGCCATACTTTCACGCTATTTGCAGGTTATCAGTCGGTATCACAATCACCTGTATTTGCACTAGATTATGTATATGACAGATGGCTGCCATTATTAAAGTTGCATGCTGAACAGCGAGAAACCCCGAGTTTTGATGCGAACAATAAGCTTGTAACTCTGGGACAAAAGAAACGTTTGAATATTGAACTTGTTTTCCCCTTTTTGCAGGAAGAAACCCGCTGGAGTGCACACATCGCACTGAGCCATCAAAGCTATGGTTTAAGTTGGTTGCACCCAGCATACACTTCAACTTCGGGCACTTATCAAGATAGCTTGCTGGGTATGGCATTGGTGTATGATGGGCGAGAATCTTATTCGCGCAGTGTGAGTAATGTTTCAGATGGAAGTTTATGGTCAGTTTTGTTTGAATCAGGCGCTTTGTTTAATGGTAACTATTCAGGCCAAGTGACAACATTATCAGGGCGTGAATACTTTGATTTATCAAATGAGCAGGTGCTTGCTTTGCGTGCGGATGTTGGTTTGGGTTCTGGGCAATCACGGCCATTTTATCTTGGTGGCACGCTGAATAATCAGCACCTTCCTAATCTTGTGAGCTCATTACAGGCAAGCACGGCATTTAATAAACGGCGTTACAGTTTGCGTGGTTATGGTGAAGGCGAGGTTGCATTAATAGGCTCAAATATGGGGCTTGTTTCAGCAGAGTATCGTTTTCCGATTGCACGCATTGAGCGTGGTTGGATGGCGCCCCCCATTGGTATTGATCAAGTTTATGGGCAAGTTTTTATGGATGCAGGGCACGCTTGGGATAATAGCTTTAGTCAATCCAAAACTTATGTGGGCATAGGCGCTGAATTAGGTGTAGATATGGTGTTGTTTTATAGACTTCCCATGCGTTTGCAGCTTGGCCAAGCCAAAGGTTTGGATAATACGATTGGTGGTAACCAAACGTATATTAGGTTGGGTAGTTCCTTTTAAAGCTGAAACGCCTTGATGTTTTTATGCTGTAAATGACTTGCCACAACCACATTCGCCTTTTTTGTTGGGATTTTTAAAGATAAAGGATGATGAAAGCATATCTTCTTGATAATCAATTTCTAAACCTTTGATGGCTTGGTCGTAAAATTTTTCGGCGATATAAATGTTTATACCATCAAATTCAGCACTCAAATCATCCACATGACCTTCGTTTTCAAAGTCGAGGATATATTCAAGACCTGAACAACCAGCCTCTTTTAAGGATAAGCGCACAGCTTGTTTCCCAGCTTCGTTTAGTTTTTGTTTGAATTTTGTGATGGCAGCAGGGGTTAGTTGAATGTCAGCGTGTTGATGTGCAATCATATGTATCTCCTTTATGAAGCTTGAAGTGCTTTGGGAATGCTAAAGTGAACATCTTCATCAATGGTTTTACGAATACTTACAATGTTTTTATCATGCGTAGAAAGTAAATCAATGACTTCTTGAATTAATATTTCAGGTGCTGATGCACCTGCGGTAACACCGATGTGCGATGCATTTATTAATGTTGAGAGGTCGATGGAAGCAGCATCTTCAATGAGATAAGCTTGGCAACCTGCTTTTTCAGCAACTTCACGCAAACGATTGCTATTAGAAGAATTGGTTGAGCCAATCACCAGAATAAGATCGCAAACTTGAGCAAGGTCTTTTACTGCCATTTGGCGGTTACTGGTAGCATAACAAATATCCTCACGTTTTGGCGCTTGGATTTGAGGAAAACGCGTTTGCAAGGCATCAATCACATCTTTGGTATCATCAACACTCAGCGTGGTTTGGGTAACAAAGGCAAGCTTGTTTTCATTTTGAACGTTCAATGTTTGCACATCTTCAGGTTCAGAAACCAGAAGCACAGACCCTTCAGGTGCTTGTCCCATCGTGCCTTCGACTTCAGGGTGACCTTCGTGTCCAATCAGGATAATTTGATCGCCATTGGCATAATGACGAAGCAACTCGAGGTGAACCTTGGTGACCAGTGGGCAGGTTGCATCCATCACCCGCAAGCCACGTTTTTTGCCTTCTTCTTGTACAGCTTTGCTCACACCATGTGCAGAAAAAATAAGCAGCGCGCCATCAGGAGCATCTTCAACTTCATCAATAAACACAGCACCTTTGGCTTTTAAGTCTTCCACAACATATTTATTGTGTACAATTTCATGGCGGACATAAACTGGGGCACCAAAAACTTCAAGTGAGCGTTCAACAATCTCGATTGCCCGCTCAACACCCGCGCAAAAACCGCGTGGCTCGGCTAAAAACACAGATTTGGGCTGAATGGCGATGGTCTGTTGCTGCATTTGACACGTCCTTAGTCTACGATATGCCGCAATGATAACAATTAAATGCGAAGAGGTGAAATGATGACGGATTATAAGCTTAATATTGGGGACAAAGCACCGCTAGATTTGGTGGTGGATGTTTACCCTGAAGCCAAGTTTAAGCTTGCAGATGTTTTGGGCAAGTGGGCCATCGTTTATTTCTACCCCAAAGATAATACTTCAGGTTGTACAACTGAATCATGTGAATTCCGTGATGCTTTGCCTGATTTCAGTGCTGCCAATGCAGAAATTATTGGCGTGAGCCGCGATACAGTAAAATCACATGCAGGTTTTACAGAAAAACAAAGTTTGAATTTCCCTTTGATTTCTGATGGGGACGAGGCTTTTTGTAAAGCATTTGATGTGATTCAAAAGAAAATGAATTATGGTAAAGAGTATATGGGTATTGAACGCTCCACATTTATTATCAACCCAGAAGGTGTGATGGTAGAAGCATGGAGAAAAGTGCGCGTGCCTGAGCATGTGGCAAAAGTGTTGGTGCGCTTGCAAGAGTTACAAGCTTAATGTTTTTTCAAGGCAAACGTATTCTGCTTGGCATTGGTGGCGGCATTGCTGTTTACCGCGCTGCGGAGTTGATGCGTTTGCTCATCAAACAAGGTGCGCAAGTACGTTGTGTGATGACCCAATCAGCACAAAAATTCGTTACCCCGCTAACTTTTGAAGCCTTGTCTGGTGAGAAAGTACATCATGATTTATTTGATTTAACAGAAGATCACGGTATGGGGCATATCCAATTGGTGCGCTGGGCTGATATGGTTGTAGTCGTACCAACCACGGCGAATTTATTGGCAAAAATATGCCATGGTATTGCTGATGACCTGCTAACAACGATGTTAATGGTTTGTGAGAAACCGATGCTTTTAGCACCAGCTATGAATGTATCGATGTGGCAAGCTAAAACAACGCAAAATAATGTGGCTAAGCTGCGAGCTGACGGTGTTTTGGTGATGGAACCAAGTGCAGGTGAGCTGGCTTGTGGTGAGCAAGGTGCAGGGCGCTTACCTGAGCCAGAGCTAATTGTGCAAACAATACAGAGCTTATTCTGCGAGAAAAAACTAAAAGGACAACGTTGGGTGATTAATGCAGGACCAACCGTTGAGGCTTGGGATGCGGTGCGTATTTTAACCAATCGTGCAACGGGATCTTTGGGTACGAAGTTGGCGAATTTAGCAACGATGTATGGCGCTGAGGTGACATTAGTGGCAGGGCCTGGTACACCACTTTGTGCGGCACAAGTAACACGTTTTGATATTGAAAGTGCAGCTGAGATGTTGGCTGCTTGCCAAGAGGCGGCACAACATGCGGATGTGTTTATTGGTACTGCGGCAGTGAGTGATTTCCATTTTGGTGTTAGTCAGAAAGGGAAATTAAAGCGTAAGGATATGCAACAAATTCAAGTGGAGCTTGTCACCAATACAGATATCATTGCTGATATTGCGAAGATGAAATCGCGGCCTAAGAAAGTTATTGGATTTGCCGCAGAAAGTGAAAATCATATTGCTTTCGCCCAACAAAAGTTGACACAAAAAGGCGTCGACGCGATTGTAGCAAATGATGTGAGTAATATGGGCAATAATCTTGCCTCGGGCTGGTGGGTTAGTAAGGCCGGGAACTTGAAAATAGACGAACAAGATAAAGAAGCGTTTGCTGATACTCTCATCCAACATATTTTAGATTTGGAACATAAGTCTTAGGAGTTTTACATGGGGAAAATAATTATTACTTGTTTTAGCCTGCTTTTTTTGGTGCCTCAGGCATCAGCAAGCAAGTTGAATTTAGACCCATATTTTGCCATAGGCGCATCAGCTTTGCGGGCTGAAATTGCAGGGCAACAAGCGACTGAGCCAAGTTTCGTTTTTATTGCAGGAAGTGCGCTGAATTGGATCAGCCCAAATTTAGCTGCTGAGATTCGTTTTGGGTTTGGTGGTCAGTACACTACATTTAATGGCGATATCAGTTCATATACATCATTTTTATTGAAGCCGCGCTTGAATATAACACGGTCTCTGGATATTTATGGTCTTGCAGGCGTCACAACCGTATCGGTGAATCTTGCCTCGCAACAAAACACGGCTACGGGTACAAGTTATGGTGCAGGTGTTGCCTATAGAATTCCAAATGAATCACTTTCGATTACTGGAGAATGGGTGAACTACCATAGCAGCTCGGATCAAAGTTCAACTTCTCTCAGTGGCATGGATATTACAGGAGTATCGATTAATTTGGTGTTTGAGTATTATTAACTTGGTTTACTTGCAAGAATGTCGTGGCACTATAATCTGTGATGTGGGTTGCTGATAGCAAGTAGTATAGATTAAAGTATGACGTTTTTCTCAGGGGGGGTATGAAAGCTTTAGTAAAACGAAATAGTTTTTGGGTTGGTCTTGTGGTGTTGTCATTCTTGGTGATGATGCTTACACAGTCAGCGCTCACCTTTAAAGCCGATCAAGTGATTTATGATGCAAGCTTGGGGCTGGTGCACAAAAGTTTGGGCAGCGCTGATAAAATAACTATTGTAACGCTTCAGAAATCTGACTTGGCAGGCGAAGACACATCTTCTGCGCTGAAAGAAGCGCTTGTTCGCCTTTTGAAGGTGCTCGATAAAGCCCATGCGAAAAGCATTACAATTTTTCCCTCGCTTGCTGAGCCACAGTCGCAAGCAGGTCTTAGTGGTTTAGATGAAATTCAAGCCTATTTGAATCAAGCAAAACTTAGTCAAACAGACAAGAAAAAGCTGACAAAACTACTTGCACAATCACGTAGTCAACTGGATGTTGACCACAGGCTTTATCAGCAAATTCATAGCCCAGGTAATATCTTTTTCCCTTTTCATCTCGCACCTAATGTGAGTGACGCGCCTGAATTTATTCAAGATTATGCTTTAGAGGCAGAAAAAAAAGAAGAAAGTTACGCCGATGGTGTTGTGGCATTTTTAGCACACCCTCAACAAGAGACTGCATTAAGAGCTAAGAATACTTGGCCGATTGAACAGTTTGCGTCATCTGCAAAAGGCCTTGGTTACTTGTCGCAGATTACTGATACGGATGGTATAACACGGTCGGTGCAGTTATTGCATGCTTATGACACGAATTGGTTGTTCAGCTTACCACTTGCTTTGGCTGTGGATGCACTGCGTGTACCAGCGCAAAACCTTGAAGTTATCATAGAGCCAGGCTCAAAGATCAAAATAGGGAATAAAACTATTCCAATTGATGAAACAAACCAAATGCTATCTAGCTTTTATTCACCTTTAGCCGATGGGAAACAGGCATTTCCGCGTTACCAGTATGCTGATATTGTAACAGGTGGAGTGGCAGCAAGTGATTTGAAGGGAAAGATTGTTTTTATTGAAGCTCCTTTTCTTTATGCGTCTGGAGTCATTGAGACGCCAATTGGTTCATTAACAGGCATCGCAGAGTTAACAGCACATGCAGTTGCCAGTATTCTTAATCAAGACGTATATGCTCACCCCAATGCGTTTTTATGGATTGAATATGCATTATTTCTTTTAGTGGCGCTTTATTTGTTGTTATTGTTGCCGCGCTTAGGCTTAATCATTGGCTCATTTGTCACATTATTACTTTTAGTTGGACTCATGGGTGCGGAAGCCTATTTGTTGCTAAGCAAACAGGTGTGGCTGCACGTAGGCATCGCGATACTGCTTCTTGTTTCAGGATATGTTGTAGTTGCTGTTCGACATTTATTCTCCGCACAACACGCCAAACATGCGGCAGACATTTACTATACCAACCGTCAGTTGGGTTTGTTGTTGCAAGAGCGGGGTAAATTAGAGCAAGCATTTGAGTGTTTCCAAAAGCTTCCTGCTGATAGTGATTATCTTGATTTGATTTATAATTTAGGGCTTGATTTTGAGCGCAAACGAAAATTTAATAATGCCGCTTCAGCATTCCATTTTATTTTAGATAAACAACCTGGGTTTCGTGATGTGAATGAACGTGTGTTGCGAGCAGAACAGATGCAGCACTCGATTTCATTGGGTACGGGCCAGTTTAGCACTTTGGGAAGTTTGTTGGTGGAAGGGGAAGGCGAAAAGCCAATGTTAGGGCGCTTTGTGATTGAAAAAGAGCTAGGTAAAGGTGCAATGGGTTCGGTGTATCTTGGACGGGACCCTAAAATTGACCGCGTTGTTGCTGTGAAAACATTAGCTTTAGCAAGAGAATTTGAAAATGAAGAATTGAAAGAGGTGGAGAGCCGGTTTTTTCATGAAGCAAGTGCAGCTGGGCGTTTGAACCACCCTAATATCGTAACTATTTACGATGCAGAAGAAGATCACGACCTTGCATATATTGCGATGGAATATATTGAAGGAAAATCACTTGCAGACTATGTGCATGAGAAAAAATTATTGCCAGTTCAGACGGTGTTGATGATTATCGCAAAAGCTGCAGATGCCTTAGAGTATGCAGGAAAAGAAGGTATTGTGCATAGAGACATTAAGCCTGCGAACATTATGTATAATGTAGAAACCAATGTGGTTAAAATTACTGATTTTGGTATAGCGCGTATTGCTTCTTCAGGTAAAACTAAAACAGGCATGGTATTAGGAACGCCGAGTTATATGTCACCTGAGCAGATGAGTGGTGGTTTTGTTGATGCGCGTTCAGATATTTTTTCTCTAGCTGTGACTATGTTTGTTCTTTTAACGGGAAAAAAAGCCTTTTTTGGCGATTCTTTGGCGACTATTTCCTATCAAATAGTGAATGGAAAACATCCTGATATTACTACGATACGTAAAGATTTGCCGGTTGCCATTAAACGTATTATTGATAAAGCTTTGCAAAAAGATCCTGAGAAACGCTATCAGAGTGGAATTATGATGAAGCGTGCAATTCTCCGTTGTTTAAAAGAGATGGGAACAGAAAAAGTCAGTACATCTGAACATGGTTAATGATTAGATGAGCTTCACATAATCTAAGACCAAATGGTTTGTTGCAATGCCAGCCAAAGGGATTGGGCAACAGGGCCTACAGGTTGTTTTTTGCGAACCATATGAATAGGCACATGTAAGGGCTGGAAAGCTTTGGATTGTAGGGGCGTTAACCGCCCTTGTTTGATATCTTCGGCAACAAGGTGCATGGGCATTCTTCCCCAGCCTTTACCTGAGCAAATGATACGCTGTTTTGTAGCGAAATCATTCACAATCCATTGTGGTGAGCCTTCGATAATGCCTTTACTGAGAGGCTGAGAATGGTTACTGGTATCTCGGACAACAATCAGCGTTTCGTTTTCTAAATCGTGTTCAGTAATACTTTCTGCCTGCTGTGCCCAAGGTGACAGAGAAGGCACGACACTAATAAAAGTAACGTTTGTGATAATAGCACTTTCAAAACTGGTGTCGTATTCAAATGAATCTGTAATAGCAATATCAGCATCATCATCGTGTACGCGCTCCATCGTGCCGCCGAGATTTTCGATAAGTAATGTTAAACGGGTTTCTGGGTGAGTGCTGGCAATTTGATTGAGTGCTTTGATAACAGGTTCAATGGGCACAATGCCACTTACAGCAAGTCTTAGTTCAGCCTCTGAACCTGCAGCCAAATGTTTGGCTAAATTATGAAGTTCACGTTTTTTTTGTAGTAGCCCTAAAGACTTTTGATAAATGGCCCTGCCTTCGCGCGTTAACTTTGGCCGGTATTGGTCACGCGTAAAAATTTGAATAGAAAGCTCTTTTTCGAGCTTTTGAATAGCAACGCTTAATGAAGACTGGCTTCGATATACCGACTCTGCAGCAGCTCGAAAGCTTCCTGTTTCAACGATGGCATGAAGATATTGAAGTTGCTCTAAAGTCATGATGCCCACCTCTCAATCGTAAAAAACTATCATAATGATGCATTATATATGCTTTTTTACTATCAGGACAGGGCTGTAAGCTTCGCAATCATATACGGGTAATATAAGCGGGGTGTGATGTGCAGTTAGCGAATACGACAAAAATGTACGGCTGGGTCAGTATTGTCATGCATTGGCTGATGGCATTATTACTTTTTGGCATGTTTGGGCTTGGCATATATATGGTTGAACTGACATATGTTGATGTTTGGTATAAGGCAGCGCCGGAACTTCATAAAAGCATAGGAATGCTGTTGTTGTTGATGTTGGTCGCGCGTTTGGGCTGGCGTTTGTATAACCCGCTTCCCGTAATTTTTGGTGTAAATTTTGAGCGAGTGATTGCTTTGCTTGTCCACCGTCTGCACTACGTGTTTATGTTTGCTATAATGGTAACTGGATACTTGATGATTACTGCAGATGGCAGAGGTGTGATGGTATTTACTTGGTTTGAAGTTCCAGCATTTTTCCCTGCGGAAAAAGGCCGAGAAGAGGTGACAGGTTTTATTCATATGATTCTGGCATGGGCTTATATGGGGTTTGTTGGTTTGCATGCTGCTGCGGCACTGAAACACCACGTTGTCGATCAAGACAGAACCTTGCTGCGGATGTTGGGTATAAAAGAAAAAAAGGAGGAAAAAAAATGAAACTAAAAGTGATGATGATAACAGGTCTGGTAGCACTTGGGTTAAATATGCCCGTACAGGCGGCAACGTATGCCATTGATAATAAAGGTGCACATGCCTTTATTCAATTTAAAATCCAGCATCTGGGTTATAGTTGGTTATTGGGGCGTTTTAATACATTTGAGGGAAGCTTTAACTACGATGAAAAACAACCCAATAAATCTTCTATTCAGGTGACAATCGATACGGCCAGCGTGGACTCAAACCACGCGCTTCGAGATAAACATTTACGAAGCAAAGATTTTTTATTGGTTGATCGTTATCCCCAAGCTAAGTTTGTTAGCACATCATTCCAAGAGAAGGGCAAAGAAATCACGTTAAAAGGCAAGTTTACTTTGCATGGTGTGACCAAAGATATTGTTATTAAAGGCCGCCATATTGGTGCTGGCAAAGACCCTTGGGGTGGTTATCGCATGGGATTTGAGGGTACGACTTCAATTAAACTTAAAGACTATGATTTCTTAATGGATTTAGGTCCGGCATCGCAAGATGTTCAGCTTTATTTTTCTATTGAAGGTATCCGTCAATAATAGTTAGGGAGTAATTTTTATGGGTTTGTTGGTTGATGGTACTTGGGTTGACCAGTGGTACAATACTGAAGAAAGCGAAGGGCATTTTGTGCGTCAGGATGCTTCTTTTCGGCATTGGGTTGGTGCAACGAATGGTTTGTTCCCTGCGGAAAAGGATCGGTATCACTTGTATGTTTCACTGGCTTGCCCATGGGCACACCGAACGTTGATTTTTAGAGCCCTTAAAGGGCTAAAGGATATTGTAAGTGTTACAGTGGTTGATCCTGATATGTTAGAGCATGGGTGGCAGTTTAAAGCGGAGCCAGAGCCATTGTATGGATATGCATACGCGCACCAGCTTTACACACATGCCAAGCCTGATTACTCAGGTAGGGTCACTGTGCCGATTCTCTGGGATAAAAAACAGCAGACCATCGTTTCAAACGAATCAGCAGATATTATCCGCATGTTTAACAGTGCTTTTAATGGTTTAACGGGCAATACCATAGATTATTATCCACCAGCTTTGCAGTCTGAGATTGATAAAGTGAACGATTTTGTTTATCATAACATTAATAATGGTGTTTATAAGTGCGGTTTTGCCACCACGCAGAATGCTTATGATGAGGCAGTAAATGCTTTGTTTACGGCGCTGGATGAGCTGGAAAAACGTTTATCAACGCGCCGTTATTTGCTTGGAGATGATATTACGGAGGCAGATTGGCGTTTATTTACAACGCTCATTCGATTTGATGCAGTTTATTTTGGGCACTTTAAATGTAACCAAAAACAAATTGCTGATTTCACACACTTATCACGTTATCAGCGTGACTTATACCAACAAAAATATGTTGCTGACACAGTGAATCTCACGCATATCAAACGACACTATTATTATAGCCATGCTGGTATTAACCCGACACGTATTATACCCAAGGGTAAGCCAGATATTTTTAAGCAGGGAGTATGAAATGAAAAAAGTCACTGCGTTAACTGTGCCAGAAGGCGATGGCGTGACTGTTAAACGTTTGATGCCAGTTCAAAAACTTATGAACTATGACCCCTTTGTGCTTTGTGACCATTTTGACATCAGTTCTGGCGGGTTTCCAGATCACCCGCATCGTGGCTTTGAGGCTATTACTTATATGTTAGAAGGTGGTATGCAACATGCAGATAACCTTGGTAATCGTTCTACGGTCACGGATGGTGGCTTGCAACGTTTCACGGCTGGCAAGGGTTTAGTTCACTCTGAAACGCCGGTCGGCCGGGCCCATGGATTACAATTATGGATTAACTTACCCAAGGCCTTAAAAAAAATAAAACCAGATTACCAGCAAGTGGATGCCTCAGATATTCCTCGGGCGACCAATGATGGTGTGGTAGTAAGAACAGTGGTGGGTGAAGGGTCGCCTACGCATTTGCAGACGCCCGTTTTATATTTAGATATCAGTTTAAAGCAGGGAAGCCTTTATCAACATCAAATCCCAGAGAGGTTTCGGGGGTTTGTATATGTGATTGAAGGTAAGGTAAAATTGAATGCTGAAAAACTAAAGGCAGCACAAGCAGCATTTTTTAATAAACCAACGCTTCTATCATTTATGGCAAAAGAAGACAGCCGAGTGGTTTTATGTTTTGGTCAGCCTCATGGCGAAGCTATTCGTCAACATGGGCCATTTGTTGATTAAATTAGTCATGGTTTCTATATAAAGGAGAGCTTGCATGCCCCAACCTGTGGTAGCCGATAATAAACCGAAAAAAGTAACGCTTGAAAAAGGAAAAGAATATCACTTTTGTGTTTGTGGTCGTTCGAAGAGCCAGCCTTTTTGTGATGGTTCACATGTGGCCACATCATTCAAACCCAAAGCTTTTACCGCTGAGGTAGACGGGGATGCATATTTGTGTGCATGCAAACATACTGGTAACGCGCCATTTTGTGATGGTACACATAAACAATTTACCAGTGAAAATGTAGGTAAGGAAGGGCCAGATAGGGACAGCTCAAATAGTGAGGCTTCCATTGAGGCTGTGCCAACTGTTGAAGAGCCTACGGTTGCTTTTATTCACCAGCTTGCAAAAGAAGGACTAAGCAAGCTTGGTCACCATGGGCCGATGACAGCAATGGGGGTTCCTCGTCACCAATTACCGCACTGGGATGATTTGCAGCTTATGGTTGCGCAAATGGCAACAAAACCGTTGATGGAAGACCAAGTCGTGGGTACAGAATTAATCATTGGCCCTGAAGCAAAAAAACCATTGGTGTTAAAGATTCCTTTGTTTGTTTCTGATATGAGTTTTGGTTCATTGTCGGAAGAGGCTAAAACCAGCTTGGCAAAGGGAGCGGAGCTAGCGGGAACAGGAATATGTTCGGGTGAAGGTGGTATGCTCCCTGAAGAGCAATTAGCAAATTCTCGGTATTTTTATGAATTGGCTAGTGCTGGTTTTGGCTATGAAGAAGGGTTGCTAACAAAGGTGCAGGCATTTCACTTTAAAGGTGGGCAGGGTGCAAAAACAGGTACTGGCGGACACCTTCCAGGCAATAAAAACATTGGTAAAATTTCTCAAGTGAGAGGTATCAAAGAAGGGGAACCTGCGATTTCACCACCAACATTCAAAGATCTTGAATCGACAAAGGACTTCAAACGCTTTGCCGATCGTGTTCGTGAGGTGACAGGAGGGATTCCAGTTGGGTTTAAATTAAGTGCAAATCATATCGAACGCGATATTCAGTTTGCGCTAGACTCAAGTGCTGATTATATTATTTTGGATGGTCGCGGCGGGGGCACAGGAGCTGCTCCTGAGATGTTTAGAGATCATATCAGTGTGCCCACGATTCCTGCGCTTGCTCGTGCGAGACGTTATTTGGATCAACAAGGCGCAAGTGGGCATGTTACCTTAATCATTACGGGTGGTTTGCGTGTACCTATTGATTTTGTAAAAGCGCTGGCACTGGGGGCAGATGGTATTGCGATTTCTAATAGTGCGATGCAAGCCATTGGTTGTGTTGCAGCGAGAATGTGTAATACAAATAACTGTCCAGTGGGTATTGCGACGCAAAACCCTGAATTGAGAGCACGTTTGAACGTGGATGTTTCAGCCTCTCAGTTGCATAATTTTTTTGACGCTTCAACAGCATTAATGAAAGTGATGGCAAGGGCTTGTGGTCACCATCATTTGAGTCAATTTGTAAAAGATGATTTGGCGACATGGCACAAAGAGATGGCTTTGTTATCAGGTGCAAAATTTTCAGGGTTTACGGAATAAATTTGCTTTTATTAAAGGGAAAAACATATGAGTGAACAACAGGGAAATTCAGAGCATGAAACACATGCGTTGTTTCAACAGCGATGGAGCCCAAGAGGTTTTGATTCGGATAAAAAAGTCTTAAAACAAGATTTGTTACGTTGTTTAGAGGCTGCACGCTGGGCACCATCATGCTTTGGTGATGAGCCTTGGCGCTTTGTTGTATGCCAGCGAGAAGAGAGTGAGCAACATTGGCAAAATTTACTTTCATGTTTGATGCCTAAAAATCAGTCGTGGGCAAAGTATGCGCCAGTTCTCATTTTGACATGTACGCATGCTGTTTTTAAACATAACGGCAATGAAAATCGCTGGGCTGAATATGACGCTGGCGCTGCAAGTGTATCATTATCATTGCAAGCAGCTGATTTAGGGTTGGTCACGCATCAAATGGGTGGTTTTGATATAGATGCTGTGCGTAAGATATTTGCAATACCAAATGATTATATGCCTATGGCTGTAATGGCTTTAGGTTATCAAGGAAGTGGTGCGAATCTTGATGAAAGTTTTCAGGGTATTGAGCAAACAGAGCGTAAACGAAGGGCGATAAAAGAGATTTCTTTTTTTGATGGCTGGAAAGAGTCGGAATAAACAGGTTAGCAGAGTACGATGTTTTATGTTTTGTTTCGGCCATTTTGATTATATAATTCAATAAGTTTAGATTCCAACTTATCGTTGGTGGCCCCTTTGTTTGCCTGCCGAGCTTCGGGGGAGATAGATGTTTGGTCTGCTTTTGTAGCACCTAAAGTATTTCCAGATTGGCTCACTATAGTATTATTCTGCGTCGTTTGCTGAAGCAGGCGGGTAATAAAACCATTGGAAGGCGAAATGGGTGCAGCCACGGTAAGCTCCTTTATTTTTTATAACTAAGCGTTTTATTTGTAAAACCCTTGTATGAATATTTATCGCGAAAACCGCCCCCAGCTTAAGGAAATATTACAGATTTATTTTAGGATTGCTTTTTTTAGGCGTTATAAATTAAACCATGATTGTTGTGGTAATTTTGTAAGACTTGGGCTGCAGCCTTTCGCTTGATTTCAGTGGCGACAGTGATGCCTCGTTTTTCAAGCTCTTGAACCCAGTTGGGGTGTTTAGGCCCTTCATCAAAACCAATGCTTTCTGCGTCTTTGGCGGTGGCACCACAGGATAAATAGCGGATTCCAGACCATGGCACTGCACCAAAACACATGGCGCAGGGCTCGCTGCTGCTGACAAGTTCGCAGCGAGGAAGGCCTTCAGCATTTAAGCTAAATGAGTTGAGTGTTTGTTGGGCAAAAGTAAGCGCGACGATTTCGGCATGGTTGCTAGAACAATGACTAGATATGACAAGGTTCATACCTATTGAAATAAGCTGATGGGTGTCCATATCAAAAACAGCAGCACCAAAAGGCCCCCCTGTTTGATGGGAAACATTGGATTGCGCTAAATGAATAACGAAATCCATGCGCTCTTCAGGTGTTGGATAAATTTTAGTTCTATCCAATAGACCTACTGCCCAAGCAGGTAAGTTGATGGTGTGTTTAATGTCTGAAATGGCGTATGCCTGTGTATATCATCGTTAACCCATGTTCATCAGCTGCTTTGACGACTTCTTCATCACGAATCGAACCACCAGGTTGAATCACAGCAGTAGCACCTGCTTCAGCCAAGGCATCCACACCGTCGCGGAAAGGGAAAAATGCATCAGAGGCAACGGCTGAACCTTTGATTGACTCTCCACCATGTTGTACGGCAATACGAGTAGAGTTAACACGGTTCATTTGACCAGCACCAACACCTAGCGTTGTACCATTTTTCGTGAATACAATGGCATTAGATTTAACATGTTTGGCGACAGACCAAGCAAACATCATATCGTTCCATTCTTCTTCAGTTGGCTGACGCTTGGTGACCACGGTGCACATGTCACGAGTCAAAATATGATCATCACGCTCTTGAACCAACAAACCGCCACTAACACGTTTAAGTTCTAATCCCCCTGTGACAGGTGTTATGGAAGGAGCCAATAATACGCGTAAATTTTTCTTTTCACTGAGGGTTTTCAATGCCTCTTCGCTAAAACCAGGCGCAATCACAACTTCCATGAACGTTTGTGCGATGAGTGAAGCTGTAGCATTGTCTAAGGGTTGATTAAAAGCAGCGATGCCGCCAAAAGCAGAGGTTGCATCCGCTGCTCGCGCCCGTTCATACACTTCAGATTGAGCCCCACTTACGGCAACACCACATGGGTTGGCATGTTTGACAATGACCGCAGCATTTTCAGTGAAGTCGCGCACGCAAGCAAATGCTGCATCCGCATCAGCAATGTTGTTGTATGATAAAGCTTTGCCTTGTAAAACTTCGCAATCAGCAAGCGAGGTCACAGGATCTTCGATATCAGCATAAAATGCGCCTGCTTGGTGAGGGTTTTCGCCGTAGCGAAGCTCATCTGCAGTTTTGATAAATTGGCGAGTGAAAATATCAGGAAACTGGCGTTTACTTCCATCATGATTGAGTGCTGAAAAGTGGTTGGCGATAGCACCGTCATAAGCTGCAGTGTGGGCATAGGCTTTAACCGCTAGGCTGCGTCGTTTGTTGATATCCAAGCCATTGTTTTTTAATGATTCAATGACCATGTTGTAATCATTCGGATCGACAACAATGGTGACAAATTGATGGTTTTTTGCTGCCGCACGCACCATGCATGGGCCACCAATATCAATGTTTTCAATAGCGTCTTCAATGGTGCAACCTTCTTTGGCGACAGCTTCACGAAATGGGTACAGGTTTACACAAACCAAATCAATGGCTTCAATACCATGTTCAACCATGGATTCAAGGTCGGCACTGTTGTCGCGCCGGGCTAGAATGCCGCCATGAACTTTTGGGTTTAAAGTTTTGACACGACCATCCATCATTTCAGGGAAACCTGTATAGTCTGCAACGTCACGAACAGGAATGTCTTTTTCGCGAAGAAGTTTGGCTGTACCGCCTGTGGAAAGAAGACTAAAACCTTCTGTAACCAGTTGATGGGCAAATTGTTCTATCCCAGCTTTGTTGGATACGCTAAGTAAGGCATATTTGAGAGGTGTAGTTGCAGGCATGGACGGTTCCTTTATAATAAAATGAGTTGCGTAATCTACGCATCCTTAAACCAAGCGCAATTGAAACAAATCAGTGGTTAAAGCGCGCGATAAATAAGATGAAATTGATGGTAGCCTTTATGAGTTGTAGCGTCTAAGCTCTGGACATGTCTTTAAATGAACATGAATTATTGGATGCTTATCATGACTTGATTATGGCATACCCCGAGGACTTGCGCATTGCGCGCCCTCTGATTCAAATGTTGCAATTGCGCGGTGAGAAAGGAGCTGCACGTGAGATGGCAATGAAAATGGCGCGTAGAATGGTGGCACTTGGTTATTCAAGTTATGCACTCGCCTTTTTAAACATTTGTGAACAGCTTGAACACCCTGATACAGAATCAATTGCTTCTATGAAAACGATGGCTGAGTTGACGCTGGCGGCACCGCTGCAAAGCTTAGATGAGGCAGGGCAAGTTTTTGAATTGATTGAGGCACTTTCAGATTCGGAATCGAAAAGCTTTCTTATGCAGGGTTCAATGTTGGATGTGCCTACAGGGCAAACCATTCTTGTTCAAGGTGAGGTTGGGCGTAAGTTTTACCTTATTTTAGAAGGTGATGTCGATGTGCTTATTGATAGTGATGATGACCAGCACATTAAGGTTGGAAGTTTAAAGCATGGTGATTTTTTTGGCGAGGTAGCTTGTATTTATCAGCTACCACGAACGGCAACTGTTGTTGCAGCCTCAGATGCCAGGCTGCTTGAATTTTCTGATGAGACTGTTGCGCAAATGATAGATGCATCACCGATTGCTGGTAATAGTTTAATGAAAGTTGTGCAGCGGCGAATGCTTGAAACGATAGCTTTGGTTCATCCTGCATTTGCCGAGTTGGGTGTTGAGGATAGAGCTTGGTTAGAAGCAGACTCTGAGCTGGTAGAGTATCTTGCAGGAGAGCCTGTAGATAAATCAGATGAACCAAATAATCAGTTTTTCTACATTATTGCTTTTGGCAGACTGGAGGCTAGAGGTGCAGAGGGTTCTTCTTGTAGTTTGATTACCAATGCCATGTATGGCGATGCTGCGCCAGTATTGTGCTTTCCTTCGGGCACGCATTTACAGGCTTCAGAGCGTAGTATTGTATGTAAAATGCCTATTCAGCTTTTTGAGGTGTGTGCAAGGACGTATGGCGGTTTTGAATACTGGGTTCACAAACATGTAGCTGGTCGAAACAAAGAGCTTTTCTCTTCAGCTAAGGTGAGGGCGGGGTAATCATATGGGACTATCTTATTTAAAAGCATCAACTTTAATTTATGTTACCAAAAGTGCCTTAAAATTTGAAATTTTACTTACAGCGACATTGGCAATTTTAGGCTCAGTTGTACTGTTTGGCCTATTTGGTCTTGGTGGCGATGATTCATTCGTATCTATTTTAGGTGATTTTCTTGCAGTGTCGTTAAGTTCACTTTGGCTGATGCTTGGGTTTGTCGCCTTGGCGCATCAAATTAATGTGGGCATTATTGCTGAAGAAGAAATGCCTTTTAGTACACAGGCTTATGCTTTTGCATGGCAGCGCGTGAAAGCAATTATCTTGTTGCCAGCTTGGGGTATTGCTGGCTTGTTGATGATTTTGCTAGGCGAAATATTATTGTTATCTTTAGCCAATATCCCTGGGCTGGGTACGGTTTGGCTTGCGCTTATCATCATACCCCTACTTGTTTTTAATACATTGCTTGCCATTTTATTAATATTATCCGTGTTTAATATTGCAGCTTATGTAGCTGTTTCTGAGTCAGCAATGAGTGAAATGCGGCATGAATTATGGGCGCTGATAAAACAAAAATTTGTGGAATTGTTGGTGTATAATCTCGGCGGTTTGTTGTTAACCTTAATCATTGCAGCCTTAGTTCTTTCACCATTGTGGCTTGGGGCACAGGCTACGTTAATCCTCTCAGGCTATGCCGCAGGTGATGCTTGGGCATCCCTTATTGGTGCGGACGGATTTTGGGGAGGTATTGCATATTTTGTGGGTTTAGTGATGTCAGGCTTGTTGGTTGCAGTGATTGGAACTATTCCGATTACGATTATTACGCATATTACGCTACTGGTTCATTTAGAGCTACTTTCTGGTGAACAAGAGCAAGCATCATCCCTTTCAGATTCAGAAGAAGTTGAAAGTGAAACGAAAAGCTAACGTTTTATATGTTTGTTTTGGCACAGCTTTAAGCTGAAGTCTTGCAAGCGTTGCAACACCTTGATCGGCTAAAGCTTTTAATTTCATAAATTCAGTCTTAGAAAGAAATTTACCCTCAGATGTGGTTTGAAATTCAATCGCTTCAGCAGCCAGTCTCATCACAAAGTTAGCATCCATTTCTGCTTGAGAATTTTGCGTATATTGCAAGTCAAATAGGTCGACACCTGCGATAAAATCACCTACTGCGGCAATTGTGCCGTAATAGGGTCTTTATCCAGTACTTTGCTGTGTATCATAGCGTTTACGCATGCTACCCGTGAGCCTGTAATAGCGGGCGTAGCCACCTCGGTGTAAGATGCTCGGGTAACAGCCGTATTCGACAGTGAACCAGCCTTACTCTCTATGACTCAGCGTAGGAGGTTTGTTTCCTCCTACGCAAGTAGTTAAAGCTCTGCGTATCATCTATAAGCAAGGGCTCTTCAACATGGTTATTAAAAGGTGCAAAAATGAAAGGGTGCAGCTCATTGTTAGTGCGATTATTACGTAGGATTTATTGTCCTTGTTCAAGCCACTGCTTTAGCTGGCTCAAAGGAACATTGCCCGCATATTTGCGTCCATCAGCAGCAAAAATGGTTGGTGTACCTTGCACATTTAGCTTCGCAGCTAATTGTTGAATATCAGCAATTGGTGTTTTACATGTCGCTTTTGGCAGTTTGGTGCCTTTGGTCATAACATCAACCATGGCTTGATGTTGATCTTTTGCGCACCAGATAGACTCAGATTTTGCGTAAGCATCAGGATGAAGCTGCGTTAAAGGGAAAAGGAATGTATAAACACGTATACCATCAATATTAACAAGCTGAGCTTCTAGGTTTTTACAGTATGGGCAATCAGGGTCGGTAAAAACAGCCATTTTAAGACCATCTTTTGGGCCACTCACTACAGCCTTTTCGAGCGGGAGCTCAGACCAAGTAATGCGCGATAAATCGGCAAGGCGTATGGCTGTTAAGTCTTGTTTGTTTTTAGTGTCGAAAATATGACCATTAATAATATGACGGCCCGTTTTGTCAGCATAATAAATTTTGTCACCGACTTGAAGTTCGTAAATGCCGGGGATACTCGTTTTAGAGATTTCTTTGATAGGCATATCAGATAATGTGGCTCGAATGGTGCTTGCAGTTTTGGTTGGTGCAGGTTTTGCCGAAGCAGCCCAAGTACTTAGGGGCAGAAGTAGTGCACAAAGAAGTAGCAGTGATTTCATGATGTTCTCCAGAGTAATGAAATAAATATGACAGGAATGGTAATGTTTTTTTTTGCAGTTGTCGCTTAATAAAGTTACGTTTTGTCCTTATGGAATGGATTAAAGTTTTACACGTAATGATGATGACCTCATGGTTTGCCGGATTATTTTATTTGCCGCGCCTTTTTGTCAATCATGCTATGTCAGAACACCATGAAGTGCACAGTCAGTTGGCACTAATGGAAAAGAAACTTTATCGTTTCGTTACACCGATGATGATTTTAACCATATTGTCCGGATTGCTATTGAGTTATCAACAATGGACGTACCTTCAAACACAATGGTGGTTTGGTTTAAAGGTTGGTACGGTGATATTGTTGGTTGCTTATCACTTGTACTGTGGGCATTTGGTGAAGGTGTTTGCCAATGAAAAAAATAGCCGGAGCCATGTTTTTTATCGTTTTTTTAACGAGATTCCAGTGTTTGGTTTGGTAGCCGTACTTATTTTTATTTTTGTGCGCCCTTTTTAGCATACATACCTATTCGCAAAGAAAATCGTAACTATAACTTCTGATTGATTGGAATATGAATGTTTATCAGGCACTCTGCGCCGTCTTATATACTTGCCTAGTATGGAAAAAAAGATTTAGAACTGTTGTATAAGCTGGAGAAATCAAATGTTTACCTTATATTATAAGCACATGTGGAGCGCCAAAGATGATGTTTTATCGGGGCTCACAGTTGCTTTAGCGCTTGTGCCTGAGGCAGTGGCTTTTGCCTTTGTAGCAGGTGTTCACCCTTTGGTCGGCCTTTATGCAGCATTTATGGTGGGCTTGATTACTTCACTCATCGGTGGTCGCCCAGGTATGATTTCTGGTGCTACGGGTGCGTTGGCAGTGGTGATGGTGGCATTAGTGGCTCAGCATGGTATTGAGTATTTGTTTGCGACCGTGGTGTTGATGGGCATTTTGCAGGTGATTTTTGGGGTTCTGAAATTTGGTAAATTTATTCGCATGGTGCCATATCCTGTGATGATTGGTTTTGTAAATGGTTTGGCGATTGTTATTTTCTTGGCTCAAATTCCACAGTTTAAAGTGGCTGGTGATGGTGGGGCGATGCAGTGGATGCAGGGCGCAGACCTTTATATGATGTTGGGTTTGATTGTTGTGACCATGGCGATTATGCATTACTTGCCGAAATTCACCCGAGCAGTGCCAGCAGGTTTGGTGGCAATTGTAGGCCTTTCGGCTGTGGTGATTTTGGGTGGTTTGGACACCAAAACAGTCGGTGATATTGCTTCGATTAAGGGTGACTTTCCACCATTTCACTTACCAGATATTCCGGTGAACTTTGATACTTTATACATTATTTTCCCTTATGCGGTGATACTAGCAGCCATTGGTTTGATTGAATCCTTATTAACGATGACTGTGATTGATGAAATGACTGAAACTCGCGGCCAAGGCAATCGTGTATCCATTGGTCAAGGCGTTTCAAACGTTGTCACTGGTTTCTTTGGCGGTATGGGTGGTTGCGCCATGATTGGTCAATCGATGATTAATATCTCATCAGGTGGTTTGCGTAATCTATCTGGTATTGCAGCAGCCTTGTTCTTACTCTCATTTATTTTGTTTGCCTCACCCTTGATTGAAATGATTCCAGTGGCTGTGTTGGTGGGCATTATGTTTATGGTGGTGATTGGTACTTTTGAGTGGGGCACCTTTAACCTCATGAATAAAATTCCCAAAGAAGATGCATTTGTAGCTGTGCTCGTAACAGTGGTGACAGTCTTTACTGACTTGGCGATTGCCGTGATTGTCGGTGTCATTGCCATGGCTTTGGTGTTTGCTTGGAAAAATGCCAAACATATTTATGCCGTGCCCAAAGATTTGCCAACGGGTGAGCGTGTCTATGAAATTCATGGACCACTGTTTTTTGCCTCAACGCATCGCTTCAACGATTTATTTGACCCGAAAAACGACCCTGATGAAGTAATCTTCGACTTTGCCTACTCTCGCGTTGCTGATCACTCCGCCATTGAAGCCATTGATAATTTGGCTGAGCGCTATACCAAAGAAGGCAAAAAACTGCATCTGCGCCATTTAAGCCAAGATTGTAAAGCTTTACTTGAAAAGGCAGGCAACTTGGTGGAAATCAATATCAAGGAAGATCCGCATTACCACATCGCAGACGACAAATTAGCTTAACATCGAGAGAAGCCTCCCAAAGATTTGAGTCCATATCAAGTTATGGAAGCCTGACCCTCGATTTGCTCTTGAGAAGGCAGGCAATTTGGTGGAAGTAAACATCAAAGAAGATCCGCATTACCACATCGCAGACGACAAATTAGCTTAACATCGAGAGAAGCCCCCAAAGATTTGAGTCAATATCAAGTTATGGAAGCCTGCCGCCGTGCCATTAAGATTTAACTAATAAATGTCGTATTGCAAGACCCGACCCCAAGGGCGCTGGGTTTAGCAGCGGCAACAATGGCAATCATGTATTTCTTACCCAAAGTTACACGCGCGGTTCCTGCTGGTTTGGTTGCTATTGTTGGGTTGTCGGCAGTGGTGATTTGGATGGGTGTTGATACCAAAACAGTTGGTGATATTGCCTCTATTGGTGGTGTGTTTCCCCCGTTTCATGTGCCTGACATTCCGTTTAATTTAGAAACATTGTATATTATTTTCCCCTATGCCGTAATTTTGGCAGCGATTGGTTTGATAGAGTCCTTGTTAACCATGACAGTGATTGATGAAATGACGGAAACACGTGGACAAGGTAATCGTGTCTCTATTGGTCAAGGGGCTGCCAATATGGTCACTGGATTCTTTGGTGGCATGGGTGGTTGCGCTATGATTGGACAATCCATGATTAATATTTCTTCGGGTGGTTTGCGCAATCTATCGGGTATTTCAGCCGCTTTGTTTTTATTGTCGTTTATCCTTTTTGGCAATGAACTTATTGAAAAAATCCCTGTAGCGGTATTGGTGGGCATCATGTTTATGGTGGTGATTGGTACATTTGAATGGGGAAGCTTCAACCTATTAAATAAAATCCCCAAAGAAGATTCTTTTGTGGGTATTTTGGTTGCAGTGGTCACCGTATTTACTGATTTGGCGATTGCTGTGATTGTGGGTGTTATTGCGATGGCTTTGGTGTTTGCGTGGAAAAATGCAAAACATATTTATGCCTTGCCTAAGGATTTGGAAAGTGGTGAGCGCGTATACGAAATTCACGGCCCTTTATTCTTTGCCTCAATTCACCGCTTTAATGACTTGTTTACACCTGAAAACGATCCCGATGAAGTGATTATCGATTTTGCCTTTTCACGCGTAGCCGATCATTCGGCTATTGAAGCCATTGATAACTTGGCTGAGCGTTATAATAAAGCAGGGAAAAAGCTACATTTACGCCATTTGAGCCAAGAGTGTAAAGAGCTGCTTGAAAAGGCGGGAAACTTGGTTGAAGTGAATATCAAAGAAGACCCACATTATCACATTGCGGATGATAAATTAGCGTAATATCAAGATAAGCCCCAAAGATTTGAGTCAATATCAAGTTATGGAAGGCAGCCCCTGCGACACTAAGATTTAACTAACAAATGTCGTATTGCAAGACCCGACCCCGAGGGCTACAATCGTCTGTATCCGTTGTTCATCCATTTGTACCAACATCCCCTTATTATGGACGAGATATAAATTTCAGACTCATTTCATATTGGAAAAGGCTGGCTCTTGACGTAGTATTTTCCAATCCATAAATGAGTCTGAAAGTATGTACCCTATATTTTATACCGTTTCATACTTAGGCTTAGGGTAAAAATATCATCGAAAAGTTTGCACCTAGCCTTTTGCATTGCTTCCCACGC
>Ga0316204_10004400_pt1 | contig 25337 bp, 19 predicted proteins | sample 6monrhotite_MG_2_FD_205661 | JGI IMG/M metagenome (GOLD analysis project Ga0316204, IMG submission 205661) | Microbial mat bacterial communities from mineral coupon in-situ incubated in ocean water Damariscotta River, Maine, United States -... | ecosystem: Environmental > Aquatic > Marine >...
CTGTTTCCATCAATATCACCTATTGTTTTCTCCAAGCTAAAGCTTGGTATTAAACTACAAATAGGTGGGTCAATTTTAAATGCCAATCAACCCTTAAAGTGGGTCAGTTTTACATGCTTATTAACAGTCATGATGGCTGTCATTTGTTCAAATGGCCAAAAACACGCTCCCAATTCTGGAAGAAAAAGATAGTAGGTAATATGGAAAGAGATGTTAAAAATATTGCCGCGTACAAGCGACAGGGGTGGCATGTGCTTACTATATGGGAGTGTGCACTTAAGGGAAAGAAGCGCCTTACGGATGAGGATGTTTTAGACAGGGCTGTCTCGTGGCTGTGTTCTGGTTCAGGTGATGCAATTATATCCGGCGAACATACTGGTTAGACTGTCTTGTATGGCTGCTGGATGAATAAATAGAAGGGGTAATGCGCCAATGAAAAAAGAACAATTCAATCGAAATACCATTGCAATGGTTTATGAATTCGATGGGACATTATCACCTCAGCTAACGCAGAAATATACGGTTTTACCTAAGCTGGTGATTAAGGGGTGGTTGGCTTTGAATAGATATGGTGATGGATATAACTTTAATCCAATAACGCAATGTTTGTTTGATATGCAAAAACGCCACAAAGAGATATTAAAAATGTTTCAAGTAATTTAGTTGGAGAGAAGCGCTAACAAGACAAATGAACACGGACAAGTTTGATTGCCTCCTTGTAATTAGTATTGAATGCTATGCCTTTACCTTATCAAGGAATCCAGCTGCTATAAAGCAACGAATACACGAACACAAAGTTAGAGTAGATGTTACATGAAGAAAATTAGATTGAATTGGGAAAGATTGATTGGAGTCGATGATTTTGAAGCCAATATCGAGTTTTTACAAGAAAATTCAGGGGTATATGTTTGGTTATTGAAGGGGGCGCGTGAGCGTATTTGCTATATAGGTGAGGCACAATGTTTCTATAAACGATTCGTTGATCATTTTTGTATGCATCTAGGCGGAAAGTACACATGTTATAACATCAATAATGATCAGGTGGATTTTGTTAAATTTCTAAGAGATCATTATTCAAATAAAACAATTGACGAAATTAACAACGGGGATCGTATCTATGTGCCGGTGTTAGATACTGCCAGTAGTAATGCTATATCGTTTAAAAAAGCATTTTCTGATAGGGGTTGGCACGATATCAGGTATCAATTTCTGCATAGAATGCAATTCGCGTTTGCGACTATTCATGATGTTCAAGGCAATACGCCAAGAAAAGAAATCGAGGGTGGTTTGATATATCAGCTTTGGGAATCATATAAATCAATGGTAGATGCAGAGTTGAACAGGCGCGATGCAAGGTCTAATCATCTTCCTATCGGTGCAATATCGAGATATCCAAAATCAGAAATTATGGTAGAGCACCAGGGAAGCATTGCCAAAATGTTGCCCAGTGAATTTACAAGCATTACAAAAATATACCCGAAAGGGTAAGTGGTTATTTTAAAAACACACTGTTTTTTACTGTTACTCTGTGGGTTGCCATTTATAACTCTGTTATAGAAGTTAGGCCATGGCGCCAGCTACTAGGGTCACCTGAAGTTCATCCTTAAGAGTTGAATTATTCACAACTCCGATCATGGGAGTGGTATCGTCAGAGACAAAATTCATTACGGTATTTATCACCGTTTCAAACTCACCGATAGTCATGTCTTGTCCTGCGCTAATATTAATCAGAATGTTATGCGTACTATTGGTGTCGATATTATTTGATAGAAGACTTGCGATGGCTGTTGCTGCAGCCACACATGCACGATCCTTTCCTTGGGCGCAGCCATACCCTATCGTTGCCGTTCCCATCTTTGACATCACCGCGGGCATTTCAGAAAACTCCACATTGATCACGTCATGCTGGGTGATCAGATTGGAAACTGACTGAACAGCTCTTAGAAACATATCATTCCTGTCCAAAAAAAAATCAAGTAGTCTGGTATTCTTTCCCCATAGAGGTTCATTGGGTATGGTGATCAATAGGTCCACATGCTCTTTTAATGTGCTGATGCCCTTGTCAGCAATTTGTTTGCGTTTCTTACCCTCGAAGGAAAATGGCGTTGTGACAACAGCAACGGTATAAATGCCCATTTCCCTGAGAATGCGTGCCATTATTGGTGAGCATCGGGTCCCTATTTCACCGCCCATGCCTGCCGTAATGAAAATTAGGTCAGCACCGTTGGCCATTTCCCTTATTCCTTCACAGTCTTTGATGGCTGTTTGCAGGTTATTCGCAAGATTGGTTCTGGGCTCTGGGTCTTTGCTGAAATTTACGCCCAGTGGCAAGAATTCGAGATCCGCTATATTTTCCATAAATTGAAGGCCTGTATCGGCACCGATCAAACTGACGTTTTCAATACCCTTGATCGCCATATGCTCAATTGCGTTGCCGCCACATCCGCCGATACCAATCACCTTGATGACCGTTTTTTTGAATGAGTTCGGCTGCAGGCCGTAGTTGGAATATCCCAATTTCTCAGTGTCGAATGACAACGCCTGCGTAAGACGTGGATTTATCGCCATGAGTGAAAAAATCCCATTCAACAGTGTGAGGAAATGCCTTCTTTTCATCCGATTCCACTCCTAGTGAAGATTGTCAGGCAATGTAGGCCATTTATGCGACAAGTAGTGTCGTACTAATTTTGCATCAGATGTATCATTGCGACATAGGTTGTCGCAGTGTCCGGCTATAAAGCAGGAGTGAAACGTATGTCAGAAACTTTTTTAAGACAGTGGGCGATGATGCGATTGGTTCCGCGGGCGCCGCGCAAGATTGCGACATCATTGATGCAGCAACGGCTGTTGGGAGAGGGCTTTGATGTGAATCTCCGGACCATACAGCGCGATTTGAAATCACTCTCGGTCATTTTCCCGCTTATTTCAGATGAGCGCGACAAGCCCTTTGGCTGGTCCTGGGCGGGTCATGATGTATTTGATATTCCCGGTATGGACCCTCCTACTGCACTGACCTTCTCATTGGTCGAGCAGTTCCTCGAGCCTGTATTGCCGAGGTCGGGTCTTGATCATCTGAGGCCGCATTTCTCGCAAGCACGCCATGTTTTAAAAGACGTGGCGAACCCTAGGTTAGGCCGATGGCTGGACAAGGTGCGACTTCTAAGCCGTAATCTAAAGCTGATACCCGCAGAGGTGGATGTGGAGGCACTCGATACCGTATACGAGGCACTGCTTACCGATAAGCGGTTTAGCGCGGTTTATCGGCGAAGAGGTGAGGACACTGCTCAGGAATACGAGGTGAATCCATTAGGCCTCGTCTTTTTTGATGAGGTCATTTATCTGGTTTGTACGCTGTGGGACTATGGCGATATAAAACAATTGGCCCTGCATCGCTTTCAGGCGGTGAGCCTCAGCGAGAAGAGGCGTACCAAGCCAAAAGGATTTAATTTGGATGACTATATCCAATCGGGTGAGTTCGATTATCTGGTGACAACGAAGAAGATCAAGCTCGATATGCTGATGGATAAGACCGCGGCTGAAAAACTGTTCGAGACGCCCTTGAGTGAGGAGCAGACGCTACGTGAACAGGCAGATGGACGTATGCGGGTCAAGGCTGCGGTTGATGATACCGAGCAGCTGCGCTGGTGGTTGCAGGGTTATGGTGCGCAGGTCGAGATCATCGGGCCTAAAAAATTGCGGCAGGAGTTTGTGGCGATGTCCTGTGCGCTGGCAGATTTGTATTCAAACTGAGTCATGAAAGTGAAATGGTAATGGAATGACCTATCGGCTATCAAAAACCAAGATCATGTCAGGGCGGCAATGTCCGAAGCGCCTTTACCTGCATACGCACCACCCGGAACTTGAATGTGTTTCTGATAGTCTTGCGCAACGGTTCAGTATCGGTAACGAGGTTGGTGAGATTGCGCAACGGCTTCATCCCAGCGGCATATTGATCGAGCATGTCGATAACCTTACAGCGGCGTTATCGGAAACGAATGAGGTGATGGGGCGCAATCTCGGAGTGCCGGTTTTTGAAGGTGCTTTTTCGCATGGCGGGGTACTGATTCGCGCCGATGTGCTGCATCAGGCCGATACAGGTTTGTTGCTTACAGAGGTCAAATCTTCAACCTCCGTGAAAGACTATCAGGTGCTCGATTGTGCAATCCAGGCTTGGGTGATGGAAGGGGCGGGTTATGAGCTGGATAAAATTCGGGTCGCGCATATCGACTCATCGTTTATCTATGAGCAGGAAGGGATCTATGACGGCTTGATGGCTGTTGCAGATGTAACCGAGCAGGTGAGGCCCTTGCAGGGCCAGGTGCAACAATGGATTGATGAGAGCCAGGACCTCTTGTCCGGTGGGATGCCGACTATTGAAGTCGGAGACCACTGCAGGCATCCCTTTGAGTGTCCGTTCTATGACCATTGCAATCCGATCAAAACAGACTATCCGGTGATGACCTTGCCCTATGGTGGCAAGGTGGCCAGGGCCTTGATCAGTGAGGGGATCGTCGATATTCGTGATATTCCAGACGGCAGGTTGAGTAATGAGAAACATGCGCGCATTCGGCAATCTGTACTAGCCGGTCGGCCGATTATTGATCCGGAGCTGGGTGAAATCATCAGGGCATTACCTTACCCGCGCTACTATCTGGATTTTGAGACGATTTCTTTTGCGGTACCAAGATGGCTGGGCACTAGCCCTTACAAGCAATTACCTTTTCAGTGGTCGTGTCATATCGAAGATGCAAGCGGCGATATCAGGCATGAGGAATTTTTGGACACGAGTGGGCATGCGCCGATGCGAAGTTTCATCGAGTCGCTTCTGCAGGTGCTGGGGGAGAAGGGTCCTATTGTCGTTTACAGTGCCTTTGAAGCAAGCAGGCTCAAGGATCTGGCGAGGATGTTTCCGGAATACGAAGAAAATATTAGTCAGGTTATCAGCAGGATTTTCGATCTTCTGCCTCTGGTCAGACAACACTACTACCATCCAGCGATGCAGGGTTCATGGTCAATAAAATACGTCTTACCCACCATTGCACCCGAACTGGATTACAGCAAACTTGAAGAAGTGCAGCATGGTGGGGCGGCACAAATGGCCTATCTGGAATCTATCAGTCCTGAAGTTGATGCGGACAGAAAGTTCTCTTTAGTAAAAAACATGTTGGCCTATTGCAAGCTGGACACATTGGCAATGGTTAAGATTGCAGAACACTTTGGTGACAAGTAAGCGTAACGGAGTTGTTGTTATTGAATTAAAAATTATAAATCTGCTAGGCCTCATTAAGTGGACGGGTACGCTGCTTGCAATAGCCGGCGCACTTGTCGTATCAATGGATACGATCTTTAGTGGTTATGGCTTTATTATATTTGCTGTCTCATCCCTGCTCTGGCTCTCAGCAGGTTGGATGATGCAGGAGATGAGTATTGTGTTATTGAACAGCGTTTTTATTTTGATAGATGGCGTAGGAATTTATCGATGGTTGATCGTATGAGTTTCAGGTGATGTGTTACATCTTTCTGATACTGAAGGATCGCAATGATTAATAACAGCTGTTCACGGGGTGGTACTGTCAAGTTAGTACACGGTATCTGGTTTGGTTTTTGGCTTACCAAGTAGCATATGGCATTTCTCTCTTTACTTGATGATCGTGCAAAGCCCAAAGGATCCAGGGATCCTTTGGGGTTCGAGTTGACGTGGTCCTACTTTGGCAGACGCGTCATTGGTAATCTCACGACCATCACCTCCTCACTCGATAACTTTGCCGTGGCATTGCTCGGATTCTATTGGTCCAATCAATTGAATGAGTCGATTGAAGAACAAAACCGCCATAAGCCAATTCGCGATACATTCCTTCGTTATGAGCAATTAGTCGATTACATTCGCTATTTTGGTAATGCCAAGGACATTATGGGTATCACCCGCGTCAGGCAGCGACTTTCAGATGATACGTTTAAGATCACTTTAGGCGTTGGTGCAAATCAACAAATTTTGAGTGACCAGGTGAGTTATGGGCTCTGGGGCCTGTATTCGTCAGCGGCACGTGATACGAATCTCGTGTCGGGTAACGATAGGCTGGTCACTGAGTTAGGCATCGAGATTGCCGATACGATTATTCGATGTCTAGGTGAGACGGCCAATACGCTTTTGACTTTATTGCAGTCAAATAAACCTCTTGATCGAAAACAGCTACAGGCCTTGGCACCAGCTTTTAAGAAGGCGATTCAACACAAAGATGTACAAGCACCATTGCTTGAAGCGCTGATGTCTGGTCGTGATAAGGCGAGGATTCAGCGAGAGCTGTGGGAAATTACACAATCGATATTTCGTGGCAGGCAACGTAACCCTAAAACCGTCCCGGAATTTATTGATGCTGTTCTAGCAAAAAAAACCAGTCAGGCACTATCCCAGGCGCTTCACGAAATAATGAGTGTCGAACGGGTGTTGGTCGCTGCCAATAATATTTTTCATTATTGTCGTCGTAAGGATGGTGAGAAGGTCGGTCAGATTTTGGATGAGTTAGGGCGTTATTATTATCATTATCTTCCAGAGACCTTACCTGCGGAAAGTTTTCCTCATAAAGAACAGCTGCAATCCATGCTGATGGCATTCAGAAACTCAAATCATGAGCAAGTACTCAGAGAAGTGTTAGATCTCAATAAGAAAGTCATGCAGCAACGCAGTGGTGCGGCGTGGGTTGAGGTGGTATCCGGTAAGACCCTTAGAGTCAGAGTTAAGAGTGAGAAAGCTGAGTTACGCAAACAAAAAGCACTGGAAATAGACTGGGATTATGACTATTTCCTGGGGTCTTATCTTAATATCGCACAGATGCAGCTGGGTGGTGGTAATGGATAAAGCTGTCATCTCAGATCAATTGCTTGAGCTGATCGCGGTACGCAAAGTTGTGGCGGCGGTTTTTACGACCTATACATTCGAGCCGGATTTTTTTGAGTTGGAAGTCATCCCGCTGTTACTTAAACAGAGCATTCCTTATTCGACAGATGATCGGGTCAAACGTTTTCAAGCTAGGGAAAATCATCGCGAAGCGAATCTTCCCATAGAGGTTTTTTACGATGCGCTGATCTTCCTTCAAAGTGGTGAAAGCACGCCGGAGATGGAATATCTCTGCCATGGTGTCAATCTAGGCAATCGTGCCTTCCACGGTAAAGTGAATCTACTGTTGGTAGAAGATGAAGAATCGGAAGAGGGGGCGTTGTTAGTTGGGGCGGGGTCTAACAACCTCAGTCGGGCTGGTTGGTGGGATAATATTGAATGCCAACATTGGGAAGAGATCAGGAGTGGGATTTCGTCGCGAAAATTTATCAATGTCCTTCAGGAAGAGGTTGAATTTTTAGTCACGAAACGTGCTTTTAAGCTTCCGTCTGCGTCCACTGCGCTCGACCGTATTAGTGATTTTCTTGCTACGTGCAAGGGCAGTAATAGCGCTGACGCCGTCTATTATTATGGGTTGAGCAGCCCAGATTATCGGAAGCGCTTCATTGAGTTCCTGCAAATGCGGCAGAGTCCTTTGAAGCAGTACAATAATTGGCGGCTCGAGATTATCTCGCCTTACTTCGCAGACGATGCCAATAATCAAGAACATGACGTCTTTCGACAAATGGGTATTGACGAGATTAGCTTGTTGTTACCAATGGACGAAGAAGGTAATGCCTTATGTCAAGGGGACTATTATTCACATGTCCAATCACAAGATCATCTTGCCTGGGCACGCTGGCGAGAAAATATAGGACGGTCACTCGGATTAACGGCTGATTATTATCGACGACTCCATGCCAAGGTTTTCCACTTTTTCAATAAAAAACAGTCCTGGATTTTTGTAGGCTCAGTTAATTTTACCCATAAGGCCCTGTATGAGAATGTTGAGGCAGGCTTCTTGGTGAAACTGGATAGAGCAGGGCCCTTGCTCGAGCCAATCCCGGAACATGATGTTGTTGATCAATTTGCTGATTTATCTGAACAAGTCCCAGGTGCAGAATCAGATCGAATGGACGATATCGAATATCCCCAGCTATATCTGCGCTACGACTGGGTGTCGAAAACATTGTCGGGGCGAACTGCCCCACGAAAATCATATGAAATACAAATCATCGGACCTGAAGGGCGTTCGGTGATGGATACATGGACGCTAGATAGACAAGAGACAGCCTATAAGGGTGATACCGCTGAGTTACAGGATGTCTTAAGAAACGGTTCGCTGGTAAAAGTAATCGGCAATGATCTTAAGCAGAAGCACTCTTTTCCAGAGTGTACGGTCATGCTTCAACAAATCGGCTGGAGTCATAAGCCGCTAGTGCTACCGGATCTAACGCCAGAGCAGATACTCGCCATCTATGCGGATATGGATCCTGAAAGGCGTCAATTGATGTTGCTCAATGCAAAGATTCGCGAACTGGTCCTCTCCGTACAAGGCGGAGAGTTGATCGCGCATCAGGATGAAGCATTGATTGATCAGTTCTTTTGTGAATATGCAGAGATATTTAATGCGTTCTCAAAATTAAAACAAAAACTGGTTACGGCACTTGAGACAGAACAAACAAGCCAGCTTGATTACTACCTAACGGGTGCAGGCGTTGACAGCCTCCCAATCTTGTTTGCGCAGGCATCTGAAGACTCTGATGGCAACATGATGGGTGGGGTGACCGCCTATTTATTACTGTTGTGCATGCTGGAAATCTATAACGATGATCAATTCATTGAGCGCCCCAATGTCATTGAGATAACCCATGATGTTATCGATGCGTTAAATGCACTCAAGGCCAGTGACCGTTTGGCCTTTAAGGACAATTCAAAAAAAGGTCGACAGAAATTCTTCAGTTGGTTTGAAGAAGAGTTTTCTAAATCGTATTCTGCTATTGAAGAGATGGAGCTCGGATGAAGCCCATTGATCTTATTACAGCAAAAAGACTGATCGATTATTCAGGTGGTGATGATTCATTGCAGGGGTTGGCAGAACTCCAAATACGAGGCGCCGTTGCGTTACAGAACAGAATCGCCGATCCGAAGATTGGTTTAGGTTATCTGGCGGATGAAGTCGGCATGGGAAAAACCTATGTCGCATTGGGCGTGGTGGCCATGATGCGCTACTTCAATCCGATGCTCCGCGTACTCTATATCTGTCCCAGTCGAAATATTCAAGAAAAATGGGAGCGTGAATACAAGGGGTTCATCAGAAATAATATACGTGTCTGCCAAGGGCGCATCCGCACTCGGGATGGCATGCCCGCTGCACCCTACCAGAGTTGCCGAACGGTCGTTGATCTAATTCATACGTCTGCATCAGGGCATTATGCAGATTATTTTATCGGTAAAGACAGCTTTAGTATGGGCATGATTGATGATGTGAGCGTTTGGGAGAGGCGTCGGGAAGAGTTAATCAAACTGCTACCAGCCCATCAATGGAAGGGTGTAATCAAAAGCAAACAGAATGTGAAAGAGCAGTATGCACGAGCATTGAACTATATCTTGCCCACATTCGATCTCGTCATTATTGATGAGGCTCATAATTTTAAACATGATTTCGACAGTAGTGATCGAAACAAAGTTCTCTCGCGGGTTTTAGGTTTTAGAAAAGGGGAGGGGTATGTTCCGAGAGCGAAACATGCCTTGTTGTTGTCGGCCACGCCGTATGATCGAGATATCAATCAGTTGCGCAATCAGCTTAATCTTGTGGGGCGTCCTTTCTTATTGCCTGATGAAGAACAGAATGAGGATACAGATCAGTTAAAGACGCATCTACAACGTTTTATGGTCAGAAGGTTAAACACCTTGTCAGTCAATAAGGAAGAGTTGACCCGCAATATGTACCGCCGTGAATGGCGTAAGGGTGAGCGGGCTGAAATTTTACTGGAATCCGATGAGCAGAAATTAGTGGCGGCACTTGTCCAGAAAAAAGTCGGCGAGATGTTGAATCAACATCATGAGTCAGCGGCCTATCAATCTGGGCTTCTGGCCTCATTTGAAAGTTTTGCTCAAACCACTAAATCAGAACCCGTTAGGTTTGATGGTGCCGTACAAGAAAAACAGCAGACGGATGCAAAAGACCGTCATGTCATCGGACAGTTGGTGGATAGCTATATAAAGAAGGGCCTTGGTCGGACATTACCTCACCCTAAAATGGATACGGTCGTGAATCGGCTCTCAGATGCGATGTTTTCGCAGGGGAAAAAACAGATTGTTTTTGTACGTCGAGTAAGAAGTGTCGATGAAATAAAAGATAAGTTAGACGATGCCTATAATGAATGGTTGTACAGCTATGTTACAAGCGCGCTAGCCAGTGATAACAAGCAAAGGATTATTCTTGAGCGTATATATACGACCTATTTGGCATCGAGCCAAATACGAGACAGCAATCTGCTCGGTGGGGAGCTAGAGATTGATGAGGATCAGCTTGATCAATTGCCACCTAAAAATGATACTTTCTTTGCCTGGTTTTTTCGAGGAGAACCCGTTAAGGAAGTGATTCCACTTCTTAAGCAGGATCAAGAGACTTATCCAACGCCTGATGCGACACGGATAGGCTTAGTCGCTAAGAACCAAGTGACCGTAAATCTTCTGGAGCCTAATTGGGCGTGGTATTTATGCTTACAGGAAGGGCGTGATCTCAATCGTATACTCATAAGCTATGCGAAACAGATTGCGGAATTAACTTCAAAATACGTTGCGGGAAAAATCGATAACGATTACCAGGAAATCTATCGAGCCTGTCAAATAGCATTCTTGGAATGGTATATCGAAAAATATCGCGCTGATTATTTGGTGCCGCTCTTTGACCATCAAGCCGCTTCATTAGCTAGCAAAGGCATGCACAATATTTCTGCTAATCGCCTAATTGAAAATCTGACCACTTCAACGTTATACACAGAATTAGAAGTGGCTGGGTTCAGTGAAGCTATTATTCCTTTTCAGGAGCAGGTATACACGGCATTAAAGAGTAATGACGGTTTCGAGTACACGATTCGGTTATTCGAGATACACAAGGCCCTCCTCAGTTTCTTGTTGCGAACAGGTCACGGTATTATTGATATTTATCTTGCCAGAATAAAGCAGGGCACAGGCAACCTTACGCGAGAGAAGAGAACAACCTGGATGCGTGATTTTGTTGGGTTACTCGTCACGCAGAAACAAAATCCATATTTTTCAACTTGGCAAGAGCTTCTCAGTACAGCTGCTCATCTTGAACTGATTATCAAAAATAATATCCCTGATATTATCGATTTACAGATTGAGGAATACCGCACATTCCTGAGTCGTACACTCAACCCCGTCTCTCCTGTGATTGGTGCAACAGGTGAGACAAGTGGGCGGTCAGCACAAGCACGAAAATTTCGGATGCCCGGTTACCCTCTGGCATTGATATCCACAGATGTCTTTCAGGAAGGCGAGGATTTACATACGTTTTGTGACAGCGTCGTCCATTATGGCATCTCTGGTTCGCCGGTTAGCATTGAGCAGAAAACAGGACGTGTGGATCGAGTGAGTTCACTGGCGCAGCGGCGTTTGCAAGCATTGGAACGTCAGGCCGAGGAAGAAGAATATATCCAAGTAACATTCCCTTTCGTCAGGGAAAGCATTGAGACGTTGCAGATTAGGAAGCTTTGTCAAAATATCAATATGTTTATTCACTCATTGCATGATGTGAGTGGCAGGAACATACAGTACGATGACACGGTATCGATTGATGAGTTGAAGGATAAAATCGATATTCCTGAGCAAATTATGGATAAGCTGCATTCACCCTTTGACCCGGAGGTTGTTGAGACCAATGAATACTCGGCTGTCGACGACATAGAAAACAATGAACAGCATCATGCAGACGATATTGTGTATGTTATGTCACTGATTGAGAAAACAATCAATCAGGTGCGTAAGAGAGGTCAATCAGTCAAGTTTACTGACCATCGAATCATGGAGTTATCACCTGATGGCATCACTGCTTGGTTAACATCGGCTCGAGCCAGTGGCGAATTACTGTTATCCCTAACCCAACGTCACCGGAATGAATCAATTGAGATTCGTAATAAGAATCAACTTCTGGAATTGATGAACACCCTCTCGTGGCGAACTTTTCATAGAACCTATGTCGTTAAAGATACTGATAAGAGAAATGCATACAATTTCTATTTTAATGCGGAGATGCTCATCGGAGGAGAGGGTGTTACCCAGCAAAGTGAGATAGATCGAATGTTTGAGCGCATGGAGGTCAGTCATGATCCCGATACCTATCAGACCGACTTGCCTGATGTCGTTATGGAAAATATTAACAGTATTCATAAGAATACTCCCATCTTTATCGATCGATCAGGGCAATCGCGAATACAGGTTGAAGTAGAGGATGGTGTCACAATATTAAATTTTGAGTTTGGCGCAACACAAGCTAACAGGACGCATCGAGTTTATTTGTATGAGTCACACGGTCGTTGTGTATTTCTCAGTCATGCGACACGTGCGGGATTTAGTAAGAGAGCGAGCCAGAACGATCTGATTAAGTATACCTGGCTACGAAATCGGTATATTGATCTGGTTGAGTTTGTCATCGATCCCAATGGCGCCATTGTCGGGCGTGTCGTTCATCCACATGATGATATGCAATGGGATGAGTTCATCTATTGTGCTTATACTCTTGCAGTTGAAGCTGATAATCTTGAATATGTCTTGAGTAGTATTGATAGTCATTAACCGGTGCTTGTGTTTAGCGAATTCATAAACCAGATCCGGATGAGATTATTCTGTAATTCACCGCCACTTGTCTTGGCTGTTATATCTTATACAACTGACTGTTGTTGTTTTAAATGTCATACTGAAAAAATCAATAAATCGAAGTGACAACGTTATGAATGAGGCATTAATCAATCAACTTGAAAAGACAGGTGATTATAGAGTCATAAAACGCTTTGTTCCTGTTGATCGCTATCACCCGGATGACGATCTAAAACCAAAAACAGGTATCTATCTCGATACTGAAACAACAGGTATTGATGCAGCTTCAGATAAAATTATTGAATTGGCAATGGTTCCTTTCGAATTTCACTCATCTGGAAAAATCTACCGAGTACTGCCTGAATATAATAGCTTTCAGGATCCGGGGATTCCGATTCCGGATGAAATAACCACAATAACAGGCATTACGGATGAAATGGTGGCGGGCCAATCCATCGATCTGGATCAGGTCGCAGCCATGTTATCCCAAGCGGTTATAGTGATTGCCCATAATGCGAAGTTCGACCGATCGTTTGTGGAAAGACTGCATGACGGTTTCAAGGATATATCCTGGGGATGTTCTTACGCTGATATAGGCTGGGCAGAGGAGGGTATTCAGAGTGCCAAATTGGAGTACCTGGCCTACAAATACGGATTCTTTTTTGAAGGGCACCGTGCAACGATTGATTGTCAGGCGGGGATTCATATATTAAGTCAAGCACTTCCCAAAACGGGTGAACCCGTGATTAAACGATTGCTGGATTCCGCCCGTCGTGCAGACGTTCGTTTGTGGGCGACAAATGCGCCCTTTGATAAGAAAGATGATTTAAAAAAACGAGGGTACCGATGGTCAAGTGGCGAGGATGGAAAACCTAAAGCTTGGTATACGGACATTCCAGAAGAAAAAATAGACGAGGAAAAAGAATATTTAAATGCATCAATCTATATGCGTCCTATTCATGATTTACCGACAACGCGCATTACGGCCAAGATTCGATATTCAAATCGTATTTAATGGGCGTATGTGTTGGAATGAAGAATCAGTATTTCGGTGATATTAACGATTATAAGAAATATGGGCTCTTACGTTCAATAGTGTCTGCAGGTGATATGAGTGTTTTGGTCGCATGGATGCTAACCCCCGATGATGGTAGTAGCGACGGCAAGTTTATTGAGTATTTGGGGAAGCCCAGTGTGTGGGAGAAATACGATCCAAGCCTTTATAGAGGGCTAGTCCGGTTGATGGGTGGTGCTAATGAACGAAATGTCGCCCTTATTGAAGCATCAAGTATCTTGAATGGTTGTTCATTCTTTTCAGAATCTGTTCCAGATGCGAAGCCAGGGCGGGAAACCTGGTTTTCTTCATTATTAAATGAATCAATAAATCATGATCTAGTGTTTCTCGACCCAGATAATGGACTGGAGATTAAATCACGACCTTATGGCCGTAAAAATTCATCAAAATTTTTATATTGGCGGGAAGTTTCAAAATTATGGGTTTCTGGCAAGTCACTTCTTATGTATCAGCATTTCATAAGAGAGAAGCGAGATGATTTTATACAGCGAATGTTAAAATCCCTCAATGATCTGGCTGAGCATTCAAGCGTCGAAGCATTTTCAACGCAGCGTGTGGTTTTTCTTTTGGCCTTGCAGCCAGAGCATCATCATTTTCGCCAAACAATTATTGATAAAGTAAATGTGTCGTGGAGAGGTCAGATTAAGAATTGGGGGCTCCGTGCGTGTTAGCTGTTCGTCGGTAAAATTTCGTAGCCAATTGATTTCACATGTTGAATAAATTTATTAATATTTCCAGCCCCCCATTCGGCACTGACTGCAATAACACAGTCTGTTAATTGGATGAGCTCGTTAGGTTTTATAAAGTTTCTTTTGTGGCCTGTGCGATCATATATTTCTTGCGCATCATCTTGCCGAACAAAGACGCCACTAGAACCTTGTAGATGTTTAGGTAAAACGTTAAGCAGTTCGTCAAATGGCGTGTCAGGATTTTTGGATATGTAGTCCTTCACTACAGCAAGGACAAGTCTGCCTTTCCCATATGTGTGTTGATTAAACAAGTATTTTGATGAATCTCTTGTTCGATTTTTAGCGTGATTATCCGAGTTGGCGGATGAGGCCTGTTCAACTCCTTCATAGTGATTTAGTAATTTTTCTATCACGTTTGCGGGGGTGTCGAATCCCTTTGCATATACCTCTAAACGTGAATAGATTTCTGCTGGCAGTCTGATTACGCGGCTCATGAGTTTGTTCTCTTGCTATACAATGGAAACATGTAACATGATAATATGTGATGATGTAAGGTCAATGAGAAATTAACTTTCGCTTGAACAGTTTACGATTCGGTAGTTACACAGACGAAAGGGTTTAAATATTGCTTATGCCTCATAATCTTGTGCATGCGTTAACTATGCGTTACATTGTAATCACTGATATTCCATTGAGATTACAATGCCGCCTAAAAAAACCACCACAATGAATCTGCGGGTTGATCCCGTTATTAAAGAGGCAATCCGTGTTGCTGCGAGCCGTGAGCATCGTAGTATTGCCAATATGATTGAAGTGCTGATTCGCAAGCATTGTGCTGACGTCGGCATCACTATCCCTGATCAGCAAGACATGTTCGGTGGTGACAAGGATGAATGAGAAAACGCTCAGAGCCTTGATCGAGGCTGGCGCGATCAAGCGGGTCCGGATTATCGCTGAAGGCGCCTCCATTCATGTCGAAGCCGATACCCCTAATGGTTCAGTCACTGCATCGACATTGAAAGGCGCTGTTAAAACCTGGCAAACCATGGATGCAGCAGCCAAATGGGTGCGCGCGCTCGGCATCGGTGATGCCAGGCTTGATATGACCCGGTGGCAACCGATGCAAAAAGGTTTGAGGTTATGACAAGGAGTGTACTATGACCGCACAAATTGGGGAGGCGTTACATTACAACGGGCGTACGACCGCGATGTGTACGGAACCTCTTAGTGATTACTTCTCCCTTGGCGGCGTGCGGCCTGATTTTGCACGTAACTGCACAGCCCTTTGGCGTGGTTATGTTGGAAAATGGGAGCTTCGAGATGATCGTCTTTATCTAGTCGGTCTTTCCGGAACACTCAATAATGGTGTTGAAGCTAATCTTGCAACGATCTTTTCTGATTATCCAAACAGGGTTTTTGCGCACTGGTACTCGGGTACATTACGAATCCCCGAAGGGAAGCGTTTGGATTACGTCCATATGGGCTATGGCAGTAGGTATGAGAAGGATTTGCTGGTTCATATCGAGAAAGGCGTTATGACGGGGACCAATGTTCGGTGTAACGGCAAGGCGGGCGACCGAGAAGGTCCTGAAGGTTATGGTGTTGGCGCGATGACCACTTTTCCCCTTGAGAAAAAAGAGGAGGAGGTAGAGTAGATGGTCTACCTTATCGGATATATTAGCATCGGTGCTCTGGTTACCCTGGTTATTCTTGTCTCGCATCAACTGACTAAAAAGCCAAGCAGCGAACTTGAAAGTTTAATTTTAGACGGTATCCATCATGACCGAAATAAGTGGGCATCGAAGTTGTTAGATGTAATCGTTGTGCCGATTCTGGGTGCAAGTCTAGCGATCATAGCGTGGCCTGTAGTTATTTACTGGAAAATAAAGGAAGTCATCTCATCTGGAAATCCTGATGCTGTTATGGAACCGAAAGAGTTTTCTGTTTCACAGGACTACCTTCTGACGAAGACGAGCATAGAAGTAATAGAGTGCGAAGAGATTGTCCAAGACCCGTTAGGGGCGGTTTCTGATCTTCCATTCGGACATCTTCATCATGCGTGGCTGAAGTTCAAAGAGAATCTGCAGTCCGGAGATGATATTTGGACGTTCTCTGCTCAATGGGAATCCGAGTGGGGGTGTCAGGAGCGCCTCGCGGGATACGTGATCGTCACGGATGACAGGCCGAATGATTACTTTTTGACGACCTGTCGATCCTTTGAGACCGAGTGAGAACTTTGAGTTTCTTCAGGTTACGAGACATTTTTGTCTCGCTAATAAAATAATAGGGGAAATAAAATGTCGTCAGTACCGGAAGATAGCCATTTTGTCTGTCCTGAGTGTGGCGGAAGTAATTGTGCGACGATGATCATGCATGTTAGTACTGTTCCAGATGAGAATGATCCATGGTCAATGGTACTTAAAACAGTTAAATGCGGGCAATGTTCATCAATTATTCCAGCACACTTAGCCGAGCTTTGGGATGATATTTCAATCAACGAAGCTAAAAAAGAATGGTGTGATATCTACAAAAAATCTATGCCGAACAATTAATTTTTTCTCCACTCCCAAGGCGGAATTGCTCCATCACTTTTCCAAAGGCCTCGTTTGTTTGATTTTGCAGCGTATTCTAAGCGGAGTAAGCTCTGATCAGTTAAATATTTCCTATACGCCCACGCGTAGCCCGCACGAATAATTTCTGCGCTAACATCAATATCACCAAGATAAATCCTGCCAGCCAGTCGCCCATACCGATCCCAGGTAACTTCTTTTACACGGACAACTTTTCCGAAAACCAAATTTCCTAAAAACTTTTTAGTTATATTACCGTACGGTTGATCTGATTCAGGCGCCCGATTTCAGCTAGGCGTACTTTTATTTGTTGGTTATCGACACGTATTTTCAAGGTGTCGCCATCTGTTATCACTCATTACTATGTTTCCGCAATCTGCAAAAATAGGGGATTTCGTGACGAAGTTTGCTAGACATCTTGATTAGTAACGGAGGGACACTATAATTATATAGGCGTGATAAATAATCATAACCAGCTAATTATTAATGATAAACCCTTCAGTCGAAAGGGATGCGGGATGGGTTTTAAGGTTAGTAACCACAAATAACATGTTGCTATTTTCATGTTTTGAAGTGTAGTATTTCAAAATAATACCAATGCACTTCTATCAAGGTAACCTACAGGGATTGTAGGACACAAAGCTTCCGGGTCTAAAAACGGAATAATAATAAATATAAGACCGCCGGGCTGCCGAGGCATTTGCCATTGTGGGCAATAATGCTTATGGCTGCCCGGCTTTTCTGTTTTTAGGTTTTAAGATTTGAGTTTTAAAATTATGCATCATTAGGAAATGAATCTTTTATGTAGATTCATGGATTCGTACTGAAATGATTGTTCTGAGGGGGGGAGTCATGTTGAGTAGCAATTGTCTGGCAGGGATAAATCCAAATGTTTTTTGCATTCGTGACAAGATGCGAAAAATTATTTTAGTCACGCTTTCCTTTGCAATATGGATGTTAAGTGCTGCCGCAGCGAATGCTGCAGAACTATGTGTTACTCCAGGCGGGACAGGTGGCTGCTATGCGCTGCCTAGTCAAGCAGTCGAAGCCGCGGTTGCTGGAGATACTATACGAATTAAGTCTGGCACATATCTAGAATCAGTCACTATCAATATAATTCTAACTGATTTAAGAATTATTGGTGATAATCCTGTAAATACGGTGGTGAAGAATTCAATATTCTCTAATGTGTTTACTGTTCAATCCAGCGGTGCAGAAATTGCTAATCTAACCATTACGGGCGGAAAAAGCGGTATTTCAGTTTCTACAACAGGAAGTGTTGCGACAATTCACCATAATATTATCCGTAACAATGCTGAAGATGGTATTACTTCTCCATGCTGTGGTTCAAGTGCGAGATTTATAGCCTTTAATAATATAGTTATGGCGAATAATCGTTATGGCATTTTGGGTTTTGGTTATGGTGAGCCAGTTTACAATAATATAGTTTTTGGTAATGGGTCTACTGGCATTCGTAATTCGAGTGCAAGCTATAATTCGTCTTATAATAATGCGTCCACTGGGAATAGCAATTATTCAGGCACCACCAGCAATATTGGTAATATTTCTTTAGATTGTTTATTTGTAGATGTAGCAGGTAGTGATTTTCGCCTACAATCTACTTCTCCATGTATGAATACTGGGAATCCAGGGTATTTCGATGTCGATGGCTCAATATCAGATATGGGTAGCTTTGGCGGCCCTGCTTCAGCACTCTTTTGGCCCTATGGAAATGGCGGGCCTGTCGTTACTAACCTTGTCGTAGATCCGCCCATTGTCCCCGAGGGCGGGACACTCTCAATTAGAGCCACGGTCGAAATCCGATAACGCCGCCTGGTGTGGACATTCGGATGTCTCCGATTAACAGCATTTTTGAGTCACAGTAATGTGCTTTAATATCGCACATATTCTGTCTCGTTTCGGTAAAGCAGCTATTCGCCTGATGTTGCAGAGGTGCCTGCTACTTCTGTCCTTACTTTTATCTTTCACTGCCCATGCCGCAATTGACCAGGTAGAGTATTTCTTCAATGCTGATCCAGGTGATGGGGCAGGCATATCAGTTGCGTTTACTCCTAGTGGGGCTGCGCCTTTATTGATAGATGCTGCGGCTATTTCTACCAATGGTCTTAGTGTAGGCAAGAATATTCTCTATATCCGCGCTCGCGACAATGTGACTGGCTGGGGTCCGACAAGACAATATCCGATTACGATCTCCTACCCAGCCTCGACAATTACTGAAGCTGAAATGTTTGTCGACAGTGATCCAGGTGAGGGTAATGGTATGCCGATACCTGTATCCGCCGATGGTGCATTTGATAGCCGAACCGAGTTCATTAATACAACGCTGAATACCCAAGGCTGGGTCGCGGGAGATCATAAGGTTTATGTGAGGGCACGTAATAGTCTAGGGATATGGGGTGCGCCTGAACCGGTTATCAACGCCAATGCGCCCAACGTCACGATCGATGAGAATAAATGGGCGGTGCGCGCCGAGTATTTTTTTGATGTCGACCCAGGTGATGGATTAGGAGGGGAACTGATACTACGAGCGCAGGGCGGCAATGGCGCGCCTGCCATGATTGATCTGGATGGTATCCCTACGGAGGGGCTGATTCCAGGAAAGCACACATTATTCTTACGTATTCAGGACAGCGAGGGGGTATGGGGTACGATCCGCAGCTACCCCTTTAATGTAATTCAGACGACCTATACGCTCACAGGGTCAGAGTTTTTCATTGATAACGATCCCGGTGCTGGTGCTGGCATGCCCCTGAGTTCATTGGATGGCACTTGGGATGGTGGTTCTGAGCGAATTGCTGGAGTATTTGATGTCAGCGCACTTACCCCAGGACCACATACACTGTGTGTTCGAGCGCAGGATAATACCAGTAGATGGAGCGGTGTACCGGTTGCTCCTCAACATCCGATGTGCAAAGCATTTGATGTGCTGGCACCTAACAGCGAGGCCATTCTCAGCGGAATTATCACTGAACAGGGCACGGGTGAACCTTTGATTGGTGTTACGGTTGCCAGTGATGAAGGAAGGCAAACGCGTACGCTTTCGGATGGCTCATACACTTTGATTGCCACCGAAGGCGGTAGAACGATTACAGTTACAGCCAGTGGCTATCAACCGATTGCTGAGGCTGTCACAGTTGTCAGGCCGACGACTGAGTATCCGTTTAGTATGACTAAGCTTGAAGGGTCATTTGGGTTACAGCGGTTTCAAGGGTCTTCGCCCGATCCTGTCAACACGGCAACAGGAAATTATTATTACAGCCGGTCTGATTTGAAGGTTGGCGCGCCGGGTGTTCCTTTTGAATTTACTCGTTTCTACAATGCGCAGGACCTGACCTCTAGCTCACTTGGCGCAGGCTGGTCTCATAATCTGGATATCTATGTTTATCCTTGGAATGACCTGGTTTATGTCAAGTTCGGTGACGGTCGCGTCGAGCGTTACTTGTCTGACGGAGCGGGTAATTTCATACCGCAGCGAGGCGTGTATTCCACGCTGAATCTCACGAACGGCACCTATACGCTGATCACCAAAGATATCGTCCAGTATCAATTTGATACTGCGGGCAAGCTGATTGCCAAAGTGGATCGCAATGGCAATACGCTGACGATTAACCGTGATGATGCAGGCAAGATTACTAGCGCCATGGATTCTGCAGGCCGCAGTTATTTGTTTAGTTACGATTCAGAAGGTTTTCTCTCATCAATTACAGATCCACTAGGGCGCGCCATTTTTTATGAGATGGACAGCTTGGGTAATCTCATCACAGCAACCGATGCAACCGGAAACACGACACGTTATTTCTATGATTCGCATCATCTGCTGCTGACAATGATCAACCCAAGGGGGCAAGTGGTCGTATCAAATGTGTACGATGAATTACGACGTATTGTCAGCTACCAATCCGACGCATTGGGGAATGTGACAACGTTTCAATATAATCCGCTGACACGAACCACAGCGTTTGTGGATCCGACAGGAGGCGTTACCAAACACGTTTATGATGGTACGTGGCGTTTAGTCGAGATCGTCGATGCACTCAATAATTCAGCAACATATGCTTATGATAATAATCATAATCGCACACAAGTAGTTGATCAGAACGGTAACCAGGTGCTTTATAGTTATGATGCGCGGGGTAATGTTGTCAGCAGAACAGATGCATTGGGTAACGTTGTCAGTATGACTTACGATTTACTCAATAACCCGCTGACTCGAACAGATGCGCGTGGTAATACGACTAGGTTTAGCTATGATGCAAGCGGTAATCTGATTACGAATGAAGACGCCGCTGGAAACTTAACGACCATCGTACGCGATTCAAAAGGGCGGCCACTCAGTGTCAACAATCCACGCGGGAACACTACAACTAATACCTATGATGTTGAGAGCAATCTGATACAAGTTGCAGATGCACTCGGCAACCAAACCTTGCACGCCTATGATGCAGTTGGTCGGCGCTTGAGTACTGTTGATGCGTTGGGAAATACCACCGGTTATTCCTATGACAACAATGACAATCTATTAACGAGAACTGATGTTCTTGGCAACACTGTAACCAATGCCTATGATGGCAATGGTAATCGGATCAGCACTATTGATCCGAATGGCAATATGACACGTTTTGTTTTTGATGCCAAAGATCAGTTGATTACAGTCACCGATGCGCTGGGTAATGATACCCGATATACCTATGACGCTAACGGCAACCGCCTCACCGCAATCAATGCGTTAGGCAATACCACTGCCTATGTCTACGACAGCATTGGTAGACGACTAAGTGGTTCAGATCCTCTGGGTAATATAACAGCAACGTCATATGATCCTGTCGGCAATGTCTTGTCTGTAATAAATGCCAACGGGCAGGCGAGTAATTATTCCTATGATTCTATTAGGCGACTCGCGGAAGTGCAGGACGCCACAGGTAACAGGGTGCTATATACCTATGATGCGAATGGTAACCGGGTTGCCATGACAGACCCGAATGGCAATACCTCGACTTTTACTTATGATGTTCTTAATCGAGTGGCTACCAAAGCTGAGCCATTGGGCAATACCACAGCGTACCAATATGATGAGGTTGGGAATATGGTGCAACGCACCGATCCTGATGGCAGCGTTATAGGCTATCAATATGATGCTCTAAACAGGCTTGTCATGATTACCTATCCAGGCAGTAGTACAGTCACTTTTACTTATGATGCGATCGGAAACCGGGTTCAAATGGCGGACAGCCTGGGTGTACATAATTATGGTTATGATGCGCTTGGGCGCATGACCTCGCACACGGACCCTTACGGAAATACTGTGGGTTACGATTATGATGCCAATGGCAACAGGGCAACGCTTTCCTATCCGGGTGGCCTGACTGTTTCCTATGGCTATGATGGTCTCAATCGCATGACGAATGTGGCTGACTGGTTGGGTAATACGACAACTTACAACTATGACGCTATAGGCCGGTTAATCAGTAGAAATTATCCGAATGGTACGAAAGCTGCCTATGGCTACGACGGTGCGGATCGATTGGTATCGCTCAATAATGTCAAATCTGACAACAGTGTTATATCAAGTCATGCCTATACATTGGATGGAATCGGGAATCCTGTGCAGGAGATTCGTGACGAACCTCTCGGTCCGATTCTTATCACAAACACAACTTCATACAGCTACGATGCAGAAAATCGGCTGACAAGTATGGGTGGTGTTTCAAATACGTTTGATGCCAACGGTAATATAACGGTGAAGGGTGTGGATACCTACGGCTACGATTATGAGAACAGACTCATTCAATCAACGATCGAGACTGTTGCGTCATCCTACCAGTATGACGGGTTAGGTAATCGTTACAGCAAAACTGCTGATAGTGTAACAACACGTTATGTCCTCGATACTAATACTCGTCTGACTAATGTGCTGGCGGAAACGGATAGCACAGGCAGTGTGCTCAGTCGTTATGTTTATGGTCTTGGTCTGGTCTCACAGATAGAGTCAGACAATACCGTTCATTATTATCACTATGACCCAAGAGGTAGTTCGATTGCGTTAACGGACACCACAGAAAGCGTGGAAGTAAAATACGCTTATGACCAGTTTGGCAGAGTTGCTAATAGCGAAGGTGTTTTAAATAACCCATTTAAATATGCCGGTAGATATGGTGTTGTTGACGATGGCAGTGCCATATATATACGTGCCCGATATTATGATCCAGTAATGGGAAGGTTTCTTACCAAAGATCTGTTGGAAGGTAATGATAGGGATGGGCAGAGCTTGAATCGGTTTATTTATGTGTCGAATAATCCGATTCGTTTAGTAGATATTTCAGGGTATTCACCGTTGGAGACTCAGCAATCTAATGCAGATATCTATGGGTCAACAGATTATTTGAATGCGCAATTTATAGAAGAAACTTCTTTTGCAGTTGCTCAATACCTTCTTGAAGAAACGGGCAGAAAAGTTGCATATGAAATTCTCAGGGAAGGCGTGATTAATATTGATACACGTTTAATTTCATTTGGGACTTTAGCGAATAATGCATTTGATGCTCTGTCTGTAATAGGTGTTTTATCGTCAGGAGTTGAGCAATATTATCGTGACAAATACAGTGACATTGATCCTTTAGAGAAAGCCGCCAAGATATCATTTGCTGTAGGTTATAAGGCGACAGCAGCATTATTGAAGAGGAATCCTAGTACTGCTCTATATGGCATTGGATTAGATGCAGCATACGATACTAACCCAGATGCCGTTTTTAATAAATTTAAAAGATCTGGGATAAATGTGTGGCTAGGTAATAAATTATATGGTTGGGGTTTGTATTGAGTTTTGTGAATGGGTGATGTTGGTGATTCATTATTGTTTTTAGGTGAATTTTTTCTATTGCTTAGGGAATTATAGTGTTGAAATTAAAATTCAACAGGTTAAATCTTCAGAAATATGCACTACGTATGCTAGCCATATGTGTGTTGTTCATGAGCAGTAATTCGTATGCAGAAACGGCTACCTATGTCTATGATGTGCTCAATCGTCTTGTTAGCGTGACTTATGATGATGGTTCCTCGATTGGCTATACCTATGACTCAGCAGGCAATCGTCTGACGCGTTCAGAAACCTGGGTTAATGATGTCCCAATATCGGCGTCAGCACTTATTGCAACCGATGAAGATATTCAGAGTGTTGGTGTTGATCCGGTTGTAGATGATCCAGATGCTGGGGATACACATACATTCACAATAGATACGCAGCCTGTTTATGGCGCAGCATCGGTAGTTGCAAATCAATTGGTTTATACGCCGAATCTTAATTACAACGGCAGTGATAGCTTCACTTTTACTGCTGTCGATTCCGGTGGTCTGTCTGTTACAGGTACCGCAACAGTTACGATCATTCCTGTTAATGATACGCCTGTGCCGCTTAATGATCTGCTGGTAACAAATGAAGACACGATAAGCAGTACACCCAGTGTGCTGATTAACGACACTGATGTGGATGGCGATGTGTTGTCAGTCTCTGGCTTTGATTCAACCAGCCTACAAGGTGGGGTGGTCGGCTATATAGGTGTGGGTTCATTTACCTACACGCCGGCATTAAATTTCAATGGGACGGATTCATTCAATTACATTGTCAACGATGGAAATGGTGGTACCGCTACAGGCGCCGTGCTAATTAATGTCCTTCCAGTTAATGATGACCCGGTTGCAGTGGATGATACTGTTGCGACGAATGAAGATTCTTTTGTCACAACAGGGAATGTCCTGGCTAATGATTCTGATGTCGATGGTGATGTGCTAACAGTCAGTAGCGCGGAGACAAGCTCCTCACAGGGTGGCTCCGTACTTGACAATGGAAATGGCACTTTCACCTATACGCCACCAGCTGATATCAATGGCGCTGACAGCTTCTCATATACTATCGATGATGGAAATGGTGGAACAGCTACCGCGATAGTTTCAATTACCGTCAATCCAATAAACGATCCACCGACTTCAGCAAGCGCTTCGCTGACGACGGATGAGGGTGCGGCGAGTGCCGGGGTCACACCGGCAGTGGTTGATCCGGATGTCGGTGACAATCATATCTATACGATCGAAAGCCAGCCGGGTAACGGTCAGGCCAGTGTAGTGAGTAATCAGCTGGTCTATACACCGAATGCTGATTTCAACGGCAATGACAATTTCACGTTCCGTGCAACCGATTCGGGTGGTCTGAGTGTCGTGGGGACTGCTGTTGTTGCTGTGACCCCGATTAATGATGTACCAGTGGCGGTTAA